>Ga0196965_1000238_pt1 | contig 38325 bp, 32 predicted proteins | sample S1_20metaG_FD_148668 | JGI IMG/M metagenome (GOLD analysis project Ga0196965, IMG submission 148668) | Soil microbial communities from Anza Borrego desert, Southern California, United States - S1_20 | ecosystem: Environmental > Terrestrial > Soil > Desert | place: USA: California | collected...
CGCAGCGGATGCCTTGTTGTTCCGCGACAGCGTTTGCTGCTGCTATAATCATTCGTCCTCTGGATGAAGTTCGAAGAACAAATGGAAGTTTCTTCAATTCAGGTTGACGCAACGAGAACCAATCCGTCCGCAAGTAGCGAAACCATATCGATACAAATCGCCTTCCCATAATTCATCCTGCTTTAGATTTGTATTCTTTTTGTATTGGAATTGTTTGATTGATCGATACAAACTTTCCCTCCGTCCATTCAATATCCCAGCATTGTGGTTTACCACTTCTTATTTTTAATAACTCCACATGCCATCGGGGATTGCCAATCCCCGGCAGGGTATCAATGGCTTCGCTTGGCAACGTCGATATTTTCCATCGTGATACACATGCCGTTGTATTCACTTTACGTGCATTATGCCTGACAAGAAAACCAGTTACCTGACTTTGCTCCGCAGCCAGTTGAAAGCGTCGTGATTCATTAAAACTTACTTCTTTCACTTCACCCACTACGGCTGCAATCGACTTGCATTTAAGTGCCTCATCCATAGCCCAAAGCACATCCTTTTCTTTTGCAACATCAATAAAGATGAAACGCTCCGGCGAGATACCAAATGGGGTCAACGATGGAACAAAGAGTTTACGGGAAGCACTGATCCAAAGCAACGTACCGTGTTTGCTCAGAAAAGAAGAAAGTAATCCTGCAAGAAAGCCTTCAGTGACAGCACAATCTTCAAGGCTATTGGCTAAAAATTCATGGATACATCCAAGCGGAAAGGAAGTATTTGGAAACGCTTCTTTAATTACATCCAGGCCCGTACTTACTGCATGGTGATTAACCGTTGTAAATCCTTCTAATCGAAGAATATCCTGCTTTAATACGCTTAAAATTTGTGATTTATCCGACCGGATCATTGTATTCCCCCTCCGGCTTCAAAGGTAAGGATAATAATAATATTAGTTTACAAACTAATTTAATTAGTTTACATCAATATCCTTTTTGTAGGTTTTTATTAATTATAACTTACTATAAACGAGTTTATTATATGGTTTTAACGAACTAATAATTTAATAGCATATGAGCGATATGATACCTTATTCTTACTTCTGTTCAATGAAATAGCTTCGTCGCATATCGCCCTGAATTTGCCGCATTTAACCATTAAGATATTGGATAAAAAATGAGAGCTTTGGCATTATAAAAATGACCAATCCATGAAAAATAAAGTATTGTTTGTCTTATGCCTGTTAGTGGGTTTGCTGTTTATCAATGGTGGGCTAAACAAATTCTTCAATTATTTACCGCCACCAGATAACTTACCGGAGGCACAAATGAATATGTTTACAGCTATAATGCAGATCGGATGGCTGATGCCATTGATTGCTATTGCTGAATTAATCGGTGGTATTCTGTTTATTATTCCGCGCTTTCGTGCTTTGGGAGCCATTGTACTTTGTCCGATACTTATGGGTATTATGACCGTGCATTTGACTATCGCTCCAGAGGGATTGATTATGGCTTTAGCCATCTTCGGTGTATGGTTATGGGCAGTGATTGAGAATAGAGAAAAATTTATGCCCTTGGTTAAGGCGTAACATTATTAGTATTCCTTCACCTTCGTTACCGTCATCCTGAGTTACGCACCGTGGGGCACGGAAAAAATTGGTGATGACGTATATTGCTTACGCAAAAAGCATAGCAGCTCAAAACCCGTTAAAGTTTGGTGCCTCATGTAAGTAAGTATGGATATGATCTTCAGCAAGAAATGTTTAGGAACGTCATTGTAAATTGCTCAGCAAACCTCCTTCCCACTTTTACCGTCATCCTGAATTGTGCTTGCACCGCAAGCACGCAATGAAGGATCCCCAAGGAGAGCAGTAGCAGTTTATCGTTATCGAAATCGCTTTCGCGTTTAGTATCATAGACTTCGAATCTGGAAGAACTTTGTACTAAGATTGTGAGTGGACGATAACGAGGAACTGGTTCCATTTAATTGTGACTTGCCTTAGTAGCGTGATTTTGGTTTTTCGATACGAGTGATTTATTCCGCTGTTCCGGGGGATCCTTCATTACGCTGACAGCTGACGCTGTCTGCAATTCAGGATGACGGGTCGTAGAGAGAGGGGAATGACGGAGTAGATAGAAATGGATGACGGTAGCGAGGGAAAAGTGCAAAGACCGCCACGAGCTGCTCGCGGAATTTCAATGCTAATGAATACGGCTTTCGCCAACGTGCATTGTAAAAAAAATAATCGTGGAGTTTTCAAGTCATCTGAAAAGTGCTTACTTAATCCTAAACGTTGAAAACAATTGGATGTTTGTATTATACTCATTGTTCTCACTCGAGCTTTGAGCGGAGATATCTGTCAACCCTTTGTAATAACGAGCTCCAACAGAGAAACGCGTAGTTAAATTGTACCGTGCTCCTGCCAGGATACCGGTTTCAAGACCTATGCCCTTTGCTGTATATTCCCAATCGTAGTCATCAAAGAAGTCTGTTGAGAATTCAGGATCAAACTTAGAATTCAGTAAAAGCCCCACTACAGGACCAGCTTCAACTGCGATTTTGTTGGCGATTTGATAACTGAAAATGAAAGGTAATTCCAGGAAATTGGCTATTGCTTTACGTTCGCTGCCATCAAAGTCGTCGAATCGAAAGCCTTTTCGTATGTACATAACTTCCGGTATAATACTGAGGCGTTTGTACAACCTGATTTGAAGATACATCCCGAAATTACTTGCCAGATATGGTTTGCTATGATCTTTTTTCCCCGCAACAGGTTGGTTATGTTTTGTGTCGTTCAGATTCAGGCCGGCTTTTACACCGAAAGAAAATGGTCGAACTATTGAATCTATCTGGATACGATAATCGAATCTACCCGGACGTTCCTGTGTCCTATCCCGCGAAGCACTTCCTAATTTTAAGCGCAATCCCAAACTTAAGATCTGTCCTTTATGGCTAAGCGCATAATCCGCTTCATCAGTAGAGCCGTCAAAAAAGGAAGAAACATCCACCTCATTTCGGTAGCTGAGAAAAGGAGTAACTTTTGAAAAGGAAAAGGCGGCGGAAGATACCTCAAATCCATAAAGTACTGAAGCAATGTCGTCCGAAGAATGACTGAGGTAGTCTTTCGGAGGTAGGTTTTCAGAAGACAGCACGTGATTAAGTGCAAGCCCACCTTCAAGTGAGACGGTAAGATATTTTGTTTTAATCGGTGAAAAACCGACTATAAATGGGATGGTTAAAAAGTTCTGATGGATTTCCTTTTCACCGTCGATGGCACCACCTTTCTGCGAATAGATCGCACCAATCGAAGTATAAAAATTTCTTCGTGTTAACCGAAAGTCAATCTCAGCCTGATATCCATTTCGTCCTGATGAAGCTTCCATTCTTTTATTCGGAAAAAATTCATTTTTCACCAAGACGTACCTGGATAAACCTTGTCGGAATCCAATCGAAAACATCGTTTTCCGTTCGGCGTTATAAGCCTTATCTTCATCACGTTGATAAAAATATCCCAATGACAATTGAATGACGCGTGATTCAATCCTGGAAACATAGATTGCTTCATGATCGATATTAGAAATCCCATGGAAATACCGTGTTGTGATATTCAATCTTGGATTTATTTGATACGAAAGCCCGCCACCGAGGCTGAACGTGGAAAGACGATCAAATGGTGTACCCAGATGATTATATCCGTTAGCCACTACGCTGGACTCAAGAAATAGATTGTATTCACCTCCGACAAGAAAAGAAATTTTGCTGTTTAAATGGTACTGTAGCATGACAGGTACACTTAAGTATTTCATGTGAATGTTATAGTCTTGATTGTTTTGTCTTAGGCGATGGCCTTTATCAGAGTACAAAAGATCAGCCTCGGCTGAGAATCTGTTATTGAATTGGTAGTTAAAAAACAACCCGGCGTGATAAGAAGGGCGCCATTTATATTCGGGAAAAATGGTTGAATGATGGGTTACAAGTTGGCCCCCTACTCTTAAGCCATAGTTAAATTGCCCGAATAACGTGGATACTTGTAAAACAAGTATGGTGATCAGGAGTATAGGCGCGACGGTGCCTGATGTTATCTTCAAGGGGTATAAGGTTTCTTGGGATGTAAAAATATAAAATATTCACAGTAAAAAATCACTGAGAAAAAAATAAGAAGACCACGAATCATGGTAATTGCAAAACCAGTGATGGTAAGTGATCATGATCCCTAAATTCAGCTGACTATGTACAAATGGTATCAATGCTTAACAAATTTGAACTGATAAAAACCATGTGAGGTTGAAAGCCTTGCGATGTACATCCCGGGAGCTAAATCAATGGTTGTAATAGCCACGCTGTTTTCATATACCGTGAAGGCAATATGGTGCTGTCGGCCCTGCAGATCGTAAACTTCCAAAGTTAATTCCGTGGCAACATCCTCAGGAAGTTTAATGATCAATGCAGTTGTAGTCGGGTTCGGATAAAGACTAACAGAATTTGTTTGAGGAGGTGATGCGATAACATCATTTTCACACAATGCAATATTTATTCCTAGGGAAGCCCCTGCCCCATTTGGTGAAATCGTGTTCAGGGATGTCCAGCCCGAGGGGAGTTTAACGAAGGCTGTATTATAGTGATCATTGCGCCAGTTTGTTTGTTTAAGCGCAAATGAATCCTGTGGCGCATAGCTTAATGTATAGCTGATAAAAAAATCGCCAAAGAGTTCTACGTAAGGATAGAACCCGACATAATTCAATGAGTCATTTCTTAATCGATAATAGGGAACGAAGGAATTCAAAAGCGGTGGTCCGGGTACGCCATCTATGTTATTGTGCACACTCACCAGTAACCCTCCCGGTGATTCTTTATTGACACTGCCCACGTTAAGCATTACGCCTGTAAGCATGGCGCTGTCGGCAACCGAAAATTTTTCAGCATAAGACGCAAGCCCATCGGAGTTAAATCCCGAAAAAAATCCAGACCCACGGGTGTAGGTTAAAAGCATTTGCTGTTCTCCCGGTCTCACATTAGACACCATATTGCAATCTACCTGGATACCTTCAAAAGGATCCCTGCCTTCGAGTGTTTGTACGCCAGTGCCAACAGGATCTAACCAATGCTTCAATTGTTCATTTGGCGCCAGTGATGCTTCCCAGCTTGCGGAGAGTTTTTCAAAATAGTCGTTGTAAGGTGCACCACATCGTGAACTTCCTCCTGACAAGGTGCCAATAACATGACTGTTTTTATTAAGTAACGAAGCCCCGGAAGATCCCGCGTCTGTGACACCAGCATCCCACCGGATGACATTCCAAAAAGCATCCCGTGCCCGCACAGGACCGTCCTTCAGGGTACTTGTTCGTACGGTACCGTTTGATACTGAAACCCTCCGCACACCGCCCTGCGGGTGGTGAATACTGGTTACGCCGGTAAGGTATCGGTCGGATATGTCCCAGCCGGCATAATAAGGATGAAATTCAAGTGGTGGTTTGTCATACAACTCCATTATTGTGAAATCATTTTCGAACAGAGAGGCACGGTAAATTGCTCCATTCAACATGAGATCATGGTTAACTTGTTTTACACAATTCTCGTCTTCAAATCCAAATATAAATACTGTGCGGTCTGCAACGTATTGGCTGGATACACAGTGTTCTGCTGTGAGAATTAAAGGCGTGTTATCGTTGGCAGTATTATTCATCAGCGTTCCGGTACAAAACCTGGTACTGTTTTCATCATGAATGACAAGCTTTACTACGGCCCTTCGCTCGTTCGATATGGCATTATCTTCCAGACAGAAATAACACCAGTCATCATATCGTGCAGCCGCGTCTTTTTTTGAAGATGGATTGCGATTTGTAATATTCTGATACGCATGCGAAACGCTCTCCACCACAAAGCTTCCATGGCTATTGTTTCCGGCAGGTACGCTGTATTCTATCATGAGTTCTTCGCCAGGCAGAAAATCCAGGGGCAGAATACCCGAACGGGGAATATTGTGATGGGTGTATGGACCGCGCAAGCCATGTTGATTGTAGACATACAACGTTTCTCCAGGTTGCAACTTAACATCGGAAAACACAACGGCCAGACCGTAGGCACCATCGGATCGTAGTTTCAGAAACCACGAATCAACACCATGGAAGATTGTTTTCCAGTTTCCATCCATGGAGGGAACAAAATTAGTTTTAAAGTTATGTCCTACCCTTCCTGAACTTATCTTCTGCGAATCGTGGTATTGCTTGGAGCGCAACGCAGTATCAGGGGTCTGAAAACGCTTCTCCGGTATAGATTTATATATCTTATAATTTAACCCGTATGGAACTGCACCTTGTTGACCCGCAACATGTTGCGAGATAAAAATCAACAGAACGATCACCACGTTCGTGGCTTGGGATGAGAGCCTGATCATAATTTACTGAGTAAACACTGGATACAGAACGTGCGATAAACTTTAAACATAACACAAAGCTTATGTTTTCCGCAAACGTTTGTATATTTAATTGCTCTCCCCTACCTGGCAGTGGTTTTATGTAAGAAATCTGCAATCAATTTTGCTAAGTAAAGAATGAAGTACATTATCTATACAGTGGTGTTTCTTGCCTTACAGGTACCCGGTCACGCTCAAAATAGAAATTTAAGATTTAATCATTTAAATGTACAGGATGGTTTGTCCCGAAGCTGGGTGAAATGTTTCCTGGAAGATCATACAGGATTACTCTGGATTGGTACGGCTGATGGTCTCAACCGATTTAACGGAACTGACCTGAAGATATATAAATACTTACCTTCGCTGCCAAAGAGTCTGAATCACAATGATATAAACCTGGTCTTTGAAGATACAAAAGGCCAGCTCTGGGTGGGTACACAAGCCGGTATAAATTACTATCAGCGTGATCTGGACGAGTTCATTCCCTGCCCTTCCGTTAATAATTACGTCACATCTATCTATGAATTAGGGGCAAACAAATTTCTATTAGGTGCAGCTGGCGGACTCTATTTGTTTAATACCGATAACCATGCTGCCGTACAGATATACAACAGTTTTTATGTTGAAAAAATAGTTAAGGATAGCCATGGAAATATATGGCTGGCAACCCATTCGGGTTTAAAACTTTTCGATCCCGCTGATCATTCCGTACGTCACGTCGATTTTATTCCGGATCACCATCCGATCAAGAGCGATGTTCTCATAAAGACGATGTTTGAGGACAGCCGGGGTGGCTTGTGGATCGGCACAGGCTCACAAGGTTTATTCTATTTCAGCCATCCGGAAGGTAATCTCGATAAGGCACAGGTCAGTAGTTTTAAACCTGATCCTTCAAACCCTGCACAGATAACGCCAGGAGCTATCTATGCAATTGCCGAAGATGAAGACAATAACTTGTGGGTTGGTATTGAAAATGGCGGCATCAATATACTGAGTCTCGAAGCATTTGACCGGGATGATTATTCCTTCACCAAGATAGTAAGCAACCCTTCCAATTTTTGGTCGCTGTCAAATAACTCAATACATGCACTGTATGCAGACAGGCAAAAGACAATGTGGGTTGGAACCTATGCTGGAGGTGCGGATCACTACAACAAACTTTTGCAACGGTTTGGCCATCATGAAGCCATTCCCGGCTCTGACAAGAGCATCAATAACAAGTATGTAAACGCCATTCTTGACGAAGACAAATACATTTGGGTGGGGACAGAAAAAGGTCTTAACCGGTACGACAAGGCCACAGACCAATGGGAGTATTTCATGCATGATTTCAAGAACAAAAATACCATCGGGTCGAATGCCATCATGACGATCATGCGAGACAGCCAGAATAAGTTATGGGTGGGCACCTGGAACGGAGGCTTGAATCGGTTCGATGAAAGATCCGGAACGTTTCAGAAATTCAATCAAGATCCAGACAGCCCTTATTCGGGAAGCAGGGGTAATATACGCAAGATCATAGAAAGCAAATCCCATCACATTTGGATCGGGATGATCGGAGATGGTCTAGCAATGTACGATCCCAAGGAAGCATCGTTCACCCACTTTAAAGAAAACCCAGGTCATAATGCGCTTTCATCAAACTGGGTCGTTGATCTCATAGAAGATCACCGGGGCAATATCTGGATATCAACAACGGAGGCAGTCGACATGTTTGACCCGACAACAAAACGTTTCACTTCATTTACGCACAATCGGGCAAGGCCGGAAAGTATAAATTATAACGGTGCGACATGTCTTTTCCAGGATAGTAAGAATACGATCTGGATCGGCACCAGCAATGGACTTAACTACTTCGTGGAAAGAGATAGCTCATTCCGGCATTACACGGTAGAAGATGGACTTCCGAACAATTTTGTTAAGGCGATAACAGAAGATGATGAAGGAAATATCTGGTTGAGTACGAACAATTCCATTACCATGCTTAGGAGAGGAACCGCATTGCCGCAGGATCCGGAGTTTAAATCTTTTCCGGTGCCTGGTATGCCGGGCAGTGAGTTCGTTTCCAGGGCAGTGTCTCGCAATCGTGAAGGCCATCTTTATTTCGGAAGTACAAATGGATATTTCGTTTTCGATCCTTCGGACATTAAATCTAATCCTGCTATTCCAAAAATAGTGTTTACGGATTTACGTGTGAATAATATCCCGGTACAAATTAATACCCCAGGCTCACCGTTACAGAAACACATTAGTGTAACGAGAAAGTTGGAGTTATCACGGAAACAGAATGTGTTTACGATAGGGTTTGCTGCCCTAAACTTTATCGAACCGGAGAATAACACGTATGCCTATAAACTGGAAGGCTTTGACAAACAATGGAATTATGTCGGGAACCAGCAAAGTGCAACCTATACGAACCTCGATCCTGGCGATTATAGGTTCATGGTTCGGGCATCCAACAACGATGGGCTCTGGAATGAAGACGGCATTTCCCTCACCATAAAAATACTTCCCGCCTGGTGGGAAACATCTTTTGCAAAGGTCGGATACCTGGCGCTTTTTATCCTCGCGATATTTTTCTTTCGGAAACATACAATTATTTCTGTAAACCTTAAAAATGTACTCTGGCGGGAACACCTGGAAAAGGAAAAAGCGGAAGAGCTTGCGCAAATGAAGCAACAGTTCTTCGCCAACGTTTCGCATGAAATCCGCACACCACTTACGTTGATCATGGGGCCGCTAAATAAGCTGATAAAAGAAGATAAGAATATCCCGGAGTTGAACGCGATCTATCGGAATTCATCCAGGCTTAAAACGCTTGTTGATCAATTTCTTGACCTCAGCAAAGTGGAAAGTCAAAGGATGACCGTCTCTCCTGCCCCGGTAGAAATACTGGAACTGACACGATACATCATGGCAAACTTTACCGACTACGCAGGTCAAAAGAACATTGAAATGAAACTGGAAACCACGTTCTCAAGATGTGTCGCCATGATCGATCAGGATAAGTATGAAAAAATACTTTCCAATTTACTTTCCAACGCTGTGAAAAGTATAACTGAAAAAGGATCGGTCGTTATTCACCTTGAATATAATATCGTATCAGGTAAACTTCTGGTTCGGGTAACAGACAACGGATGTGGGATTACACCGGAGGAATCTAAACACATTTTCGAACCTTACTATTCCGTGTCAGACAATTTGAGAAGAATCAATGGCACTGGAATAGGATTGTACCTTGTGCGTGAATTGGTTGAGCTGCAAAAGGGTTCCATTGGTGTTGAAAGTGAAGTTGGGCAAGGCTCCACATTTACGATTGCCCTGCCGGTACTTGTTTCAAAATTCGAAAAAGGATATGACGACACTGTGTTTTGTACCCCCGAACTTCTCATTGACAATGGTACCAACGGTTTAGCGAATACAACGACCCGGTTAGAGCATACTATTCTGGTCATTGACGACAACGCAGATATGTGCGATTATGTCGAAAGTCTTCTTTGTAATGAATATAATGTGATCAAGGAGAGTAACGTCAAAGCCTGCATCGACCACATCATCAGATATATGCCAGATCTCATTATCAGCGATTTGATGATGCCTGAAATGGACGGGTTCCAGCTTTGTAAATTGATCAAAGAGGATATCAGATTTTCTCACATTCCCATAGTGTTGTTAACCGCCAGGGCAACCAGAAATGATCACATTGCAGGGTACGAAACAGGAGCCGACGATTATTTATACAAACCGTTTGATGAAGAGATTTTTCAGGCACGTATCAAAAATTTGATAATCAGGATACAACAGCTCAAGCAACACTTCCTTAGATATGATGGGGTCATTAACAGTAACGTACAGGCTAATGCGCTCGACGTAAAATTTATGGAAGAGGTTCTCGCTGAAATAAAGCAGAAAGCTTTCGATCCGGAATTCAACGTAAACCAGATCATAGATAAAGTGGGAATGAGCAGAAGCCTTTTCTATAAAAAATTTAAATCGCTGTCGGATCAATCTGTCAATGATCTCATACGCAACACAAGGCTTAAAAAAGCGGCAGGCCTTCTTGCTGAAGGAAATCTTACCGTGAGCCAGGTCGCTTACGAATGTGGGTTTACCGATCCAGCATACTTCAGCCGGGTCTTTAAAGAAAATTATGAAGTAGCTCCGAAAGAATTCCCCGCGCGCTGTCAAATGACCAGCCCATAAATTGTCATGATTTCAGAAGTCGCGAATGTAGTGAACATGTTTTGTTTGGAGGTGTCTCCAGGTTTCAGTAAATAAGTTTTACCGGATAAATAAGGTATCAAAACATATGCTGTTACGGAGCGACTGATTAATGGCAATGTCATTAATGTTCGTCCTCGACCCATGAAATCTTTTTCTTTAATTCAAGCGGCAACGAATAAATATGGCCCGTAGACATATTCACACGTTTTCGGGACGGATATCCAATAGGTAGACCAAAGTTTGATACGACCTTCGTTATCAGTAAACTAAACTAAACCAAATCTATTATGAAAAAACTATTAAGTCTTTCAGCAGTAATTCTGCTTTTGTTCTCCGCTTGTTCAGATCAAAGTGAAGATGTTGTTCCAGAGGTTCAACTAAAAGCTTATAGCTCTGGCTCGAACGGAGGTTACTTTTGGTCGTTATACCGTGAGGGAGGATCCGCAAGCATATCTTTTCCCAATGGCGGTGGTAACTTTCAAATCAGTTATTCGAATGTAACCGATGTAGTTGGTGGTAAAGGCTGGAGCACAGGCTCATCCAGAACAATCGGGTACAATATAGGCTACCTGAGCGGAAGCTATAACTTTATCGGGGTTTATGGCTGGACGACCAGTCCGCTTATTGAATATTATGTTGCTGAAAAAGGATCTATGACCGGCGGAACTTCCCTTGGTAACATGAGCAGCGATGGACATTCATATAGCTGTTATAAGCAACAACGGGTGAACGCTCCATCCATACAGGGAACACAAACGTTCTGGCAATACAAGGATACCTGGGGCGGCGCACCAACCGGTTCAAACCAGAAAGTGACCATGGCCAATCACATTAACAACTGGAGAAGTAAAGGTGGTCAAGGTTTTGGTAATCACAATTATCAGATATTTGCATTAGAGGCTTGGGGCAACAGAAGCGGAAGTATTAACGCAACAGTTTGGCAACAATAATTTGCGCTGATTAATGAGTATAAGGCCGGCCTACCCCCGGCCTTATACATTTAAAGCCTCGGTACTTCAAATCACTTAAAGCAGATACTTCATGAAGAAATTTGTATTTACAGGTTTAACAGCATTAATGATTACTGGTATTGCGTGTTCAAAAAAAGAGTCCGAAAACAAAAAGAGCGAACACGAAGCGCCAGGTAACTTAGTTTTCGTCAGCGGAGGAACTTTTACCAATACAACGTCCAACCTCCACGGTAAACGTGCAAACATATCGGATTTCTATATCGGCAAATACGAGGTAACACAAAAAGAATGGACTGACGTAATGCAAACCAATCCTTCACAATTTAAAGGCGACGACTTACCCGTAGAAATGGTAAGCTGGTATGACTGTGTCGAGTATTGCAATAAAAGGAGTATCAAGGAAGGTTTGGAACCATACTACACCGTAGACAAGAATAAAAAAGATTCGGATAATAAATCAGCACTGGATAGCATTAAATGGATGATAACATCCAATGCAACAGCGAATGGTTACCGGCTGCCCACAGAAGCGGAATGGGAATATGCTGCCAGTGGTGGCCAGATAAGCAGGAATTATACTTACAGCGGAAGTAACGACCTGAATGAAGTAGCGTGGTATTGGAGAAATTCCGGTGATACAATTTTAACAGGAGGTTGGTTCTGGACGACCTTAGAAAAAAACCATTGCAGAACGAAACCCGTTGGTAGCAAGAAGCCAAACGAATTAGGGCTCTACGATATGACCGGCAATGTACGGGAATGGTGCGTGGATTGGTATGAAGATTTTCAAATGGTCAGCGGCTTGGTCCGGTCTCAAAGAGGATGTAGCTGGATGGGAGCCGAAGACTTTTGCCCAATAGCTTATCGGGGAAGTTTCGAAGCAAATGGCAAGGGACCCGATCAGGGATTTAGAGTATGTCGCACTAAAAATAGATAGGGTTGCTGTAAAATTAAATTTTCTGTCGTGGCTTTCTATCATGGTCGAGACAAATAAACTTTATGGAAAGAAAACTCCACTTGCAATGTTTCGAAAGACTCATTGAAATTCGCCAAGCCCGAGCCCCAGCCCGAAACTTATTCATACCGCAACGAATCCACCGGATTAGCACGCGCGGCGCGGATGGTTTGGACGCTTACGGTTAGGAGTGAAATCAATAACACAACGCCTCCTGCTACTATAAATACAAAACCGGTGATGGTGATATGATATGGAAAACGCTGAATCCAATTGTTCATGATCAGATAAACCAACGGTACGGCTAGTACAATGGCTATCACTACCAGTTTGATATATTCTGATGATAACAATACGAAGATTCCGCGTTCTGTGGAACCAAGCACTTTGCGAATGCCGATTTCCTTCGTGCGTTGTGTTGCTGTGTAAGCGGATAAACCGAGTAATCCTAAACAGCCTATGATAAGGGCCAGGCTTGCAAAGGTAGAAAACAGCATACCAAATTGGCGTTCATTCTGGTATTGCTGATTGAAATAATCGTCGAGGAAAAAATAATCAAACGGATTTCCCGGAAATGCCTTTTGCCATGATGCTTCTACATGCTCGATGGTAGCATTAAGATCGGTTGTATGAATTCGTAGTGAATAATATTCACCCTCATATTTATTACAGTAAAAGAATGTCGGTTCGAGTGGTTTCTTCAGTGACACCTGGTGGTAATCATTCACCACACCTACTACGATGGGATTCCATTCAAATTGAGGAATTGTAACAGTTTGGCCAATTGCCTTTTCAATGCGTTCATATCCCATTAACTTCGCTGCGGATTCCGTCAGGATAATGGCTGTATCCGGATCGTTCGTATAATCTTCGGAGAAAGTTCTACCCGCCAGTAAATTCATTTTAAAAACCTCCATGAATTCATAATCCATTCCGTTGATCTTTATCCCAACCATTTTATCATCAGAAGCGCCATACGGTTTCATCATTGTTGCAAAGGCGCGTTGCATTCCTGGTATAGTTCCGGAAACAGTGACAAATTCTATCGTTGGATCTTTTTTAAGCTCGTTGCGAAAGACCTCTATCGATTCATTAAAACCCGAACGATACGGTCCGATGCCGGGGCGTTCTACCACCAGCACCTGATCGATATTCATACCAATGTCACGGTTCATCATGTAATCCAACTGGTTGTAGACGATCAATGTTCCGGCGATCAGTGACACCGATGCCATAAATTGAAACACCACCAACGACTTCCGAAAGAAAACACCACGCACACTGTTTTTCAGTTTTCCTTTTAACACCATGGCGGGTCTGAATGATGAAAGTATGATGGCTGGATAGAATCCGGAAAGCAACGTACCCCCTATCCACAATAACAGACCTAATCCCAGGAATGTTGGTTCGATCACATAATGCATGTCAAGTGCTAATCCAGACAATGTATTGAAAGAAGGAAGCACTATTCCCACAATGGAAAACGCAATCAACAAAGCTACCAAGTTAACTAGCGATGCTTCGGTAAGAAACTGATTAATCAGTTGATACTTAGAAGCACCCATTACTTTCTGTACCCCTACCTCCTTAGCACGTTCCATGGCTTTTGCAGTAGCCAGGTTAATGTAATTGATCCACGCAATCACGAGAACAAAAATGCCAATGATGCCTAAAAACTGTACGATCTTTGCGTCGCCATTGGTTTCCGGTTCATCGGAAAGATTGGAAGCGAGGTGAATGTCGCGAACAGATTGGAGTGAAAGAATGTCCTTTTCGTTTTGTTCTTTTATTTCTGGTTTGTATTTCTGGATGATGGAAGGAAATTTAGCTTCGAGTGAAGCAGGATCTGTCCCGGGTCGCACCCGGATGAAAGTGTACATGTCATTTCTTTGCCAGCTTCGTTCATAGCGATCAATCGCATAATTCTCCTGGTTATTTCGTTTCCTTCCGTGCAACGTCTTATAGGAAAAAAGTATATCGAATTTTAAATGTGTGTTCGCAGGAACTTCGCGAATTACGCCGGTCACTTTTACCAATTCATTGTTGTTATCATCATCCTGCATGCGCAGGCTTTTACCAATTGGATCCTGATCGCCGAAATATAAACGCGCATAGTGTTGTGTGATTACGGCTGAGTTTGGTTGTGCAAGCGCAGTTGTAACATCGCCATGTAAAAGTTCGTAGCCCATCATTGATAGAAAAGCTGAGTCTGCGTAAAGAAACTTTCTGTGCTTGATGGAAATGGGTTGTGGTGCATCCTCATTGGTGATGATCACATTGTTTTTGTAACCCATGTTGTATAGACGTGCATAACTCAACACCTCCGGTAATTCATTGACCAGTGCAGGTCCTACGGCTGGATAATTTTCCGCACTGGAAACCATAAGTTCGTTGTTCACATAGCTATGCAGGCCCACCCGATAAACTGATTCGGCATCCGGAACAAAATCCTCATAACTTTTTTCGAATTTGACGTAAAGTGCAATCAGCAGAAACACAGACATCCCGATGGCCAGACCGACGATATTGAGTGAAGCAAAGAATTTATCTTTCGTAAAATTCCGGTAAGTGCGATGGAGGGTATGGAGGATCATATAATCAGTTTAGATAGGTAAAGTATACGATTACACGTTCAGTCGTTGACAAAAACTAAACCAACTTACGATACTAAAAAAACAACGTGGAAGCATGATTTAACCCGGAATCTACATTTCGAGCTGTCCGAATTCGGCCGGGATTTTTCGTTTGCGGTCAGTGGATGTTGGATTTGATCTCATCATGAACGCGCTTCAATAACTATAGTTTTTTTTAACCGAACAAGCGTTCAAGGGACCTTTTGTTTATATTGCAAAGGCTTTAACCGTTGACCTGGAATGTTAAGAAATACACTTCCTATAATAGTTTGCTTTTCAGCATTCGTTTTTTCAGAAGCTCAGAATCTCACGCCAATTTTTGAAACGATTTCAAGAAGCGTGTGCAGTAGTTCAAATGTCGGTTTCAAGAAATGTTAGTAGAAATAAAATGAATAAGCGTTCAATTATTTATGCCAGTCTGGTGCTTTTGCTGTTGTCATGCTCAGATAAAACGAAAGATGAGGTGCTTAACCTTGTCGGTGAAATACGTGGAAAAGTATACTTTATTGATGAATTTGGTGTTGTTCTCGGACAAGATTTTGAGAGCGCGAAGGTAACCCTTGAAGGAGCTGAAACCTTTACGACAACAACTGACTTTGGTGATTTTGTTTTTAAAGGGATCCCGACAGGTATTTACAATTTGACTTTCGAAAAACCCGGGTTTAGCAGTCATCGAATTGAAGATTATCGGGTTTTAGGAGGAGAAGAACCGTTGTATGTGGTTGTAACATTAGATGAACATTCGAAAACAAGAGTGAGTAACCTTAGCCTTTACTATAACTACTCCACGGATGCTGCAAGTTGGATAACAGTTGAAGGAATGTTCACCCATAATGCTCCTTTTTTCCGCCACTATGTCAATGTTGTTGCCTTTCTTAGTGATTCTCCGGATGTATCTCCTGAGGATTATTTGCAATCATCACCCACTGTATTGATTTTGATGGATGGTGAAAATTTTAGCACATCAATATCGGTTAGTTCAGCATATTTCCCCTCTGGCAGCACTGTTTATGCTGTTATGTGCGGATATGCAAGAGAAACATTTTACGACCCAGAAAAAGGACGTTTTGAATATTCCGGTGTTGGCACCCCTTCTAATGTAGCATCCATTCAAATTCCCTGAACAATGATAAGAAACATCAAATTCCTTTCACTGTTATTAGTCTTTGGTTGCGGAGAACAGGAAATAATCCAAATACCACTGCAAGGTTCTCTTGAGGGAATAGTAATAGGATACGGATTGGAACCTATTGAAGGTGTTACCATTACAATTGAAGGTAAAGATCCGTTGATTGTTCGGACTTCAGATAGCAACGGCAAGTTCACTGTTGATGACTTGGAAACAGGAACCTATAATCTGGTTTATACAAAACCCGGATATGGCACATTTAAAATGTTAGGTTATTCCTTTGTGGGGGGATCTATACCCGCTAAGTTAAATACCCTCATGGTCGAATTACCGAACGTAAATATTGTAGGCTTCAACGCGCAGATCGAAATCGATTCATATTTTGGTGACGCAGCGTTAAATGGTTCCGTTTTAATTGAACATTTGGAACAGGAATATGAAGAAGGTCATTTCAGGTATTATATAAGCAATAGCCCGGATGTATCACCAACACAATTTAAAGTAACCGGTCTGTTGGATTATTATTTTTCAGACGTTAGTTCATATGATTTTTCTCTTCCGATTAAAAATCTTTTTCCTTCGGGATCAACCCTTTATATGGTAGTCTATCCTGTCAGAGGCTATGAAGATTATTCGTACATGGACCTTAGTACCGGAAAACAATTATTCCCGGCAATGAATCCGCAAGGCTCCGAAGTACTAAGCTTTCTGGTTCCTTAATAAACATGAATACAGACACCATGAATAGAAACAATATAATCCATAAGTTTTTACTCTTGATCTTGATCATAACCGGTTGTGATGAGAAAGAAAAAATGGTACCCCTCCAGGGAGATATTGTGGGTTTTGTAAGTCTTTATAATGAAGATGGATCTTCACGGGATGACCATAGTAATGTTACGGTAACATTAAATGAGAAGTATACAGTGCTAACCAATGAAATTGGAAAATTTGAATTCAAGAATATTGAAGCAGGAACCTATACAATTACGTATCAGAAAGAAGGCTATAGCAAGTATAAAAAATTCAATTATATTTTTGCTGGTGGCGGAGTACCTGGTGTACTTGGCACAATAAGCATGATCGGGGTTCCGGATGTAACGTTGTCCAATCTCGTTATCAAATTGGAAGGTGAATCTGTAAGGATATCCGGAACATTATCCTCTATTAAATCTGATCACATTAAGTATTACCTCCATCAGACATCTTATGTTAGTAACATAGACTATGGAACGAGTTACAGTTTTATTGCAGAGGAGCAAGAAATAATGGATATCATTTCGATATCAGGTATCCATTCTTCAATGCCTATTTATATCACAGCATATATTGAAAGCAAGGGAAATAATTCAAATTTTAATTATTATGATTATGAATTGAATTCATCTGTCAATTCAGCCATGACGCAATTATTCGAACCAGTTCAGGTAAGATAGGAACATTCTTTCGATTCTTCCAGCGAGTGGTTTTTGTTTTCGTGCGAGGGGATCCTTCTGCGTGCTTTGGGTGCGAAGCACAAAAGCGCATGTGCATTCGAATTCTATTCCTGTTGTACCCACGGGCGTTGACTTGACTTATCCGCAGTAGGAAAATCTACCGGGATATGGGTTTGTGTTACGTTTCCCGTTGCTGTCCATTCCGTAGCGCGTTGAAACATAGTTATAAATCCGACACATTCTATCGAATAATCTGCATGACCCATGGGCGTATGGAAAACCCGGCCTTTTCCATAATCTACCGTCATCATCATCGGTTCATGACGGTTTGTACCGCGAAGTGGCGAAAACAGTGAAGCGTTTTGTTCTTCATCGGAATAAGACGTTGCCAATACCGTCATGTTTTCGGCAGGGCCGCGAAGACGATCGTAAAGCTCATCGGGTGCGTGTAGCCATTCCGATGGCAGACCCTTCGTGATGGGGTGTAAAGTATCACGAATCACAACCGAAAATTCATATTGTTTACCGTGTGAACCTGCTCCTCCAGCGGTGGTATCGCGTACAAGTTTATTATCGCTATTGTAATATACATAAGGCCCATCTTTTTCAGTGCGATCACCCCATCCACCGAGGCCGATCATTTTGTTGTATGCCAACCACTCCGGAAATGAATTGTCAGCAGCGTGTATGATAACAAGTCCACCGCCATTGTTTACAAACTGTTCAAGGGCCTCCCGGGTTTGTAGAGGCCACGGTGCCGTATTCCATCCAAAGTTTGATATCACAACATCGTACTTTTCGAAATCCGGTTTATAGGTTGAGTCCGCTTGCGGCTTTTCCATCATGGTTACTTTCTTCCCACCTTCAATTGGAAATTGCCCGATTAATTGAACGCTTTTTTTTTCATCCATGCCAATATCGTTATCGTTATGGGGACCTTGCCATGCCAACGCTGTACGTTCTACATCAACCTGAAACAACCCGGTTTGTTCGAGATAATCCTTCATCATTACTGTTGTCTTTGGCCACACACCGTGATTATTCTGTCCATCGATGATCAATGCTTTCAGAATTTTTTTCGCTTCTGACTTCGTTGTCTCATCTTTGGTTTGATTGTTACAAGAGAGAACTGTAAAAACCACGAGGGCGGCAAAGCATAAATTCCGGATAATAAAATGGGATGGCATAAAAGGTTCTGCAAGTTCAGAATAAAGCTACATAAAATTAATTGATTTAGTACTTTATTGGATGGATGAGATCCTGCAATAATCCACAACATAGCCTTTCATAGAACATCTTATGTATTTCCAGTACCTTATTTTTTTATCTGGCAAAACCCATCCGACTCAACAGCGAAGGCATGATTCATGATGTTATAAACATTTTCACTCATCACCATCCATGCGACCGAAATGACCTCCTGTTCTGAAAAATATTTTTTTATTTCATGAAAACTTGTATCGGTTACTTTCTTGTCATTGACTTCCCTGGCAAACCTGAGTGCTGCTTTTTCGTCACTAGTAAACAAATCAGAACGTTCAAAATCCTGTACGGACAAAAACTTTTCCTGGTGCTGAAACTTCTTCATGGCTTCAGCCTGTGCAATGTCAATGCAGAAGTGGCAAGTGTTAAGCTGCGCTATATAAATCCGAATCAACAAACGTAATTCTGCAGAAATCGGGAGCTTTTTTTCCAGTGAAAGCATCTTGTTTGTCCATATACCGAAAGCTAACGGTAGCCTTGAATAGATAACCTTCAAAGGCGAAATTACCTTTCCTGTTTTTATTTTCGAAAAGAAATAAAGCGCCCTAAGCATCGGACTGGTCGGATTCTCGATTGGTTGAAGTCTTGAAGTGCTCATCATGATTAATTTATCCTATGTCTCAGGACCGCTGCTTTTGTGACAGGTTTTTTAATAAAAGTTTATCCGGATTTCTGATCACCTGAATTTGTTGTAGTTTCCCTCCTTCTTCAGAAAAAATAATTAACGTTTCTGGTAATGTGTGGAGTGAAATTAATACAGCCTCCTGTCCATTTACCTGGATAATAGAGATCTGAACGTCTTGTGATTTGTACTTTCGAGCAATCCCGATCATAAATTTTGCCACATTAACATACCCAAAAATTGGGTTGATCGCTGCAGGTACCTTGCCGCCGCTATCAGAATATAAGATGATATCCTCCCTTAAAATGTCAGTAAGTTTTTTTAAGTTCTCTTCATCAACGGATTTCAAAAAGACTTCAATTAATCGAAGTAGTTTTTCATTCTTATTGTTGTTGTTAAACAAGGCCTTGTTCATCTTCACTTTTTCTCTTGCTCTACTTAGTATTTTACGGCAATTAATTTCCGTTGCGTTACAAAGAATTGCTAGTTCCGAAAAAGGAAAATCAAAACCTTCCCTTAATACAAACACAGCCCGCTCCACCGGATTTAAAATTTCCAGGCGACTTAACACATCGTAATTCATAATGCCGGCTTCAAATGGGTCGTCTTGAAATGGGTTGTGTACATAAGGCTCGGGAAGCCATGTGCCTGGATAATTCTCGCGTTTCTTTTTAAGATCATTGAGTTTATCGATAGCCTTGTTGGCGACAACCCGGGTGAGGTATGACTTTACATTTTTTACATGCCCTTCCTCAAGGGAAAGAAAATAAGCATAGGCATCGTGTACAACATCCTTAGCCTCTTCAACTTCACCTAGTATATTGTAGGCAACTGTGAATAAGTATTTCCTCAGCGGTTCCAATTGTTCATGGGGTATTCCGGTTTGCATTTAGTAAGATTTATAAGGCATTGGATCTTAATGTATTGCTTCATCACAATAACGTTTTAAATATAGTCTGGAAAAATCGTAAGTAAACATTCCAGCAAACAACATAAGTCCCAAAATGATGGGCAGGTAAAGGAGTAATCAAAAAAACAGAAGTTGCAAAGTAGCTGACTGAAGTAATTAACTTCCGTGATTTTGTACCCACCTCAATACTTATCAGCTTACGCTGAATAATGCGATGGAATTCTGTAATGAGTTGCGGAAAACGTAAACGTCAGGAATAATATACTATACTATTCCACAAACTTGGTGATAGTCTGGAAAAGAACCTTTTCTGTGTATGGTTTTTGAATGTGATCGTTCATACCGGCTTTGATGCTGTTTTGGACATCTTCCTTATAAGCATTTGCTGATAACGCTATAATGGGTTTATTAAAATCCATTCTCCGAAGTTCAAGCGTGGTTTCGTAACCATCAAGTTCCGGCATTTGAATATCCATCAGTACAAGATCAAATCCGGTTGATTTGACAAGATCGATCGCTTCGTGGCCGTTCTCTGCCGTTGTTACCTTTGCACCAAACTTCTTTACCATATTTTTGGCCACCATCAGGTTGATTTGGTTATCGTCAACAATGAGTACGTGACATGGATTTTTTAAGGCATGCGATATGGATGTTGCCGCCCCGACAGCAGGCTGAGTTTGTTTAACAGGAAGTCGCAGTCTGATAGTAAAGGTAAAGGCAGCACCCGTATTTAAAACCGGGTCTGCGGGACTTTGTACTGTAATATCACCTCCCATCAGATTCACGAGGTTTTTAACAATACTTAAACCTAAGCCGGTACCACCATATTTACGCGCTACGGTCTCGTCGGCCTGCGAAAAGGTTTGAAAGATTTTGCCCATTTTATCTTTCGGAATGCCGATACCGGTATCCTTTACAACGCCCTGGATAACAGTTTCATCTTTCGTTTTCTTCACCAGCCAGAAAGCCATACCGATTGTACCGTGATCTGTAAATTTAATCGCGTTACTAATCAGGTTCGTAATAACCTGTGATATCCGCGTTGGATCTCCAATCACTTCGGCAGGAATAGCTTCGTCGATGTGATGCAGCAGTGTGAGACCTTTTTGTTCAGCAAGGAATTTATACCGGTTAATATTGGATTCAATGGTTTCCTTAAAATCAAACGTGATGTTTTCCAGACTTAGCTTTCCACTTTCAATTTTGCTAAAATCCAGAATGTCGTTGATGAGTTCGCTGAGGTTTTTACCGGAAGCATGAATAATTTCCAGGTATTTTTTATGGGAGGTGGCTACCGTCTCTCCAAGTAATATTTCGGTGAGGCCTAGAATACCGTTTAACGGAGTTCTTATCTCGTGGCTCATATTCGCCAGGAACCGACTCTTGGCATTGTTGGCTTCCTCTGCGCTTTCTTTGGCTTGTCGTAGCTTCTCTTCAATGAGCTTGCGTTCCGTGATGTCCTGAACAGTACCGCGAACCATAATAACCTTTCCGCTAGAATTCTTTAACACCTCCCCAATTGCCAGCACATTCTTAATGGATCCATCGCGACGAATCACCTTATGTTCGATCAAATATTTATGGCCTTCTTCAATTACAGCTTTGATCAGTTGCACAACACTTTCCCGTTCATCGGGATGAATGCGGTCAATGCACTGCTCCAGGGTTAAATCACCGTTATTATTTTCCAGGTCAAAGATTCTGTACGCCTCTTCTGACCAGGTTACTCTCATGGTTTCAATATCGATTTCCCAGCTGCCCACCTTGGCAATCGCCTGTGCTTCCCGTAGCCTGTTGCGTTCCTGCTCCAGTTCCTTTTTTGAAGCAGCACTTTGTTCAAGTTCTTCTCCGAGAACGTTGATTCCGGTGGATATCGCATCGAGAATAGTTCCGTTTTCTGATATCGGAAGTTTTTGTTTGAAATCGAGATTTGCAAACGAGCTGATAACTTCAATAACATTGCCCACCGTTTCTTCCTGATTATAGGTTCCACTAATGGTATTCAATTGCATTCTGTCCAGGAACTGGTTCAGGTTATCGGCAATCTTAGATATGGCGTCATCTTCAAAATCAGTAATAATGCGTTTTGAATAATCTCCCTTCAACATGGCTGTACTTAATTCCAAAATTTGATTCAGAATTGAGGTCTTAATCAGCGTACTACTACCTTTTGGGTCCGAATCAGGCATCATGTTTCCGTCAGCGGTTTTCATCAGCGGATTTTTTCATATTTTTCTTCTTGTATTCGAGGATCCATTTAATGGCATTTCTTCTACTCGAAAAAAATTTGGCATCAAACTCTTTGGGTGTTTTTGCAAAAATATTGGCGATCAGGGCAGATACTGGATCGCCGGCAAGAAATGCAGCACCCAAGATATTTTTTAATCCTCCCTCCTTTTCTTGAAGGTATACCTTGGCTTCAGGACTAACTCTACGAATATTTGAAACGTCCAAAATCATATAATGCATGGTGTCCTTCATTATTTTGAGTCGCCGGTCTACCAGTTCTTTGGCGATCTGCAGGTCTACATTAAGTAAATCGCCTAATTCAATTAATATAACATCGTTGTCCTGTTCAAGGCGATTCATTACAACGGAATAGCTATCAATTATCAAATTTGAAATATTTTTAACTTTTGTCCCTCATTTTTAGCTGTAACAGCCAGTCTAATGCGTCAGCTTTATTGGTGAAAAACTTTGCAGGAATAGTTGGATTATTGACCTTTAAATATAGGTTCACAAATAATGTAGCTACTACATTCTTTGATAAGAACGCTCCGCCCAAAATCCCCTTTAAACCACCCTCGGCATCATTCATGTAATCCCGGGCTTCCTTTGTTACAGACTTAACATTAGTAAAATCAATCAATGAATACACTGCAGTTCCTGAGGTGTAGTCCAACCGACTTCGTACGATTTCACGCGCAATATCTAAGGTAATTATTAGTCTAGGAGTGTATTTAAAAAAAATAATATTATCATATTCTTCTTTCCAAAAGATCGTATTCTGGTATTCTTTATAATTAACAACTACCATATCATTTCTTATTTAACAAACCTATTAACTCCATATTAAAATTATCGTTTGCCTGTACATATACACTCCTTGGGATTACTTTAACACCAAATCGCTTTTTTTCAACAGAAGCATCCATACCCAAATAAAGTTTATTACACTTTAGCTCGTTTGCTCTTAATAGGCTTTGGTACAGCCCCTGTCGATAACATCCATGACTAAGAACATAATCATAGTTTAATCCAACAGCATAAAGGATATAGTTATTCTTTGACGATAAATAGCAAATATTTACTGAAACAAGTAAGCCTTCAGAATTTGAACTAACGGTTTCATCCGGCTTCAGTCTAAGCTCAATAACTTCCCAATTGGGGTGTTCAATAACATTAGCAAAGAACTTCTCCGGTATTGTGTATGTATTGATATTAAAACTTTTGTTTTTAACATTTTTATATAACTCAAACCATGTTTCTTGTTGACCTTCAGCCTTTTCTGTTTTTGTTGATAAAACACGAGTGTCAAAAAATTTCGTTTTATCAAGAATCATCTTTCGGAAATGCCAGCGCGATCCGCTTGAAAAACTTTTAAGATATTCAGTTACGTTATCCCATTTTGTGTCGTAGAGTACGTGGTCATCAGGCATTTCCACTTTGATAAACCCTTCTTTAATTAAGAAATCCTGAATTTCAATATCATCGCTGTGAAAATCTCGTAAATGAACGGCATTTGCGTTACATTGAATTTTTACTTCATTCATAATCCGTAACATTTCAATTAGCGCGGGTTTCCATTGATCGTTTTCGTAATTAATGTATAAGTGATCACCGAGACTCATAAGCGATCCCATCATTATCACCTTAGACGAAAGATAATATTTATTGTTTTTCCTTATTTCTTCAATTTGTCGCGATGTATCCGCAGGCGCGATCATATCATCTTTACAAATTAATTCTGTAAAGTAAGTAGCCAGTATTGGTTGTTTGTTTTGGTCGGAAATAATAAGATAATGAAGTTGCCAATTGTTTTCAGGTTCAGGATTACCACTAAAAGTTTCTTCAATAAACCGGCAACCTTCCCAATCGAACGTACCATTGTCACCCAGCAGTTCATCCCACAACGTTTTATCGATATTATGAATGGTGGTTTCATGCTGAATACCGAATTTTGTTTCCGCTTCTTCCGGTGACGAAACGGAGTATCGTTTTGCTGTTTGTTCGAATGGCAGGTTAAAATTGGTACTGATGTCTTCAACAGTCTGTCCTTCTTCTTCCAGTACTTTAGGAAAATGATATTGAAATGCATCCAACACATTTTGAATATCCGTTTTTGTTTGTCCGTTGGTAATGGCGAGACGTAAGCCACAACACTTCACCGGCACACCAGGAAAAATTCCGATGTTGGTATAGAAACCTTCGTCCAGTAAACGCTTCACCATGTTATAGCCCACCCGTGGTAGACCAAGACCGATATAAAAAATTGGTGAGTCGCTGGGTAAAACCAACGGCAAGTCGTATTGATCAATAATGCTCCGCGTTAATTCAATTTTTTCCGCAAGGCTATTTTGTAATGTATAGATTTCATCTGACAAATGGATTTTCGCACTTGCAATGGAGGCACCTAACATCGGGGGTTGTACAGGCCCCGAATAGGTATACGAACTGCCACATGTTACAATCTTCCGCATCATTTCCTTATCGGATAAGACAGTAACACCACCACCCGTGCCGAATCCCTTGGCAAGTGATGTGCTTAAAACCATTTTAGGATGCAGCGGAATCTGACTCAACACATAACCGTTTCCATGTCTACCGGTCCAACTCATGCCATGGGCGTCATCAACATAAAAATGAAAGGTGGAATATTTTTCGAGAAGCGCCCAAATATCTTTCAAAGGAGCATAATCGCCGTACATGGAATACAACCCATCGGCCATATACCAGATCTTATTATACTTGTTGGGATTTTCCTTGATGAGATCTTCGAGCATATCCATACGGTTATGCTTGATCATTTCGACTTTGGTGCCGCGCGCCTTCAACACCTGCACAGCAAGTTGTACACTTCCATGCACCTGATGATCCAGAATTACAAGATCATCGTCCTGCACCAAAATGGGAAGGGCGCCAAGATGGGTAAGTGTGGTTGTGGCCGCCAGGATTGCCGGATTGTTATTGAAAATTTTAGAGAAAAGATCTTCAATTTCTTCATAAAGATTACATGCGGAAAATAAACGTGACGAAGAATATTGCGTTCCATAACGAAGGGTTGCATCAATAGCACCTTGTTTAAGACGGTCGTCAACCTCAATTCCAAGGTAACTACACGATCCAAAATTGACGACCCGCTTGTTATCAATCGTAACCTCCCGGCCGTTGAGTGAGTCATCTTCCAGTGATACCTGGAAAATACCATTGCGTACACCGTTGGTCAGGCATTCGTCGATGGTATTAATAAACTTATTCGAATTTTTCGATTTTGACATGTGTTTGATACCTGCCTTTTAGGAAAGACAGTAGAGGGTTTTAAAAATGTGATACTTTGAAAAGAGTCATTTTGCAATACTCCAGGCAAATACAAATATCGAACTTACACGATTTTCTTTTTGGTTAAATTACAAAGAAAATTACGTGTAACTTAACGTAACAATAACCCGATAATTAAGGGTTGAAAATTACCTAAACTCCGAAATCAGAAATAAAGTGCGAATGCTGGCTTATCTTATATAGAATTAAGGTATTGTATTTCAGTATAGACCAGACACAAATTTTTAGACACTACCTGGACGCCAGCATGTTATACGAAAAATTCCAGGCTGTCTTTGACCAATGTTATAAAATGAAGATCTTAAAGTTAAATTTTGTTAGACAAGTTCCTGATTAACCTGCTCGTTCTGAAATATTTTCTTTTTTATCTTGGTTAACCCTCACCCTGTTTTCAATCTGTGCAACGGCCGAAACATTTTCTGCCAACTCTTCAGCCCGGCGTTTGGCGACCGTTCGTCTACCATCCCGTTAAAATGACTTCGGCGTTATTAACCTCCACTTCAATATTAGAAGCATCCAGATATGGATCATCACAAAACACATCACACACCTTTTTCTTAATGTAGTCGCTAAAATTTGTGCCTGGAATTCTATAGCCACGGGCTGTGAGCTCCGAGCTGCGAGTTTTGTTTGATCGGTATCTGGTATCCAGTAGATTGGCATAGATTAAGAGGGCTTTAACCACCCCGGTTCAGCTATTCGCTGAACGTTCCCCTCCTTATTCAAGGATGGGAATTTGTGGGTGCTTCTAAAACGTGAATTCGAAATTTCAAACAATTCGTTATCCTGTCGCTTTCGTCAAACATAAAAACCTCAAACCTCAGACGTCACACTTCAAACAACTGGGCACAAGTCTGTCGCTACCGTTACCTTGGGAAATTTTGAACCTTGAACTTAAACTACATCATATCCGATTGGTTTGAATGCAAAATTGTTCGACATGCCAGCTGAGCAGGCAGTGATGCCAACAATCAAATCCATCTTGGCTTGTAGAATAACATAATCACCGGCGTTACTTTTCGGTGGTAGAACCTGAATCTTTCCAGAATTTCCATCAACACTTACGTTCATGAAGATATTAAAACATACTGGAATTTGATCCGGTTGAATTCCGTAGGGCTTTAGCGCCTCACAAAGATTTCCGAAGCAGCCCTGATGTGGCGCTTCATCACCGTAAATTATCCTGAACATTTCGCTGCTACAGGGCGATAATAAAAAATCATGCTTTCCAACAGTGTCTTCTATGATCGTAAACATCACATTACTTCGGTTACTATAAAACGGATGTCCTGTAGTAAAAAATATTGTTTCAGCATAGTCAATTGTCCTCCCGGAAGAAAGATGTTCTTTTGTATCGTGTTGATTAAAGGCAATGAAATCGGCGACCTGCTCACCCTGGAGATCGATCACTTTTAGGTGTTGTCCTTTTTTCAACGTCAGGGCTATCCCGGAACGTGGTGGGATTATATTCATGCACTAAATATATTATTGCTCGGCAATTGTTTACTTTTTTGCAAGTGGACATTTCCATTTCGAATCATACTGCATTCCACTGTATTGATATACTTCTGACTGCGCGCCAAAATCTTTTAGCATGGGATTAACGGATCCGGAATATACTACATCGCGTTTGCGTACCACCTGTTTTATCGCTTCATATTTATTTGCCTTTCGCAATTTCTCAAAAGCGGCGTGTGGATTAAAAACCAGGGCTGGATATTTAAACCGGCGTGCAGTTCGATTGCTTTGGGGATGAATACCTATGATGAAGAACGCTTCCTCTTTAATGCTAAAACTATACGTTGGCTGAAGTGGATTACTGTCCACCCTGGGATCATGCTGAAATTTTTCCCGGTCGAGATTGCTTAATGATTCCAGTTTTTGCCATAAAAGCTGATCGAACATTTCTTCATTACCGATCTGTGGCCCCTCGAATATAATTGCTGCACTATGATATAGTCCGCTGGATTGTCTGTAACAGTCGACAAAATCGTAGAGTGCTTGCAAAATCGCTTCATCTTCCCTGGCGTCGCGCATGTCATCAAACACATGACATTTTATACTATCATGTGCTAAAGCCGCCTTTGCCGCAATACATGGAAACCCTGCATGACCTAAGTACTTCTTATATTCCCCGATGATCGCTTCTTCTCTTGTCATACAGAAGAGATAAAAAAGACCATGCCATCAACCGTGTATTAGATCTTGGTGCAGTTCCAGTTTTTTTACTTGTCTGAAATGTTTCCCCGCATTTTGCAAGTGTTTCAAACCAGCCAGGAATGGCCAGTGGCACGTGCCATTTCTTTGATTGTATCGGGAGATCTTAAACAATACCGCCCAGTGATTTAGAATTTCAGCGAGTGCCTGGTACAACGTGTTTTCGTTTCCGTAGATATGATGAGGTTCCGCGCCACAACCATTAAACTCAAGGATGGAAAAATTTTTCCCTGCTTTAAAATCAGCAACAGAAGAACACTTAATGTCGTATCGGCCGTAATAAAAGCCTGTGTAGTGACTTAACCCATCAAGTACTGCATGTAAGTTGTCATCTTTTTCGTTGTCAAGATTAACAAGCTTTCCACCACGGCTGAGGTTCAACGCCTCTGACAAGTAAAAAATTTGATTAGCAGGGATTACATCCTGTAATTGGCCAGCATGCTTTTTAAACATTTCGTCGAGTCTAAACCTTGTTCTGGGATAGCTTTCAATTAATTCCTTTAATGTTGATCTCCCATCACCTTTCACCTGTAATGGCTCTTTCTTAACAAAGCCGGTGATGGTACCATTCTGCTGATCGGGAAAGCGATAATAAAAAACACTTACCTCTACCGGATATGTAACAAACTCCTGTATAATGTAGTCGACATGAATTTTGCTATGATAAGAACGCAGCTGCGACATATTATCAATCTTGCGAAACAGCAAACCCATTCTGCCCACATCTGGTTTCACTGCAATGGGAAAATGAAATTCATCTTGCATAAACAAATTTTCAATTTCATGGAGAGATAACGCCGGACAAATCAGTTTACTTTTTGGATAACTTCCCGGCGGAAGCTGATGATACATTTCCATTTTGCCTTCGCCTTCATATCCTCCAAAGGTGAGCGTCGGGTTGGATGAAGTAAAAAACCACAAGGACCTTGCACGAATACAAAACCAGATCCATGCAGGAACCAAGGGAATATATTTTACCAACCAATGCCATGTTTCCCAATGTGTCAACCTAAAATACAGGTTGGAAACATATGTGGGTATTACGAAAACACGACCGGGCCTTCTGAATATGTTAATCCGAATCAGCGATGAGAACGAAGACATTTTTTTAATACTGTTTTAGCGCGCGGAGATAATCCGTGATATGGTGTAGATCTTCCTTTGAAATTTCGTCTTGTGTAAATCCAGGCATTACACCCAGACCATGACGCATCTGGAAGCGCTTAATAAATGCGGGAGCAGGATTAGCATTTAGTGCAGGGCCCAGACCAGCTTCTCCCGCGGGATGGCACTTCTGACAATACTTCATAAATACCTGCTCACCCTGTTTAACAGCTTCGTTTTTTGCCGTAAATGTTTTTCCTTTAACAGGTTCTGACTTTCGCGAAGCACAACTTATGGTAATGCATGAAAGCAGGAGAAAAATGAGAAGTTGAATACACTGCTTCATAATCCATCTTTGGTTATTTTCCAGATAACGCCTGTATTCTTTATTGGCTTTGCTCCTGATTTGGTCATCAGCAAAATACCAAAGTCCACTACGTAAAGGGACTTGCCATCTGGTGAAAATTTTACAGACACAGGTCGTTCCAAACCGCCCTTTTTTAGCCAGGACGCCGGACCATTTCGCTTTCCTTTATTGACAGCAAAATCGCGAATTACGCCATCGGATACATTCACCTTTACAATTTTGAAACCCACCGGGGATAAAACTTTTCCTGCGTCTGGCGCCATGTCACCAAACTGCGCAACAAAAGCATCACCTTCAAATCCAAATGATGAACGCGTTGAAAATGCAAGGCCACAAGCCGAAGCATGAACACCAAAAATAGCAACCGGTTCTGGTGGATTTTGTGGATAGACCTGCAACAACGGCTTAACAGATTTTGATGATGGTGACGTGAATTCTTCATCGTTCGTAATCAATTGTCCGGCGGACAAGTCCGGCCATCCATACCATTGACCTTGTTTGACTTCCCACAACACATCACCAGTACCCCATACAGGCCGGCTTCCGCGTTCATCATATGCATTTTCTGTGGTATAGATTCTTCCATCTGGCGCAAGCGCTAATCCGAAAGGGTTTCTTAATCCCCACGAAACCAATTCCACATCGCCACCTTCAACTGGAATGCGCATGATGGATCCGTTGCACGGAAGGCTGCCCTTGATGATCTCTCCGGCTGAAGTGGATTTTCCAAAGGGTACGAACGCGCCGGTAGAAATTTCGTCGTTTTCATCTTCCGTTAAAACGTTAGGTGATGTGTAGTTTTGTCCGGTGAGCTTAATGTCCTGACAAGGAATATCATGAAAATCCTTATTTCGTTTTAACCAACCAAAGTCTGCGTTATCTCTTCCAACTATACCTGAATTGGTGGCAGTACCCTGGCCAAAATAAATATAATCATGTTGAATGATGAGTTGGTTTGTATGGTGGTCACCGGTACTTGGCAGGTTGTCAACCAAAACAATTTTTTTTCCTTCCGGAGATATGCGAAGAATTTTTCCGCCTTCAAGTTCACCGCCTTCACTCACATAGAAGTTGCCGTTGTAATAGGTGACGCCGTTCCACGGACCATTCTTTTCACCGTTGGCGATCACCGTTTTTGTTTTATCAAGCCGGATTAGTTTTGGCTCGGTCCATACTTCACCATAAGCGTATCCTGATTCGATGACATAGGCCGTTCCATCCTGATCGAAGGTGATATCGGTTGGAAAAGTAAGACCTTCAGCAATGGCTTCTACGCTATAACCAGGCGTAAGTAAAATATCTTTAGGATTGATTTTTCGTTCTGCTGTATGGTTTATCTGTCCACCGCCTTTAGAAGCCCTCATTCGATAACAACCGGCGAACATGACGGAGACAATTAATACAAGCAGGAATACACCACCGTGGATGGAGGATCGTTTCATTGGCGAGACTTTTTTGAAAGTCCTCCAAATCACATGCCTGGTTCGCCGAGTAGGCAGGACGCTTCCGTGTACAACTGCTGAATGACAAGTAACGAGGTGATTCAGAACTGATCAATTAAACCCGCAGCGCGAAGCTTGCCGCTTACATCCTTTGGAATCTCTACCTCTCTAAATCAACTCGAACCTTAGCCTCGAGTCTGAAGCAAAGCGAAAACTGAAACCATTTGCACTTAGCCAGCTCACCTAACATCCAAACTGTCTCAAATGATGATCGGCGTGTTTGTAGACAAAGATTCCAATTTCATCTTTTGTCATCTTGCCGAAGAAGTCATGTATAAACTTATGATTTGAAAAATTTTCATAGTCGCGAATGCGTGTTATCCAGGCTTGTTTTTGAAGTTCAACATCTCCGCTTTTTTCGATTACTTTTAAAGGACCTGCAGGCATATTTTTCTTCATTGGTGTATCGTCTTTGACGGAACTTTTTAGGGCAATCTTACCAAATATGAGGCCCAGGAAAGATTGTTTGTATGGAGGATTGTTGGTGCCAAGTACCCACTCGTCCCAGCAGGTACAGTGCTTCAGCATTTGGAAGGTATTCATCTTGCCCCACCGGGAGGTACTTTCTACATTCACGAAACCGATGCGGTTGATCAATTCTGTTCGTGTCGTTTCATTAAAAATAGTTTTCATATTAGTTTGTTGTGGTTATCTGATTTGTTGCTGTAGTATCTTGATGACTAAGGTTACGACATTGTCGACGTGGCATCAGCGAAGCAAGCACGACAACCGAAACCGACATCAGTGTGATGGCGAGAAATGAAATGCGTAAGCTTGTTGTCTCGGCGATGACACCGATGATGGGCGGCCCGACGAGGAAGCCCATGAAACCAAGGGAAGATACTGCTGTTAGCGCTGTTCCGGGTGAGAGCGTTTTTGAATTCCCCGCTTCACTATATACCATGGGTACAACCGATGAAACACCCAAACCGATTAAAAAAAATCCGACCAGGGACGGATAAAACTGTGGCGCCAATACAGCAAGCAATAGCCCGATCGTTGTGAGAAGTCCGCTGAGTTGAAGTAATCGTTTTAAACCAAACTTTCCTGAGAGTCTATCTGCCAGGAAACGCATGGCTGCCATGGCAACCATAAAAGTGGTATACCCGATGCCGGTTAATGCTGGTTCTGCTTTAACTACTTGTATGAAGTAAACGCCACTCCAGTCGAACATTGCTCCTTCTGCCATCATGGAACAAAACGCAATGAACCCGAGACCAATTAATGAGCGGTCTGGCATCATGAACAGCGGACGTTTCTCAGTCGTAACTTCATCCCTTAGCACCAGGTGAAAGGCGCAAACCGTATTTACAATGAGAAATGTGATGCAGATAAAACTAAAGTGATAAAGCGGCGTAACGCCGTGTCCGATCATCCAGGTACCTATCGCCGCTCCACCAAAACCTGCGAGACTCCACATGCCATGGAAAGTAGCCATCAGTCGTTTTTTAGATAAGCCTTCGACCGCTGAAGCTTGTGTATTAATAGAAATGTTCAACAGGTTAGCAAAGAATCCGAATGCGAACAGGGAAAGTGTAAGATGCAGCACTTCAGTCGATATTCCGATAAGAACCAACGCAATACTATAAAGGAAGGCCGAAGGAATTACAACCTTCTTACTTCCCACCTTAGCGATGAACCACCCGGCGAAGGGAAGAGAGATGAAGAAGCCCATGGGCAATGCAAAAAGAACTCCGCCAAGTTGTGACGATGTGAGTTTCAAACTTTCCTGAATGCTCGGAATGCGTGAAGCCCAGCTAGCAAAACAAAGGCCATGCATGAAGAATATGGAGCCCACAGAGAATCGGTTAGCCGGGATTGCACCGGATGCTCTTCTTGCATCCCCTACTGTGAGAATCGTTTTACGTATGTTTGTTGGCTTGGTAATCTCTGACATCGTATTGCAATATTATGACACAAATATATTTAATGTTGCAATATATTGCAACATTAAATATCTGTTTTGCGATTTTTTTTTTCATTATCATCGAAAAGGTTATTATTATTGCATAATATTGCAAATATACATATGCTAAAAGAAGAACGATTTCAACTGATTCTCAACAAACTTTCCGATGATCAGAAAGTGACGTTGAAGACCTTAAGCAGGCTTCTTAAGGTTTCGGAATATACTGTACGAAGGGATCTTAAAGAACTCACGGATCAGGGTTTGTTGAAAGCGGTTCGTGGCGGAGCGGTGCCGCATTCGCCTACGCCGCATCATTTTTTAGACCGGTTGAGTTATAAGGCAGATGAGAAGAAGATCATTGCACAAAAAGCTGTCGGGCTATTGCAAAATGGACAGGTAGTGGTATTCGATGGTGGAACCACAGCTCTTGCGATAGCCTCCATCCTTCCTCAGGATCTACAGATCACGGTGGTTACGAATAGTTTTCCTGTGGTAAACGTGCTTGGCGGTCATCCGAACGTTGAAGTATTATTTACCGGTGGACGATTATACAAAAGTGCGTTCACTTCCGTCGGGCACGATGCTATTCGTTTCTTCAGGAATATACGCGCCGACATTTACTTCATGGGAATATGCAGCATTCATCCTGCCCTCGGAGTAACAACGATTAACTACGAAGAAAGCGAAGTCAAGAAAGCCATTGTTGAAGTATCCAAACAGGTAGTTGCCGTAACACCACACGAAAGAATAAACACAGCCGAAGCATTTTTTATTTGCCCCCTCGAATCTGTTGATACAGTTGTGACCGATGAAGAAGGAAAAAAAGTTGCAGCACAATATTTTAACGATTCAGGGATTACTGTGATGTAAGGTACATATGAGTTAAAAGTCTAAAGTTTAAATTTCATGGTTATAGGAAAGATGTGTTTGCGATATTGTTTGAACTTGATGTTTATGAGCGCTGAGCTTGAAGCATTTCGAAAACACATTGGTTGCTAACCAATCAACTCGATTTTCTATGGTAGCTCGCGGCTTACAACTTTCCGAAAATTTATACGTATCGAAATCGCCTTGCAGCCTGTAGCTTGAATCATAGCTCCTGCTAAAAAGTAGGTGGTGGCGCATTTAGGTCAGCATCCAAAAAATCAGTAATCATGGGCACGAGCCAGTCCGTCCGCTGCATCATACCTATATGCGTGGTACCGGGTATGATGGCAAGACGAGATTTAGGCATTCCATGCATATCCCCCATTTTTCCACCACCCTTAGCTTGAAACAATTCGAGTGCATGCTCATATCGGATACCATCAGCATCACCAATGGCCATGAATATTGGAGCTTGTATTTTTTTAACGTCCTTAGACCAATCATAAGGTTTTAAATCTATACTGATAACCTTTTTTACAAATTGAGGGAAGAGCGCCGGATCATTTCCAAGGCTGTCGTATTGTTTTTGTATTGGCGTGCCCATGAACATATCCGGTGTGAACGTTGCAAAACTGGCCTCTACATCGGGCCACCAACCATCGTGTGCATAGGTGCCTGACAACACGATCAGTCTTCGAACCTGCTCAGGATGGCGCACCGCGACCTGAAAAGCTACTCCACCTCCCATGCTGTATCCCAGTATGTCTGCGCTATCGATGTTAAGATGTTTCAGCAAACCCGATACGTCATCTGCCATGGCTTCGTAGCTAAGTTCACGCGATATATCCCTGGTACGTCCATGGCCCTGCATCTCGGTTACGATCACTTTTCTGTCTTTCGATAACAGTGGTATGATATGTGACCAGTTCGAGAGTATATTCATGTAAGAGCCATGCAGCAGTACAATAGGTTTACCCTGGCCGTATACTTCGTAGTACATTTTTAACTCGTTCACATCGGCATAGCCTTTTTGCTTCGGCTGTAATTTCTGACGGGCAGTTGTATCGCCTGGAACAGTTGATACGTCCTGATCTTTCTTTTCGTCGGGCTGGCAGGATGCTGCTATCGCTATCACCAAAGTAATCGCGATCTTGTTTATAATATGCTTGTTCATATTGGTCGTTTTTGTACGATACAAATCTCTAAACATTTGTCATCATAATTGCAGTGTGTATGCGACAATCATAAGGGTTAATAGCGACAGGGAACTTATATGCACATGTTTTTTTAACGCAATCACTAATTGCACCGGTGGTCAGTGCATATTTAAGTCCTGCGGACTGTGAGTTTTTCTTGTGGTCGTTAATCGATTCGACGGATCAGTGGTTGTGTGTGTATGCCTGGTACGTTGAATTAGCTTCTGCTGCAAAGACCGTTCGTATTTAACCCCGTTCGGGGTTGCAAGCAAGGTTGCCCCACAATCCACCGGTTGCACCGGTGGTTAGCACATATTTAAGTCCTTTGGACTTGTGAGTTCTACTCGTTGGTTATCCGATTAACGGTTCATCTGAGAGAATCTTAAAAGTAAATACGCATGCGTTAGCTCTTGTATTTCGCATGACTACGACTCCTAGCCTGAAGGGCTTAACTTCAAATAACCGCGAGTAAAACTCACGGACATAATGGACCAACATCGTCAACCCTGATAAGGGTTAAATGAAACGCTCATAGTAAATACTTCTCATCGAACGCTCTCACAACGCTACCGGTTGCACCGGATATTTAAGTCCTTTGGACTTGTGAGTTCTACTCGTTGGTTATCCGATTAACGGTTCATCTAAGAGAATCTTTAAAGTAAATACGCATGCGTTAGCTCTTGTATTCGCATGACTACGACTCCTAGCCTGAAGGGCTTAACTTCAAATAACCGCGAGTAAAACTCACGGACATAATGGACCAGCATCGTCAACCCTGATAAGGGTTAAATGAAACGCTCATAGTAAATACTTCTCATCGAACGTAATACCGTTTTCGATCAATAGCCTTTTGTATTCATCAAAAAATGTCTCCGATTTATGGTGTTCTTTCTGGTTCTTTACATAGTTTATCAGCAACTCCTTTTCACGTATCGAGTAAGTAAATGCGCCATACCCGTCTTGCCACCCGATGAATTGTGGAAATTTTCCACTGTCTTTCATCCACATACTAGTTGCAACTTTAATATCTTTTACATAACTGCTCAATGAAATCGATGGATGAAGGTCGGAGAAAATATGAAGGTGGTCCGCAACACCATTGACCCTGTAAAGATTACACCCTTTGTTTTTTACAATACCGGATATATAATTATAAAGTTCTTGACAGTGGTCTTCGCAGATGGTTGGTTCCCTACGCTTGGTACCAAACACAAGCTGGTAAGTAATTTGACGATAGCTGCTCATAACGTTTTTTTTTGTTGATTGGTTTATATGTTTTGACTTGATTCATGATGAAGTTCGCTATTTAACCCCTATCGGGGTTAGGATTGTGTGTCGTTCACGAAGCCACCGGTTACACCGGTGGTTAATACCTGTTTAAGTCCTTCGGACTTGTGTGTATTTGATAGTAAGCAGAAACGCCGTCCGAGTTATTCCTATTTTATCTCACAACGCCACCGGTTACACTGGTGTTAACACCTATTTAAGTCCTTCCGACTTATTGGTGTTTGATAATCAGCTGAGCAGTTTACACCCTTTAGGTTGTCGATCACGTTGGCTTACAACAACTATGGCGCGCAACCATTCAGATTCTTCGGATTGGCATGTATTTGCTTAGCTAGCCATTTAACCTATCGGGTTAGGATTATGTCTCGTTCACAAAGCCACCGGTTACACCGGTCGTTAATACCTATTTAAGTCCTTCGGACTTGTGTATGTTTAATAGTTAGCAGAAAATGCTTCCAATTTCCAAGTTATTATCCTATTCTCTCACAACTCCACCGGTTACATCGGTGGTTAGCACTGGTGAAGTCCTTCGGACTTTGTTGGTGTTTGATAGGTTTGTTATCGTGTAAAAATAATGTATTAACGCTTTCTACAAAATCATTTTTCTTCACTAGCCTGAAGGGGCTTAACTTCAAATAAGGGGCTGACTAAAAAGTCTTTTGCATTTTCAAGAGTGCGATACAACGTTTTGTATTCTAAGTCAAAACAAAACTAATGTCTGAAAAGTCTGCCAATTGAATTCGAAAACAAAATTATTGATGGCAGTCGTTGCGACAAAAAGACTTTTTAGTCAGCCCCACAACAAACATACTCCATATTCCGAACCCTGAAAGGGTTGGATGTAAATAACATAGAATGTGCGATGAATATTTTGAGTTTGCTATCTTGCTTTCGCGTAGCTATCGAAAATACTTCAGCCATCGACAAACAAACTCGAACTCACTACTCAAGGGTTCTGCGAAAGCAACGATTTTTCAGAATCAACTTACAACCTGCAGCTTGAAGCTTATCGAAAAACACCGGATTTACTGTTCACCCAAGCCTATAGCTTTCATTTTTTTTCTTAACATTGTGAGTATGATTACCACTGACGAACAACTTGATAAACTGAAATATCCCATCGGTCCTTTTAAGGCGCCGGAAAATATTACAGATGAAGAACTTGAGCATTTGATTAATATCGTTGCAGCTGCGCCTGCTGAGTACAGAAAGATTACGGCGAACCTTTCGGACAGTAGTTTCAAAAAAACGTATCGGCCGGGGAGTTGGAATGTACAACAAGTGGTGAACCATGTTGCTGACATGGAACTGCTTCACTATTTCCGTATGAAGAAGGCACTGACAGAAACGGATTACAAAGAAATTACACTCGTGAACATCGACGGCTGGGCACAGACACAGGATACGCTTAACTCTCCTATTTCGGATGCGCTTGATATGATGGATGCGCTCACGAAACGTTTTGTCTTCCTTATGCAGTCATTGGACGAAACACAAAAAGAAATTGCCTACTATCATCCGATAAGAAAAATCATGCTGAACCAAAAGCAGGCAATCGCTATGGCGGCATGGCACGTACGCCATCACCTGGGACATTTGGAGATTGCGTTGAGGGGTGCATGACGGAGGTTATTTTGGGCGAGGTTTTTATCACGTAGTTTAAAAGCAAGTCCTTCAATGCTAACCATTCTGATCAAATACCTGACCACTGTGATTAGGAATACTGACCACCCTGATTCCGCCGACTACGTCGGGGAATCTGTTT
>Ga0196965_1000239_pt1 | contig 38320 bp, 34 predicted proteins | sample S1_20metaG_FD_148668 | JGI IMG/M metagenome (GOLD analysis project Ga0196965, IMG submission 148668) | Soil microbial communities from Anza Borrego desert, Southern California, United States - S1_20 | ecosystem: Environmental > Terrestrial > Soil > Desert | place: USA: California | collected...
GAGAAGCACTAAGCGGCACGCTAGGCAGTTATGGGGCTATAGCGGCCAAAGCTGTTGTGAACAATGTGGCGAGCCAGAGTGTTGGCAATCTCACCGGCCTACAGGAGGGCTTTAGCTGGAGTAGTGTCGCGGCAGCAGGGGTAGGTGCAGCAGCGGGTGCCTATGTGGGTGATAAAGTAGGTAATGCCATGATGAACCGGTCCACCGGTGAATTAAGCAAAGCGGCAGGGTTCATGACAGTAGCGACTCAAGGTGTTGCTGCCAGCGTTGCATCACAAGCGACCAGAATCGTATTGGATGGCAAAGGCAGGATTAGTTGGTCCGCTGTTGCAATAAATGGTGTTAGCGCAGGTGCAGGTTATCTCGTAGATGGCTGGGTGAGTCCGGAAAATGGCGGAAACACTTCAAATAGATGGAGTGCGAAGCAACAAGCTGCATTGGATTATGCCTTGAAACATCCTCACGGCTATCGCACAGATAGGGATTGGGGACCTGCGGATGACATCGCGGCAATGTTTGGTTATGAAAGCACAGGCATTCGCAATACAGCTTACCAAGAAAGCACCCCTCTTGATTTCACCCAACAGGCTGGAGGAACACTGCCTGAAACAGTTGTTACACCTAATGGCGCTTGGATCGAAGAGGTTGAAAAAACCGCAGATAGATTAATGATGTTGAGTAACTGGGGCAACTATGCCATTGGCACCACAGAAATTGCTGTGGGTGGTGTGTATAACGAAGGGGTTCGAATAGTTGGGGGACTGGTTTCTATTCCTATTACTGTATTTGATTCTGTTGATGCTGCTGTAGCAGTTCAGCAAGGAATTCAAGAAAGAATAGGCTACAACCTTCGTTCACAAGGAGCAGCCAGTATTGGAAGAATCCTTCAGCCATTAGGCAGTGCCATAAATAGAGGAATAGATGATGCTCGCACTTTCTCTGAAAACCATGTGGGTCTTGGAGCAACCGCTACTGTTTTTGGAACAGTTCAATTCGGCTTGGAAGCAGCAGGTGTTGTAACCGGTCTGACTTCTGCTAGAAGTGCAGCTGGCGAGTTGCTGGGAGCAGCTAGATTAAGTAAGTTTAATGTTGTTCCAAACAATACAGGCATGTCTGATTTAGCCCGTCAACGGGTTGAATTAAAAGCCTTATATACGACAGACCTGACTCGGGCGGATAAAGGGACGTTAGGGGAACAGCGAGCAGCAATAACTCTTCAGCGAGCCGGCTACAAGGAAATAACTGCAAAGCTTTCAGGTAATAACGGCTTTGATGGAGTCTTTATTAAATACAACTCTACGGGTCAGCCGCTCGATATAATAATTACTGAGTCCAAATTTACCTCATCTGGAAGTGCCTCACTAACAACTACAAAAACCATGGGACAGCAAATGAGCCCTGAGTGGATAGATGCAAATCTTCAAAAGATGATGACGAGCGCTGATATGGCACTAATGGAGACCGGTTTCTTTCTAGACATTAATAAGTCACTTATTCGTACGAAAGTAAATGTTCTTACTCCTGATGGAGTTAATCGTTGGAATAAACTCAATCTTCCCGAGTTATGGGATGGAGGTACTTGAAAATGAGTGGAATAGAGCAACGATTGCCTGTTTTGGCAACTATGCGAAAGAAGCACCTTAGCCAGCTGGAGGAGAATGTGCTTGATCCAGCTAAAGACAAAGGTGGTGCTGCAACCACCTCTTTAGCGGGCACATTAAGATTTTTAGCGATAGCCAATTTCAAGTTGGAGGGGAATGCTCAAAAATTTAAAGAACTATTAAGTAGAGCTGCGACATGCAGACTTGCATTATTTAAGCGTTCGAAGAATGGTGAAATTATCCCGCCTTCATACTTAGCGATGATTTCTTATACGTCTTTATTTGATGCATTGGCATCTGGTGATTATGGACTTTCTAAGGAATTAGCTTCGGTTATGGGCGGCAGAGAACGAATTGAAAAGGAAAACGATCATCCATTTGATAAAGCACTGGGATATGCGTTAAAAGCTGTAGTATTAAATGCCGATGATCAAGATGAAAAAATAGCGCAATTCAAAGTAGTAGCTAATGAGCCTGATAATGCGGATTTTTTGGGTTACGCACAAGCATTTGAAGCCATTAGAAATAATGATGAAGGGTTATTTGCTACTGCTTTGCAACGCGTATTATCGGGTCACAAGAACCAAAGCCAAAATAACGGAGTTTTTAAAGATTCAGAGGATGAGGTTCTTTGTGTTTGGGGTTTGGGTTTAGTTAATTTGGCCAGATTGAGAGGTCTCAACAGTCGGGTTGATGATCCTCTAATACCAGCTTCACTTGTCGCTTGACATAAAAAGCCCGACTATCTAGTTGGGCTTTTTTATGAGTTATTCCTTAATAGTTCGAGCCTTTTATCTATCTGATATTTGGCAACCCCCGCGTCAAGCAAATTGATGACGATTCTTGCCTAGTTGGCCTCAGTCTCTCTATAGCCGAACTTCTATAATAGTGCTTTTACGTTAGTGGTGCCTTTCTAGCATTGAACTATGGCGGCTGAACCACCAACGAAAATGGCTTCAGCAGTTAAACTACGCTTATCTGACAAGGAGAATTGAACGCGCATGGCAACGTGGAATGAAGGCAAGGTCGTCAAGAACCTCAACTGGAACGGCAGTCTGTATACGCTTTACATTGATGCTGACATCGCACCGTTTGAAGCCGGGCAGTTTGCGCGCATCGGTCTTGAGATCGACGGCGAGATCGTCGGACGGCCTTATTCTCTGGTGAATGCCCCGGGCACAAGCCCGCTGGAAATCTACTATATCGAAGTCCCCGCTGGCCCGCTGACGTCCAGGCTGGTGAAGATGCAGCCCGGCGATTCCGTCCTGGTTGCGCCCAGCGTCAACGGCTTTCTGATTCTGGATGAGATTCCACAGAGCAAACATCTGTGGCTGATGGCGACCGGCACTGGCGTCGGGCCGTTCCTGTCCATGCTGGATACCGATAAGCCATGGCAGCGCTACGAAAAAGTGGTGCTGGTGTATGCAGTGCGCACACTGGCCGAGCTCAGTTACCAGCATCGCATCAATGAAGTGCAGCGCCGCTATCCCGATCAGTTTATTTACGTTCCTTTCATCAGCCGTGAGGTTTCGCAGTTCGCCATGCCGGGCCGTATTTCCACGGCGATTATCGACGGCAAGCTGGAGGCGCGCGTAAAGCTCAAACTGAGTCCTGAAGATAGCCAGGTCATGCTGTGCGGCAATCCGCAAATGGTGGAAGACATCACCAATCTGCTCAAGGAACGCGGGCTCAGGAAACACCGACGCAGGGAACCCGGTCACATTACTGTTGAAAACTACTGGTAGGGACATCATGAAGACGACACCACAGGCACAGGAAACATTGGAGCTGCACACGCGCCTGCTGTGCGACAGCTATCGGCATTGGACCGGCATGCGGCTCATCGAGAATGATCCCGACACGCCGGAAGGCGTGGAGGAACTGATGAACGCGCCATTTGCCGTGGCGTCGCATGACTCCATGGAAGATCCGGTATTCAACTATGCCAACAATGCAGCGCTGCAGCTATTCGGCATGGAGCGGGATGAAATCATCGGGCTGCCCTCGCGATTTTCTGCCGAACCCACTGGCCAGGATGAGCGCAGCGGTTTGCTCGAACGCGTCACGCAGCAAGGTTTTGTGGACGATTATTCCGGGGTTCGCATCGCAAAAAGCGGGCTGCGCTTCCTGATCCGCAATGCTGTGGTCTGGAACGTGATAGACGAACAAGGCAATCATAAGGGGCAAGCCGCACTGATACGCGACTGGGCGCCGGTGTAGGCTTCGTCTCAATTTACGTCATGCGGAACACGCGTTTTATTGAGCAACATGAACGAACGATCCAACAAGGCGAGCATTTGCAGCGTCGTTTATCTCGACATTCCTGACCAGTCGAGCAAGCCCGTATTCAGGCAGATCCAGGATAAAGCGCTATTCGATAGCATCATCAACGAAGCGATCAGGGATGTAACCCCGGATGACCGCGTTTTGATGGATACAGGGAATGGCGCGGCACTGGCGCTGTTTGATGCGCCGGAGGCAGTCATCTTTATTGCCATGATGATTCGTGATGCCGTCGTCGAACACAACAAGGCCAATGAAGAGAAACTCGCGATGCGGGCCGGTATCGGCATCGGTCCGGTCAGGGTAGAGGACATCAGCGGCCTTCCGGGTATCCAGGGTGAAGGTGTCAAGGCTGCCGAGCGCATGAAAAACCTGGCGGGCCCCAATCAGATTCTTGTTTCGCGCGCGTTTCACGATATCACCTCCGGGCTTACGGACGAGATTGCCGGCATGTTCTATCCCTTTGAAGGCGGACACGAGGCCTATGCCATACGGTCTCCAGAACAAGAGCCGTTTGTTGCGGAATCTGCAGCCGAACTCGCCGATACTACCCCACTGATGTCCCGTCTGCTGCATAACGAAAATTCATCCCGTTTTGGTTTGTGGGGAAGTGCTGCACTTGCCGCCATCGTTGTCCTAGTAGGCGGCTTCTTTCTGATCGCCAATCTGCTGCGGCCCGACCTGGGCGTTGTGATTGCCGATTCAAAACCTGCGGCTCCTGCCGCCGACTTGCGTGCTGTGTCAGTCCCCGCTGCGGCGGCAACTGAGGTATCGGCCATGCCTGAAGCAGACCTGGGCCTGATCGAATCTACTGTCCATGAACCGGTTGTCGAGTCCACAGCACCGCAAACAGTGACTGCTCTGGAGCCAGAAGCCCAACTGCCCAGCACGCAGACATCGTCAAAAAAACGCAAACGGACTCGATCCATGGAAACGGTGGACAAGATCGAGAGCGAAACGGCTTTGCCTGAAATCAGCGAGCCAGTCTTTGAAGTTGCCGAGCCCATACAGGAAGAGCCGGTTGTGGTGCCGCAAGAGGAGCCGAAGAAAGTGGCTGCGTCCCCACCGGCAAGAAGGGGACCTGCTGTGGAAGAAAGACGGATACCTGCAGGGGAACGTGGCAAAACCCTGTGGGACGACTTCCGCAAGAGCTTCAAACAGGGCACCACACAGCACGTCTGCACCCAGGCGGAAATCGCCCTTAATCAATGTAAATAAGCAGAGGCGGGCATCGCCAGTCATTCTGCTCACTGCGTCATCGCGACATGGCGCAAGCGATTCACATAGAGACGCTGATTTGTAGTTTAATTAGCTATCGGCGTCACTATTAGAAAAAAATGAGCGAAAGACTCAATAAGACATCCATCTGCAGTGTCGTATTCCTCGACATTGTCAATCAATCGAAAAAGCCGGTTGCCGAGCAGATCAGGGATAAGGATCTGTTCAACAGCTTCATCAATGAAGCGATCAAGGATGTCGCGCAGAATGACCGCATCCTGTTGGATACCGGAGACGGCGCGGCCATCGCCTTACTGGGTGCTCCGGAAGAAGCCCTGTTCGTCGCCATGACCATCCGCGACAGCATCATGAAATACAACAAGGAAAGCGAGCACAAGCTGTTCGTTCGCACCGGCATTAACCTGGGCCCGGTGCGCGTGGTGAGCGACATCAACGGCCGCCCGAATATCCTGGGTGACGGCATCAACGTGGCCGAGCGTGTCATGAGTTTCGCCGAATCCAACCAGATTCTGGTATCACGCTCCTACTACGAAATCACGTCGCGCCTGACGGAAGAAATCACCGGCATGTTTTCGTACTTCGGCATCAGGCAGGACAAGCATGTGCGCGAGCATGAGGTGTATTCCATCCGCTCATCGGAGGAAGAGACATTTGCCCCGGAATCGCAGACTGCACCAGTGGCAACTGCAGCCGAGACTTCCGTAGCTACCCGGCTGCTGAATAACGAAAATCTGTCCCGTTATGGCCTGTGGGGCTGTGTTGCGCTGGTCGCGATTGCCATATTCGCAGGCGGTTTCATGCTGGTCAGTAACATGCTGGCGACGCCGGAGCTGGGCAATGTGGCCGATGTGCAAGCTTCGGATGTTTCTTCCGCTGCGTCGCAGTCAGCACCTTCGGTTGCGCAGGATAAGACCATGCAGCCGGATGCCCCCGGCCTTCAGGCGGTCGCACCCGTGATGGCCAAGCCAGACGATAGCACAGCGAATAATACGGTTGCGAAGCAGCCCTCAACCGCGACAGCCAAGGCGAGCACCAAGGCAGACACGCCCAAACGCAAATCCGCCAAATCCTCGAAGAAGCAGGAGCCGGTGGAGCAAGTGACTGTACCCGCAGAAGAAAGCACTGTGGCCGCCGCGCCGGTAGAAAATAAACCGGCAGCTGAAGAGCAGAAGGAACCCTCGCAAGGTGAGAAAAGCGGATGGTCCGCCTTCAAGGAAAGTTTGAAGAAGGGCCGCGAAGAGCGCGTCTGCACACAGGCTGAGATCGCTCTCAATCAGTGCAAGTAGCTCAGTCCTGAACGTCGTCCTGCGGTTCCGGCGCTGATGCCGGCTCGCTCTGACGCATCATTTCGGCACGGCTTTCCGGCGTTTCCAGGCTGATGCGCCCCAGGGTGCCAGAGCGGTAATCCACCAGCAGCGTCATCGCGGCCTTTTCAATATCAGCAATACCGCCCTTGAGCAGGAAGCCGCGCTTGCGTGCAACGGATTCCACCACATCCACGCCGTCCATATCCCCGGTCTTGAAGCCGTAGCGCTGTTCCAGCAACTGCGGATAGCGGCGCAGCAATAAATCCGCCAGGAAAATAGCGATGTCTTCATCAATGACGGCATTCTTGCCGATGGCATGACTGGCAGCCAGCATGTAGCCGTCGCTTTCGTACTGGATTTTGGGCCACATAAGGCCCGGCGTATCGGTGATGCTCATGCGGTCGCTAAGGTCGAAGCGCTGCTGAGATTTAGTGACTGCCGGCTCGTCGCCTACCTTTGCAATACGCCGGTTCAACAGGGCATTCATCAGCGTTGATTTGCCGACATTAGGGATACCCATGATCATCATGCGCAACGGCTTGAGCGGCGTACTGCGATGCGGTGCAAGCTCGAGTGCGAGTTTGGGCACCTTGTTGGCGTCGCCCGGTTTCTTGCATGAGAGCGCAACTGCCTTTACGCCATCCTGCCTGTTGTAATGGTTGAGCCAGGCCTGGGTGGCATCAGGGTCAGCCAGGTCTGCCTTGTTGAGGATTTTCAGGCTGGGCCGCTGGCGAAAGAGCCGCAGCTCACGAATCATGGGATTGCTGCTGGCTTCCGGGACACGGGCGTCCAGTACCTCGATCACGATATCGGTGAATTCCATGGTTTCGGCCGCCTTTTTCTTGGCGGCTGCCATGTGCCCCGGAAACCACTGAATCATTTCACACCTCTCAAAATTCCAAAAATTCTTGCGATACTGCGTTACTCAAATATTTCTGCCGCTTACATATAACGCATATGCGGCGCGCCATAAATATTCTCGCGCCTTGTCTCGCTTCGAACTTTGAATTTTTAGAGGCGCGAAATATTAGAGCGCAGTTTACCATTGAGGCAACAAACCTCTGCTAAGTTAAACTAACGCCATGACGCTCATCCCCGAAATCAAGCCCGACCAGTCTATTGAGCTGCTCAAGGAACTGCATATCCTCACGCGCGACGGCAAGATTAATCAGGACAGCCGGCGGAAGCTCAAGCAGGTCTATCACCTTTATCACTTCATCGAACCTCTGCTGTCCGAGGTTCTGATTGAAAACGAAGACCCGGTGCTGGTGGACCATGGCGCGGGCAAGTCGTATCTCGGTTTCATCCTCTATGATCTGTTCATGAAGCAGCAGGCAGGCAGCATCATCGGCATTGAGACGCGTGAAGAGCTTGTGCAGAAATCCCAGGATCTCGCGCAGCGGCTGGGTTTCGAACGCATGCAGTTTCTGCATCTCTCGGTGGAGGAATCCATCGTCTCTTCCGAGATTCCCGAGCAGGTGGATATCGTGACTGCACTGCACGCCTGCAATACCGCGACGGATGACGCTATCCACTTCGGATTGCAGAAACAGGCCAAATCCATCGTGCTGGTGCCGTGCTGCCAGGCCGAGGTCGCCGAGGTGCTGCGTCGGCACAAAAACGAATCATTTGCCAAAACGCCGCTTTCGGAAATCTGGCGCCACCCCATCCATACGCGTGAATTCGGCAGCCAGATCACCAATGTGCTGCGCTGCCTGCAACTGGAGGCGCATGGCTACAACGTCACCGTGACCGAACTGGTGGGCTGGGAGCACTCCATGAAGAACGAGCTCATCATAGCGCGCTACAAGAACAGCCCGCGGCGCAATGCGCAGGTGCGGCTGGAACAGATTCTGGAAGAGCTCAATCTGGAAGAGCTGCGTGATCGTTTTGTTTACTAAAAGGGGAGATCAAATGAAGTATTGGGGAATATTGCTGGTCATGTTCGCTGGTGCTGTGCAGGCGGCGGCATTTACCGGGCAGGATTACAGCGGCATTTATCAATGCACCGGGGACGATGCGCACGAAGGAAAGTACACAGGCAAAGTCACGCTCAAGCTGATTCCGGAACACAGCCGTGGCCAATACGCCAGCTATGACTTCAAGCTGGAAGTGCCGGGCTACGGCACCTATCTCGGTCACGCCGCGGGCAACGGCAATCACCTCGCCATGCATTTCGCGCTGACCGACCAGAAGACGCGCGACTACGGCACCGGCATCGCCGAAATGAAGAAGAATAAAGATGGGCAACTGAGTTTTCACAAGTTCTATTATGAGCCCGAGTTCAAGGGCGGTAATACGGGAATTGAGGATTGCGTCCTGAACTGATCCGTAACGATGCGCCGTACTAATCTTCACATCGGTTGCGCCGGCTGGTCGATCCCAGTCGCACATTCTCAGCGGTTCGAAGGCGAGGGCAGTCATCTTGAACGCTATGCGCGGGTGTTCAATACGGTTGAGATCAACTCGTCCTTTTATCGTCCGCATCAGCAAAAGACGTATTTGCGCTGGGCCGGCTCCGTGCCGGATCACTTCACTTTCAGTGTGAAAATTCCGAAGGAAATCACGCATGAGCGCAAGCTCGCCGACTGCGAAATTCCTTTGCAGCGCTTTCTTGACGAAGTCGCAGGCTTGGGCCAGAAGTTGTCGGTGCTGCTGATCCAGCTGCCGCCGAAACTTGAACTGAATACAGCCGTTGTGGCAGATTTCTTCACGCTGCTGCGCGGATCATATGAAGGCCTGGCTGCCTGTGAGCCGCGCCATGCAAGCTGGTTTTCTGCGGAAGGCGAAGCATTGCTGCGTGAATTCAAGATAGCACGCGTCGCGGCAGACCCTGCCCCTCGTGCCTTGACCGAAGTTGCTGCAGTTAGCCAGCCCGGCGGCTGGGACGGCTTTCGTTACTATCGACTGCATGGTTCTCCGAAGATGTACTACTCGGCATACAGTCAGGAATTTGTGCAAGAGATCGCAGCACAGCTGAACCAACAAAAAAGCCCGGCATGGTGCATTTTCGATAACACCACCCTTGGCGCGGCAATTCCCAATGCGCTAGACCTTAAGCGTATGCTAGAGGCTTAAATAGCCTTTATTAAGTTTAATAAGCATTTGGATAACACATGGCATACAGCATCTTTGATCCCAAGGTTAACAGGCCTTTACATGAACTACCGAGACAAGAGGCTCAGGCTGCTTACAATTGGTTTATTGAAAACATTCCTGTAAGACTGGAAGAACTAAAGGGGTTATTGCTTAATGACGGAATCGATCTGGATTTTTCAGATCGTTCTCTTATTGAATTGCATGAATGGTTTTTTAGTATCGTTCAGGAAGAGTGGTATTCAGGTAATGAGAGACCCTCATCAGAGCTGTTTTCTATCTGTTTAGACATAGGAGTCTATATTGCCGAGATGGTAAAGACACAGTCACCGCGGATAACGTGGAGCTTCTACACGACTGAAACCAGGGGGCTTTATTTTCAGCGGCCAGTTATTACTGGCTTTGATGTGAAGAATAAGGACTATCACGTTGATTTCGATCATTTACTGTGTTTGTATGCTTTTCGCATTCTCAAATCAGGTAAGAAAGAAGATGACCTTTTTTTTGCCATGTATCAAGAAGCAAAGAATTGCTGTAGTAGCAAACATGCCGCAAAACCTTGACCTCAATCTTTGACATCTGATGCGGTAAAATCCTGCCGCACATGACCGCGCATCCTGATTCTGCTTCCCTGATTTCCAGCCTCGAATCGCTTCTCCCCGAATGCATGCTGGCCGACCGCTTTCCGCTGCGTCGCAAGTTGCAGCAGGCGAGGGCAGCACTTGGCGAAAAGAAGAAGATCGATAGCCAGATGGCGGATATCGCCGCGAAAATCCAGGACTCCAGCAAAAGACTAGCGGCGCGCAAAGAAAACTTGCCGAAGCCCGAGTATTCCGAGGAGCTCCCGGTCAGCGGCCGCAAAGCCGAGATCGCGGCAGCGATCCAAAAACATCAGGTCGTCATCGTCAGTGGTGAAACCGGTTCAGGCAAGACCACGCAATTGCCCAAGATCTGCCTTGAGCTGGGCCGGGGTGTTGCCGGGCTCATCGGCCATACGCAACCTCGCCGCATTGCCGCACGGTCAGTGGCGTCGCGCATTGCCCAGGAACTGAAGTCGCCGCTGGGTCAGCACGTCGGCTACAAGGTGCGCTTTAACGACAAACTGTCGGAGTCGAGCTACGTCAAACTCATGACGGATGGCATCCTGCTGGCCGAAACGCAGGGTGATCGCTTTCTCAACGCCTACGACACCATCATCATCGACGAGGCACATGAGCGCAGCCTCAACATCGACTTCCTGCTGGGCTATCTAAAGCAGCTATTACCGAAGCGGCCCGATCTCAAGATTATCGTCACTTCAGCGACCATTGATGCGGATCGTTTCTCCAGGCATTTCAACAATGCGCCAGTGATCGAGGTGTCTGGCCGCATGTATCCGGTTGAAATCCGTTACCGACCTTTGCAGGAAACCGACGAGGACGAGCAGGAAGAAACCATGGAGTCGGCGATTGTCGATGCCGTGGACGACCTCTCTAGACTTGGCGGCGGCGATATCCTTGTGTTCCTGCCAGGCGAGCGCGAGATTCGTGATACCGCCGAGCATCTGCGTAAACACCATGCTGTAGGTAGCAATCGAGGCGCGGAAATTCTGCCGCTGTTTGCCCGGTTGTCAGTCGAGGATCAGCAGAAGATATTCCGGCCCAGCGGCGGAAGGCGCATCGTGCTGGCCACCAACGTCGCCGAGACTTCACTCACCGTGCCCGGCATCAAGTACGTCATCGATACCGGCCTGGCGCGCGTCAACCGCTACAGCGCCCGCAACAAAGTCGAGCAGTTGCAGATCGAGAAGATTTCACAGGCGGCAGCGCGGCAACGGGCAGGGCGCTGTGGCCGCGTTTCGAACGGTATCTGCGTGCGCCTGTATTCAGAGGAAGATTTCAGTAACCGTTCGGAATTCACTGACCCCGAAATCCTGCGCTCGTCGCTGGCCTCGGTCATCCTGCGCATGGCGGCGCTTAAGTTAGGCGACGTCGCCGAATTTCCTTTCCTGGAAGCGCCAAGCTCGCGCCTGATCGCGGATGGCTACCAGTTGCTGCGCGAGCTGGGTGCGGTGGATGCCAGGCATCAGCTTACCGAGATCGGCAGTCAGCTCGCCAAGCTGCCGCTGGATCCGCGTATCGGCCGCATGATTCTCGCCGCGCGCAAGGAGAACTGCCTGCGCGAAATCCTGATTATCGCCAGCGCCCTCGCAATCCAGGACCCACGCGACCGGCCCATGGACAAACGGGAGCAGGCCGACCAGGCGCATGCGCAGTTCGCTGATGAGAAGTCCGATTTCATGAGTTTCCTCAGGCTGTGGGCGTGGTACGACGAGGCGCTCAAGCACAAGAAATCCAATCGCGACCTGCTCAACAAGTGCCACACCAATTTCCTGTCATTCCTGCGGCTCAAGGAATGGCGCGAGCTACATGGGCAGATTGCGGGAATTGTCGCCGACATGGAATTCAAGCCCAACGAGAAAGAAGCAGACTACAACCAAATCCACAGGGCATTGTTGGCAGGCCTTTTGGGCAATATCGGCTTCAAGGACGGCGAAGCCGATTCCTACCAGGGTGCACGCGGCATTCGTTTCAATATCGCGCCCGGCTCCTCCTTGAAAAAGACGAGGCCTAAATGGGTGATGGCGGCCGAGCTGGTGGAGACCACCAAACTCTATGCCCGCGTGGTGGCGAAAATCGAGCCGGACTGGATAGAACCGCTGGCCAAAGACCTGACCGAAAGCCATTACTCTGACCCGCGCTGGGATCGCAAGATGGCGCAGGTCACGGCTTGGGAACGCGTGAGTTTGTATGGCCTGACCGTCGTGCCCAAGCGTCGCGTGCATTACGGGCCAATCAATCCGCAGGAAGCACGCGAGATTTTTATCCGCGAGGCGCTCGCCAACATGGCGTTTGACACGCGCGCACCGTTTTTTGCTGCCAATAAACGGTTGATTGCCGAGATTGAGGAGCTGGAGCACAAGGCGCGCCGGCAGGATGTGCTGGTGGACGAGCATGTGCTGTTCGGTTTTTACGATGCGCGCATTCCGCAGGGCATTTTCAACGGCATCAGCTTCGAGAAGTGGCGGCAGGATGCCGAAAAGGCCACGCCGCGTTTGCTGTTCCTCACGCGAGAGGAGCTCATGCGGCATGCGGCCGCCAACGTCACCGAAGAGCTGTTCCCCGAAGAGCTGCACATCGGTGTCATCACGGTGCCACTCAAATACCGATTCGAACCCGGCCACGCGCTTGATGGGGTAACAGCCATTGTCCCGCTGCATGTGCTGAACCAGCTCAACCCGGCCACGACCGACTGGCTGGTGCCTGGCATGGTCCGCGACAAGATCACGCATCTGGTCAAGGCGTTGCCTAAGACCCTTCGCCGCGTATGCGTGCCGGTGCCGGATTTCGTGACCAAATTCCTGGAACAGGCAAAACCCGGGGAGAAGCCGGTGCGCGAAGCGCTGGCGGAATTTATTCGCAAACAAACGAGCCTGATGGTCGGTACTGACGACTGGAACGGCGAAAAACTGCCTGATCATTTCTCCATGAATTTCCAGGTGGTGGACGATGCTGGGCAGGAGCTCGCCACTGGGCGCGACTGGAACGCACTCAAGAATCAGCTGGGCCAGGCGGCGCAACTCACTTTCCGCACCAACGCACATACGCCCGACATCGAGCGTGATGGCTTGAAGCAATGGGATTTCGGCGACCTGCCGGAATCGCTGACCTTCACCCGCGACGGCTCTACGCTGACCGGTTATCCGGCCGTAGAGGACAACGGCGATTCCGTCGCAGTACGGCTGTACGATACGGCGCTGGCGGCACTGGAAGCGCATCGCGCAGGGGTGCGCAGGCTGATGCGCTTTGAGCTCAACCCGCAGATGAAACAGCTGGAAAAAGGGCTGCCAGGGTTCACGCAATACGCGCTTGTCCTGCGTAACGTTGTGAGCCCGGATGATCTGCGCGAGGACATGCTGACTGCGATTGCTGACCGCGCATTCATCGGCGATGACCCGCTGCCGCGCAGCAATGACGAATTCATGAAGCTCAAGCAGCGCGCACGCACGCGGTTGCCGGCAGTGACGGACGCTATTACGCGCCAGGCGCAGAACATCGCCATCGAATATCAGGCGCTGACGGCGAAACTGGCCCAACCAGGCGGTGCTGCACGTATCAAGGCTGAAATAGAGCAGCAGCTCCGCAAGTTGCTCTACAAGGGCTTCTTCTCGCAAACGCCGTGGGAAAACATCCAGCACTTGCCGCGTTACCTCAAGGCCATGCGCATGCGTATGGACAAATTCCCCAGCAGCCCCGACCGTGATACCAAGCATGCCTACTCCATCATTCAGCTTTGGCAGAACTGGGAAACCGAAGTGGATAAGCGCAGGAAAGCCGGCGAGCTGACAGCGGAATTACAGAATTACCGCTGGCTCATCGAGGAGCTGCGCGTGTCGTTATTTGCGCAGGAACTCAAAACGCCATTCCCGGTGTCGTTCAAGCGGCTGGAAAAGGCGTGGAACGAGTTACATTAGGTTCAGCTTTCCTCACTGAATTTAACTCTAGCTACGTTTGCCTAGGTTATGAACCCGCAAGTCACAAGATTATCCAATTCTAGGGCCTAGAAGGAAGAGGGCGCGGCTGAAAGTATTTACATCCCCCAGCGCAGAGCTGGCGTGTGCACCGGAGAATCCCAGTGCTGGCGGATTTCGTCATCAAGCAGGCAGATCGTGACGGACGCGCCTGCCATATCGAGCGCGGTCGTATAGTTGCCGACCAGCGAACGCGTGACATTGACGCCACGCTCCTTGAGCAATCTGGCGGCAGCGTTGTAGAGCAGGTAAAGCTCCATGAGCGGTGTGGCGGCAAATCCGTTGATCATGAGCAGGGCTTCCGAATTGCTGGCTGGCTTGAGGTCTTCAAGTATCGCGCCTACAAGGTCAGCCACAATGGCATCGGCAGGACGCATGGCTTCGCGCCGGCGGCCGGGCTCACCATGAATGCCGACACCCATTTCCAGCTCGGTATCGCCGATGTCGAAGGTTGGTCTGCCTGCCGCTGGCACGGTACAACTGGTGAGCGCGACGCCCATGGAACCGGTGCGTTTGTTGACTTTGTCGCCCAGCGCTTTACACGCGGCCAGATCAGCGCCGGTTTCCGCCAGGCTGCCGACCACTTTCTCGACAATGACAGTGCCGGCAACACCGCGGCGGCCGGTGGTGTAGGTGGAATTCTCCACCGCGACATCGTCGCTGGTGAGCACAGTGGCATTGTCGAACGGCAGCATCTCGGCGGCCATCTCGAAATTCATCACGTCGCCGGCGTAATTCTTGACGATGAACAGCACGCCGCGGCCAGCATGCGCTTCTTCGGCAGCGGCCAGCATCTGGTCAGGGCTGGGGGAGGTGAATACGTGACCGGGGCAGGCGGCATCAAGCATGCCGTGGCCGATATAGCCGGTGTGCAGAGGCTCATGGCCGGAGCCGCCGCCGGAAATCAGTACCACTTTGTTCTGCGCTTTTCTGGCACGCACGACGTAGTTGGGATCGAGATGGACCTTGACCAGCTCGGCATGCGCGGCGCCGAAGCCGGTAAGGCTTTCGGCCAAAATATTATCTACTTCATTGATAAACTTCTTCATTTTTCCTCCTCATGCTCGAAATCACCGCGTTGCGAAATACCTCGTTTACGACTAAGTAAACGTCGGTCTTTCGCGTCTTGCGCTTTCATCGCCGGACATTATTGGTTTGTAGCAAGATCGCAGATAGTGTTGATGATGACCTGGGCTGATTTGGCACCCGGGTCGATATGACCTATGGCGCGCTCACCGAGGAAGGCAGCGCGGCCCTTGGTGGCAACCATGTCTTTGGTTGCCAGCATGCCTTTTTCGGCCTCGTCCTTCAGGGCTTCGTAGATGAACTTGGGCTCAATATCTTGGTTGGCCAGCTCCGTGAATTTGCGTGAAACCGGGATGAGTACGTCAAGCATGGTTTTCTCACCCACATCAGACTTGCCGCGCTGCTTGAGCGTCTCAACGCCAGCGGCAAAAGCGGCGGCCATCTTCTGCGGTGTGTCTGTGCCGTGCTCTTTTTCGGATTTGGCCATGGCCATGAAAAAGCTGGCGATCAGCGGACCGGAAGCGCCGCCGATGGTGGAGAGCAGCTTCATGGCGATCTTGTTGAGAGCGGCATCCGGTGCAAGCGATTCAAGCTCACCGCGCATCTCCACGATGGTGTTGCTGCCGCGCTTCATGTTGATGAAATGGTCGCCATCGCCGATGGCACGATCCAGCGATTCAAGTTCGGATTCGTGTGATGTAATCGCTTGCTGAACGGCCTCTGCGGCCTGCAGGATGGTTTCTGTTTTCATGCTAGTGCCTCTAACTCAACAACGCCGAAGTATCCCATAAATCGCTGCTGCCATCAGCCGGGACGGCCGTCCGGGCGTGGCCGCATGAGGATGGGCAGGTAGCGGATGACCAATAACGCGAAAGCCGCGATCCACAGGACCTGCGAAACCATGATCCACATCTGGTATTGCTCCATGGCGAACAGCGGCACGATCACCCGGAACAGTGCAGCCGCAATCAGGCAAAGACAGGCGATGCTGACGACCAGCGGCGGATTGCCAATGTCGCGCCCGGTATGCCCCAGAGACACGCGCGACATCATGGCCAGCGTGATGAGCCCGACGCCGCCAACTGCAAAGGCGTGGATGGCGAGTAACCTCGGCACATCGATGACGATATTGAGCGCGAACATGAGGAAGCCAAGGTCGATGAACAATAGCGCGATAAACAGGCTCCACAGAAGCGGCTTTTCCCAGATGCCGGCGGTATGCCAACCATACAACCGCACTGAAGTCACGATGAATAAGCCGCCGGCCAGCACAAATACCAATCCTGGCGTCGCGAGGAACAGTTCCGCGATGAAGAACAACGCGAACAGCACGAAGCTCGTGATATCCAGCCACCTGGCGTTATACAGCTGCACCGGATAGCCCACGCTGCGCTCGATGAAAAACGGAACAACGCGGCGGGCGATGGTGAGAATAAGCCCGATCACGAGCAGCAAGCCGCCGTATATGCCCCAGTAGGTGCCGGGCAGCAGCAGGCCCAGCGCGCCCAGGTAAAAGGACAGGTTGCCCAGCATCAGCAACACTAGTTTGCTTAGTACCCCGAGCTGTTTCCACTGCTTTGCCTCTGCAATAGGCATGGCGACAGCGATCATCAGACCCAGCATGAAGAGCATGTCGAAAAAGCCGGCGACGGCGATGAAACGGTCCCCGAACAGCATGGCAATGCGCGCGACGGCCCATAGTAAAACCAGCGCGATCAACGCCTTGCCGCTGGCAGTGGGTTTGCCTGTCCAGTTTTGCACCGCGGTCAGCAGGAAGCCGCAATCACGGCCATGCTGTAGCCGTAGATCATTTCATGCGCGTGCCATTGATAGACGGAGATGCCGGTGGTGGCGTAGGGCAGGTTGAAGACATAGATGAACATCCACATCCCCATGGAAAGTACCGCAAAGATGCCGGCGAACAGAAAAAATGGGCGGAACACCAGGTTCCACAGGGCAAGGCGGGAAACGGGTTGGGACTGTTGTTTGCTGCTGATTGCCATGAAAATGCCTATCATGATGACCTGCCCGATGCTAACGCAGATGGACATGCTTTTTCCAGCAGCCACCGCGCACAGGTAAGCTAAAATCGGCTGAGATCTCCGGAGTCAAGAAACTGCCAAATGAAAAATATCACCTCACGCGATAACCCACTTTTCAAGCAATTGAAACGCCTATCCGACTCAAGCCGCGAGCGCCATAAGGCGGGACAGCTGCTGCTTGACGGCGCGCATCTGATCCAGGCTTATATGGAAAATTTCGGCGAGCCGGAGCTGATTGTGGTGTCAGGCGCCAGCCAGGCCACGGATGCCTTGCACCTGCTGCAGGATCTCGCTGATGCTAAACAGGTGATGTTCCCGGGCAACCTGTTCGCCGAGATTTCGCCCGTTGCTTCGCCCACTGGCATCCTGGCAGTGGCAAGGATTCCGCAGCTTGCAGCGCCGCGCGAACCAGAGTTCGCGATATTGCTGGAGGATATCCAGGACCCGGGCAACCTTGGCAGCATCCTGCGGACTGCCGCAGCGGCAGGCGTCGAGGTGGCCTATCTTTCCACCGGTTGCGCAGATGTCTGGGGGCCCAAGACCTTGCGCGGCGGGCAGGGCGCGCAGTTCATCCTGCCGGTGGTCGAGAAGGCAGACCTGATTGCGCTAAGCACAGCATTCAGGGGCACGCTGCTGGCGGCGAGCCTGAAGGGCGAATCGCTATATTCGATGAAGCTCACAGGCCCGATTGCATTCGTCTTCGGCAATGAAGGTGCAGGCCTCACGGATGAGATGTTGAGTGCCTCCACGCATCGCGTTCGCATCCCCATGGCCGGCAATGTAGAATCGCTCAACGCTGCTGCCGCGGCAGCTGTATGCTTGTTCGAGCATGTGCGGCAGAACACTGCAGGTAATTGATTTGCCTAATAAAAAACAATAAGGGGGAATTTAGATGGGCCTGAACTACAAGATAAGCATCAAGCCCGTCTCGTCATTCCCAAAACTCCTGGCATTTATAGGCACCATTATTGCCGCGCTTATATTGCTATGGTTATCGCAGCTGGCGATTGAGGGGGTAGCTGAATCCAATGCGCGCATCTCGCACAGTCATCAAATCCTGAGAAAACTGGCGCATCTGCAGGGCAGTATCGAGCAGATGGAGACCGTGCGCCGCGGGCATTCCATTTCCCGGCAGGAGACCTTTCTGCTGCCATTCAATGAAGCCGAAAGAAATGTCGTGAGGGACTTCAAGTCGCTGGTAGAGCTTACCGCTGACAATCGTTCCCAACAGGAAAGGCTGGCTTTGCTGAAGCCGCTCATTGATGAGCTCATGTCAATGGGCCGGCGCGAATTCAATACGCGTACCGTGGATGCGAACCATGCAGCCGAGGCGTTGGCCCATGCCCGGCTACTCATCGAACAATCGCGAGAACTGATAGTCACGCTGTCGGTTGAGGAAAGAACACTGCTGGAAGTACGCACGCGAGAAGGTGAAACCAGCCTCAAATCCATGCGGCTATGGCTGGCGGGGATAGGCCTCACGGCGATCCTGCTGCTGGCATACGCGTTTTTGATGGGCAGAAATGAGATGACCCGCCGTCGCCAGGCTGAAGAAAGGCTGCGCGAGAGTGAAGCACAGAACAAGGCAACCGTGCATAACCTCTCGCTGATTGGCGAGATGACAGGTTTGCTTCAGGCCTGCGCCGATACAGACGAGTCGCTGGATGTCATCTGCCAGTATGCCGAGCGACTGCTGCGCATGGATTCCGGCGGTCTTTACCTGTTCCACGAATCGCGTAACCAGGTTGAGCTGACCGGACATTGGGGTGTCGATTCCAGGAGTGAAGTGGTATTCGATTCTGACCACTGCTGGGCTTTGCGACGGGGCGAATTGCACATCCTGGATGGTGTAGACCACGCGCTGGCCTGCCGGCACTTGCACGACTGGGACGATGTATCCAGCCTGTGTGTACCCATTGTGGCGCAGGGCAATGTGCTGGGGATACTGCATGTGGAGAGGCATCACGGCAAAATCAATCAGGCCGAAGTGTCACTGGCCAATAACCTGGCTACGCAGATCGCGCTTGCCATGGCCAGCGTCAAGCTGCGCGATACCTTGCGCAATCTCTCCGTCCGAGATCCGCTGACCGGGCTTTTCAACCGTCGCTACATGGAAGAATCATTGCAGCGCGAAATCGCAACGGCCCAGCGCAAAAACAGGCCGCTAGCAGTAGTCATCCTAGATCTGGATTACTTCAAGAAATTCAACGACACCTTCGGCCATGAAACCGGGGATTTCCTGCTGCGCGAGGTCGGCAGTCTGCTGTCACGCAAGTCGCGCATAGGCGATATTGCGTGCCGCTTCGGCGGTGAGGAATTTGTGCTGATCTACCCGGAAGCCGAGCAAGCGATTGCCATACAGTTGGCGCAGCAGTTGCGTGAAGCCATCCAGGACCTGCGCTTGCAGCATTTCAGTCGTGATCTGGGGCAAATTTCGGCATCACTGGGGCTTGCTTTCTTCCCGCTGCACGGCAACACCGCGGACCAGCTTCTGCGTGTTGCGGACAAGGCGCTTTATGAAGCCAAGGCGGCGGGCAGAAATCGCGTTGAAATCGCGAAAAGCTGAGCTCAGTGTCGCGCCATGCTGGCGGGCGGCGGCACGATTTCAGCGCTGAACAGCTGCTCGGCATCTATGCGGTCGAAGCGATACTCGGCATTGCAGAAGTCGCAATGCACCTGGATGTTGCCCTGCTCCTCGATGATGCCCTGCACTTCCTCATGCCCGAGCATGCGCAGCATGGACATGACGCTGACTCGCGAACAGCCGCAATTGAATTTGATGGGCTCGGCTTCGAACAGCCGTACATCTTCTTCCGCGAATAATCTTCTTAGCAGGGTTTCGGCCGGCAGTCCCAGGAGCTCTTTCTGGGTGACGGTATCGGCCAGGAAAATCACGCGGTCCCACGCATCGAGGTCTAGCTCAGGCTGATCCGGTAGTTTCTGCAGCAGCATGCCGGCTGCGGCATCCTGATCGCTGGCGAGCCAGATACGAGTCTCGATCTGCTCTGAACGCTGCATGTAATTCTGCAGTATCTCGCTGATGTTGCTGCCTTCCAGCGGCACAATGCCCTGATATGCCTGGCTGCCGGTCTTGGGATCCAGCGTAATGACGAACTGGCCGTCGCCGATGAGATCAATGAAATTGAGGTTGCCCAGGTCGCCAGACCATTTTGCGGTGGCACGCATGTTGAGATCGTCGGTGCATTCCACAACCAGCAGTTTAAGCGGTCCATTACTCTGGATCTGCATCACCATGGCCCCCTGCATCTTGATGGTCGCGGCGAGCAGGGCGCTGGCGGCCATGAGTTCGCCCAGCGCAGCGCGCAATACGGGCGGCAGGCTCTGGTGCTGTACGGCGCTGGTATAGGTTCGGCTGATGTTGACGAGATTGCCGCGAATGGGTGTTTTCTCGATGATGAAGCGATGCAGAAGATCGCTGATGTAGAGTGAATTCTTGGCCATTCCTTACATGCCTTAGGGTGACTGTTGCGGTTGGAAAACTATGTGAGTGCTTTACGGAATCAAGGTTCAGTATTGCTTAAATCTTGCGCGGGGGATGCTTGAGGCGTTCCAATGCTGCACAGCCCAGTGCCAGACGTCTGCAATGGGTGAATTTTGTAGTTCACGAGGCGGATGTTGGCTCAGGAAATCCAGTGCGCGCCACAAATCCCGAGCTGGATTTTTCTTATCCAGCGCTGGCGCCAGCGTTTGCTTGCTGAGCTTCTCACCGTTTGCATTGGTCGCTGCGGGAACGTGTGTGAACACAGGGGTGGTGAAACCCAGCACTTGCTGCAAGTAAATCTGGCGTGAAGTCGAATCCAGCAGATCGGCACCGCGCACGACATGCGTAATGCCCTGTTCGGCATCATCCACGACGACGGCAAGCTGGTAAGCGAAAAAACCATCAGCCCGCTTGAGCACGAAATCGCCGACTACCTCGGAAAGATCGTGGATGAAAATGCCTTGAATGGCATCATCAAATGAAATGATGCTGTCATCCGTTCGGATACGCCATGCGCGAGGCGCCTTGTCTGCAGGTAACCCGGCACGGCAGGTGCCAGGATAAATCACTCCGTCAAGGCCTTGCGGCTGCGGATTGCGGCCGACGGAATCCACGATTTCCTTGCGTGAACAAGCGCAGCCATAGACCAGACCCTTGTTGCGTATTTGCTGCAATGCATCTTCATAGACCTGCTGACGGCTGCTTTGATATATGACAGACTCATCCCATGCAAAACCGAAGATTTCCAAGGTCTGCAGGATGTCGTCGGCAGCGCCCGGCATCTCACGTGGTTTATCCAGGTCTTCCATGCGCACAAGCCATACGCCGTTGTTCGCTTTGGCTTCCAGGTAGCTCGCAACAGCTGCGATCAGGGAGCCTAAATGAAGAGGACCAGTGGGTGAGGGAGCGAAGCGTCCGCGATACATCAATGCCAAGTCTGGGAATAGGGCGGCACATGCCACGATTGCAACTGCTTGCCCAGCAGGACCAGGGTGCAAGGCAAACGCTCGCCGCCACTGGCACTGACCTCAAAATCGTAAGTGCGCAGAAGCTGCATGTGACCGCGCATGTTGCGCCCGAGCCATAACTTGCTACAGGCAACAGTTTCGTCCAGCAGTTGCACGTTGCAGCGTTGGGCGATGTCCCGTCCGGCATTCACCGCCGTCTCCCGCACCGCAATGCTGTCCAGCCAAAACCAAGCCGACAGGGCCAGAATAATGATAAGAAAGATTTCCAAAATGGGTTACCGCACCGAACAGGAGTGCGCATATTAATCAGGATAGGGTATGGCTACAACCATTTATCGTGCGACCCATGCTTGTGCTTGCAGCAACAGTATCCGTGTAGTTAAATGCCTGAGGTGGTTATGAACAATAATAGAGAACAAGAAGCATTGGCGGCCTATCTCAAGCTCCTGAAAAACAAGGGCGCAGATAGTGCGTTGTTGAAGCGGCGTGAGACATTCCTCTCCAAGTTGATGGAAGCCATTGCCGGCAAGCCAGGGGCAGGCGCGACTTACCGCGAGTCGGTGGAAAGGCTACTGGAAACCCTGCCCACCAAAGACTGGCCGTTCTTTCTTGCCATCGCACGCGAGTATTACCCTTTCTGGACTAGCGACATCAAGGCCATTGCCGCTCTCAATGCTGAATCAGGCTTCAGTGTAGAGCCTGTGCAGTGGCAACCAGTGGACTGCAATCTCAAGACCCTATGGACCGGGCTGGACAAGGAAAAATTCAGCGTTGCCGAAACCTGGCCGCTCAAGGCATACATGATGGCCTTGCGTCAGGAAGGCGCCGAACAGTCCTTGGTCGATACGCGCGCTAAACTCGTCAAACTGTTGCTGGTGCGGCTCAAGGATGCACCGGAAAAAAACCACCGTATCTACCGCATTGCGGTCGATGCAACCCTGCCGCTTTTTTCCATGAAAGATACCCGCAAGCTGTTCCTTACCGTGGTGCGTGAATTCTATTACTTCTGGATCGGCGATCCAGAAGCCGCAAGCCATATCCTCAGCGAAGCTTCTGTTAGCTATCTGTAGTTCGACCGTTTAAGCTGAGCCAAACATGTGCCGGTGCTGCGGTCATCTCAGGTCTGGCGACGAGAATCACCTGCAGCACAGCGGTATGCAGGTATTGGCAACCGGAGATGTCAATTTTTCCATGTGGCGTTTTCTTCAGCCATGCATGCAGCGGCTCAGCCTCATGCAGTGTGCATTTGCCTTCAAATACCGCCACCTCGTCAGTGTATTTGATGGCCATGCACCAGTTCCTCCAGGTTCAGCACCAGCAGCACTGAACCATCGGCTAGCAGTGCGCTGCCGCTGAAATTGCTCACGGTCTTCAGGATGCCGCTCAGGGGTTTGATCACCACTTCAACAGGGTTGGAAAAATCGTCCACCACAAGCCCCACCAGGCCATGATGCAGACGCACGATCATGACAGCCAGACCGTCCTGTTCGGCTGCGGGAATATCCAGCAACGCATGCAGCCGCAGCAGGGGCAGGATGCTGTCACGGTAAACGAAGGTTTCGGTCTTCTTGATCTTGCGGATGCTTTTGCGCGGAATCCGCAGCGATTGCTGCACCTGTTGCATGGGAATGCCGAACAGCTGCTCGGCCACGCGCACTGTCATCATTTGCGCCGCAGCGATGAAGAGCGGCAAGGCGAGGGTGAATCTGGTGCCGACGCCGACTTCACTGTGGATGGTGATCCTGCCGCCCGCGTTTTCCACCGTGGATTTGACCACATCCATGCCGACGCCGCGTCCTGAAAGGCTAGTCACCTGTTCCGCCATCGAGAAACCAGAGTGGAAGATAAGCTGCAGCGCGTCCGCGTCGCTCATGCGTTCGACTTCCTCTGCCGAAACGATACCATTGGCGAGGGCCTTGTTCTTGACCTTCTGCACAGGAATGCCGCGTCCGTCGTCCTCGACTTCGATGATGAGCTGATTGTTGTGATGATAGGCCTTGATGCGAATGGCGCCGGTGGGGTGCTTGCCCGCGGCCGTGCGCTCATCGGATGGCTCTATACCGTGAGCCATGCTGTTTCGCAGCATGTGCAGCAGCGGCTCGCTGAGGGTGTCGATCACATGGCGGTCTGCCTCGGTTTCGCCGCCTTCTATCGTCAGCCGGGCCTTGCGATCGAGCTCCTTGCTCAGATCGCGCACCAGCCTGGGCAAACGCTTGAAAATGCTGGATAGCGAGGTCATCCTGAAACCGACCGCGATATCCTGCATCTCCTGTGTAATGTGCTCGATCAACGCCGCACGGTCCTTAAGCTCCAGCGATAATTCGCGCGAGACTTTCTCCGCATGCTCCGCGAGGTATTGCAGATTATTCCTGGCTGCGGCCATCTCACCGATCAGGTTCAGCAGCTGATCAATACGGCTCTGCTCGACCTGCAGGAATTTCTTGCCGCTAGTCTCGGCCCGTTTCCCGGTTTGCTCGCCAGCTTGACCGGGTTGAGTATCTTCCAGCACCGAAGAGACAAATTGCCGCAAGGTCGCCAGATCGTTTTCATGACTGATGTTGTCCTGCATGACGGCGAATTGCTCGCGCGCTGCATCCAGTTTCATGTAAGCCAAGGCATTGGCGATGTTCTGCAAGGCAGCATTGAGCCGCGACTGATTGCCGGCTAGCAGATTAGGCAACTCAAGTATTGTCAGCTGAGCGGACACAATTTGCCGGAACGTGGTCGCGTCTAGCACTTCCGGGGATTGTTCTGGAATTTCAGTGGCGAGTTCCTTGACGGCGATCTGGTCCTTGTATTCCCGGCAGTACGCTGCCACCTCAGCCAGAGGAAAGGTCGACAAGGCCATGAACTTCAGATGGCAGGTGTAAATTTCGAAATCCTGCAACGCAGGCGGTGCGGCGCGGAATTCCACCTGCAGTGCACACAATCCCGGCAGCTCCCGCATGATCTGCAGCGGGTCGTCTCCGCTGTAGAAACAGCCTTCATCAGGGGTATACAGCACTGCGATCAATGGTTGGTTCTGCTTCGCGGGATCCAGCCAGGCATGCGCCGGCATCTCGGCTACCCATGCAAAATCGGCTGCTGCGGCCAGGCCGGATTTCATGTCGTGAATGGAAAATTCACGCAGGCGTGTACGCAATTCGTCGCTGACGGTCGCTGCGTCTGCAGGCAGCCTGCCATCCCGTTCGATGGCGGCGACCCAGGCTGAGATATGGTCAATCACGGAGAAAATGACATCGGCCAGCGGACTGCTCATCTCCTGCTGACCCTTGCGGATGGTGTCGAGAATGTCCTCCGCGATGTGGGTTACGTTAACGATGGCCTGCAGGTCGAAGAGGGCGGCATTGCCCTTGAGGGTATGCAGGGCGCGGAACAGGCGATCCACGGCATCAGGATCATTGCGGTTTTTTTCAAGCTCAAGCAGGGCGTCGCTGGCCTCGGAGAGGCTTTCTCCGGATTCGAGTACGAACTGGTCGATCAGGTTGCTGGCCAATCACGCACCCATGAGCATGTTGATGTTTCCGACCAGCGTTGGCGCCGCGACTGGTTTTACCATGAACAGGCTGGCGCCGGCCGCATAGGCGCGATGCTCGTTTTCCGCGCTGCTTTCCGTGCTGATGACGATGGCTGGCGCGGTGGAGATGTCGCGTATGCGTTCCAGAAATGTCAGCCCATCCATCATGGGCATGTTGATATCCACCAGAAACAGGTCGAAATCCTGCTGCATGGCTTTCTCGATACCCTCACTGCCATTGGCAGCCTCGAAAATTTCGTAGCCTTCAGGTTCAAGAATCTGCTTGTAATACATACGCACCAGATGGGAATCGTCAACGACCAGGATGGATTTATTCATGTTGTTTTGGGCTTCTGGTAAATGATGCCGTCGGGGAATTTACGCGATGTGAACAAGGGCGAAATCCGGCTCATGGATTCAGAATGTCCCAGACAGACAAAACCGCCGGGAACAAGGGCTTCGTATAGGGTTTCAGCTGCTTCGCGTCTCGACATGTCATCAAAATATATCAGGAGATTACGGCAGAAAATTATATCGAAATTACGATAACTCCGGGTTTGTGCTGCATCAGTAAGGTTTACGCGCGTGAAGCTGACCGATTCCCGCAAGGTGGTCATGATCTGATAATTACCGCTGCTGACCTCGGTGAAGTATTTCTCTACCGTGGCTGGCGGCAGGTATTGCAATGCGCGTTTTTGGTAGATGCCTTGCTGCGCCAGTTTGAGTACATCGGTATCGATATCCGAGGCATACAGCTCGATATCGTAATCGTCCACCTTGTCCCAATGCTCCAGCAGGAAAATGCACAGGGAATAGGGCTCTTCACCCGAAGAGGAGGGAATGGACCAGATGCGGATGGTATCGCCCGGCTGCTTTTGGCGGATGACTTCGGGCAGGATGGAATCGACCAGGCATTTGAACTGGTATTCCTCACGGAAGAAATAGGTTTCGTTGGTGGTCATGATGTTGACCAGCGCCTGCAATTCCCCTTCCGTGTTCATGCGCAGCAGTGAAAAATAGTCGTTGAATGTTTCGCAGCCGGTAGCGCTCATGCGCTCCATGAGCCGCTTGTCGACGAAGTAGCGTTTCTTCTCGTCGAAATGGATGCCGGTTCGCGCATAAAAAAAATCCCGGAATTTCCGGAATCCTTGTAGCGTGATCACGCTGTCAACGGGAACGGGGTCGTTCATCCTGATATCCGCTGGATCGCAAATTTGACGGCGAATTGCCCGTACTCGTTATCAAACCGTTGAAGCGAGGATTCGATGACAGGAATTACGTCGGGTGTGCCGCATTCTGCCAGGGCATCCAGGGCGGCACCCCAGACGTTGATGTGGGTTTCTGTCTCAATGATGCGCAGTAGGCTGGTACATACGCAGGCATGCTGGATGGCCGCCAGGATGTAGATGCCGTATATGCGGATGTCTGGATTTTCATCATTCAAAAGTGTTTTCACATGCGGCAGGGATACTGCCTGCATTTGTTGCAAGGCGCTGATGGCGTCATTGCGCAGCGATGCGTTGCCGATGCTCAGCAAGGGCAGCAGGCTTTCCGCGGCTTCGGAGGTATTGATCCTGATCAGCGAGGTTAGAATCGCCGTACGTACGGCAATGCTGTCTTCCTGCGGCAACCTGTCAGCCAACGCATAAGCGGTCTCTGGATGGGCAGCCAGGTCGTGCGCTGCCTGCTGTCGCAGCCCTGCGTTTTCGGCACCCAGATTCCGGATCAGTTCAGGCAATGCCAGTGGCTCCTGATCGGGTGCCAGGGAAGCAGGCGGTGCCTTTTTCACGAATGCCATACTATTCTCCTGCGGGACGCATGAGCCATGCCGTAAGCTGCGAGGCGATTTCACCCGCAGGCAACACGACCTCAGCGCCATTTAACTCGATCAATTCGCGAGGCATGCCATTGACGATAGCCGACTGTTCCGACTCAGCAATGGTATGCCCGCCTTCCTGACGCAATTTCGCCATGCTGGTCGCGCCATCATTGCCCATGCCGGTCAGAAGCACGCCAATGATGTGCTGCGGCTGCAGGATTGTCTGTGCGCTTTCCACAAGAGCGTCCACACTGGGATGCCACACATATTCGGGAAGCATGGGGATAGAGGTCACCATGATGTCCTGCCCATTCTTGCGCAGCACAATGTCGGCATCGCCGCGGCCGATATAGATATTGCCCGTTTCCAGTTTCAAGGGACGGCTGATCTCCAGCACCTGCAATGCACATAGCTTGTCCATGCGTTTCGCCAGTGCATGGGTGAAGTTTGCCGGCATGTGCTGGGCTATCACGATAGGCCATGGGAAAGAGGCCGGCAGCTGCGGCAGGATTTCCTCCAGCGTTTTCGGTCCGCCGGTCGAAACCCCGATGAGTACCACGCCGTCGCCATCCAACTGCTGAGACGAGAAGGCAGCGTCAAGACTGCGCTTCCTTGCTGTTGGCTGAACGCTTCTTTCCCTGAGCCGGCGTGCGAGGCCACGGCTGCGCCTTACCTTGGCTTTGGCCGCGATGCGGATTTTCGCAATCAGATCATCGGCAATGGTGCCGAAGTTCAGGGAAGTCACTCCGCTGGGCTTGGGCATGTAGTCCACCGCGCCAAGCGACAGCGCTTCCAGCGTCTCTGCAGCACCCTCCGCTGTCATGGACGAGAACATGACGACCGGCGTTGGCCGCTCAACCATGATGCGTTCCAGACACAGCAGGCCATTGGTGCCCGGCATGTTGATGTCGAGAGAAATTACGTCAGGCGCGAATTCGGGCAGGGCTGCCAGGGCTTCATCGCCGTTTCGCGCAGTTTTTACATCGAAACCTTCCTCGGCCGAGAAGATGTTTAACATCAGTTTTCGCATCAGCGCCGAGTCATCGACGACCAGCAGCCGGATGGCGGTTCCCCGCGGTTTAGCTGCTTTCAAGATTATTTCAACTTTTCTCTGGTGGCTGCAGTCAGGGCCTGGAGTTCAACGCTGTTGAGCAATTGTCGGGTATCCAGCATGAGGATCATGCGGGTGGGAGAGGAGTGCACGACTTTCTGTACCATATGCAGCTGCGACTGGAAAAGCTCGGGTGGGTTTTCCAGCATCTGCCTGGGCACGCGCAGGATTTCCGTGATGCTGTCGACGAGGAATCCGGTTTTGATGCCATCGAGGTCCAGCATCACGACGCGCTGCCGGGCGGCGTCGGCAATTTCCGGCAGGCCCATGCGGCGGCGCTGATTCACCACTGGCGTGACAATGCCGCGGTAATTGAAAATGCCCGCGATGAATGCAGGCGCCTTGGGCAAGGGGACGACTTCAGGCAGGTTCAATATTTCCTGTACGGCGTCGGTGGGCAGCGCAAACTCTTCATCCAGCAAACGGAAGATGACGAGCTGGATCTCATCCTGCACGGCAGCGTCTTCATTGCCGGCATCTGTGTTGTCATCCTCACGCACGCTTTCGATCAGCTCCTGAATCTGGCGTGCGCCAAACAGTGCCTCACCCGACAGGACCGAAATCAGCCGCTCCTGCTCAGGCAGGCGACAGATAGCCTTGATTTCCTCGTCGGCACTCTCATGACCGAAGAACTTCGGTACCGCTTCCAGGTTTTCGATGGAGACTTGCAGCACTTCGCTGACGGCATCAACGATCATCCCGACCTGGCGCTGGTGCTCATCAATCTCGATGGCAATCACAACAATGCGGCTGTCGGCTGTGGTTTCCGCAGGCGGAAACGAGAGCAGGGCGCGCAGATGAAATACGGGGAGCAGCTGCGCATGCAGCTCGATGACGCCAGCCACAGTGGCATCGGCGTTGGGGATCTGCAGCATGTGTTCCGGCAGGAAAACGATTTCCTCCACGCGCTCCACCGGGAATGCATATTCCTGCTCGGCGGTGCTGAAGGTCACCAAGCGCGTCTGCTGCGTACTTTCCTTGTCGGTTTGCTCGCTGCTGAGTAGCTGGTCATGCATGGTCTGGCGAGCCTGGTTTGCAACAAACTCTTTTTGCAGGATGGCGTTGAAATCAATCAGCATCGAGGTCTGTTTGCCCTGGCGCAGGATGCCCGCCAGATAATTCTGGTCTATCTTTGCAACAGTAGTCTTTGCATCACCCTTCCCGGCCTCCGGCTGAGGAGCTGCCCGGGAAAAAATGCCGTCGACGCGGTCTGCAACAAATCCGACCGGATGGTCTCCGCCCAGTACGATGACGCGCGAGGCGGCATCAGACTCTGCATTTTGCGGGACATTGAACAGATGATGCAGATTGATGATGGGCAATACGATGCCGCGCAGGTTTGCCAGGCCGCGCAACGAAGGGGGGCTCAGAGGTACGAAGGCAATCGGCTGCACCCGCAGGATTTCCTGCAGGTCATTGAGCGGCAAGGCGAAAGCATGCGGGCCGATGTGAAAGCCCAGGTATTGGATGCTGTCGGCATCACGATCCGGTGATGTTTGCGTCTGCGCGGTCATGTGGCAGGTGAACTATTCGCGCAGCGAATCTGCAAGCGCGGCGATTTCTTCGATGGCTGCAGCCAGCTCTTCCGTTCCCTTGGACTGCTGATCAGCCGCAGTCGAGGCCTGTTCTGTTGCGCGTTCGGCCTCATTGGCCACCACGGCGACCTGTTCCGCTCCGTGACGAATTTCGCCAGACATCTCCAGCATAGTCTTGTTCTGCGCCGCGATTTCCTCAAAGTGCGTTTGCACACGATGCATTTCGGCATCGACCGTATCGAAATTTTCCAGAATGCGCTGAATCTTCTCCGCTTCGCTATTGGAAGCATCGGCAATCTGGGCCAGGATGGTACGCACTGAAAGTATCTGGCTCTGCAAAAAGGTCACGAGGTCTTCGATGCGGTCCACATGCGTTGCAGAATCCTGCGCTAGGTTGCGGATATCGGTGGAGACCACCACAAAACCCTTGCCGAATTCGCCCGAGCGCGTGGCCTCGATGGCCCCGCTCACAGCCAGCATGTTGGTCTGGATGGTGATGTTGGCAATCGCGGTCACGATCTTGTTGATGCGCTGGAATAATGCTTCCAGCGATTTCACATGATCCAGCGAGGTGCGTGTCTGGTTGATGACGGTTTGAATCCCGCCGTGCATTTCCTTGAGGCCTGTTTTGCCTTCCCGCAGTAGCTGCACCATGGCATTGCCATTTTCGATGACCTGCTGGGCTTCATTGCTGGTCTTGTGCGCGGCCTTTTCGATCTGTCCAGAAGCGGCAGAAGATTCCTCAGCTGCTGCGCTTTGCTGCTGCGCACCCTTGCCGATCTGGTCCAGGGCGATCTTGACTTCAGCCGCGGCACGATTGATTTCCTCGATGGCTGCCGACAATTCTTCAGCGATGGCTGCGACTTCCTCGATATCGCGCTCGAGGTTAGCGCCCTCGTCGAGTTCCTCCGATATTCTGCTGAGTTCTTCAGCAGCTTGGCTGCCCTGCGCTAAAGCCACACCTTGCTCGGTGATCATGCGGTTGGATTGTTCGCAGGCCGCTGCCTGCTCTTCCGAAGCGGCCGCGATGGCTTCAGCGCCCTTTTGCAGTTCGCTCGCTGCCCTGGCGGATTCCTGCGACAGTCTGGTGATAAGCTGGCCGGTTTCCACGATCTGCTGCATGCCCTGCTGCACATTGTTAAGTTGCTGGCCCAGCGCTTCGCCTTTATCCACTTGTGCCTTGCCGGTGTCAGCCGCAGTCTGGATGCCTTGCGTGATCAAGCCGACCTCCGACGTGATGCGATCCACCAGCTCCTGAATGTCATGTGCATTCTTTTCGGCACTTGCCGCCAGACTTCGTACCTCATCCGCTACGACACCGAATCCCTTGCCGTTCTGCCCGGCGCGCGCCGCCTCAATAGCGGCATTCAGTGCCAGCAGGTTGGTCTGGTCGGCGATGCGGGCCACCAGGGTGACGATATTGCTGATATCCGCCACCTGCTTGCCCAGCTCGGTAACCTCCTTGACAGACTCCAGCTGACGCGTGGAAGAAAGCGCCACATTCTCAATAGCGTTATTGATGGTGCCAACCACCAGGCGCACCGATGATTGCAGATTCAGCACAATCTGTTGCGAAGCCTGGGCGCTGTCTTGCGTCAGGTTCAGTCCGCGCGAAAGTTCTGTGATGGCGCGCAAGGATTCCTCGGCTGCGCCAGCCGCTTCTTCGGCGCCGGTGGTGATCTGGCCCATGGCACGCTGCAGCTCTTCGGCGGCGACTGCGGTCTCGTTTATGCCCGCTGCCAGCTGGGTAGTGGCAACGCTGATGCGCTCGGCTGCCCGTTTGCGAAGCTCGGTATTCGTCACCTTTGATGTCGCCGTCCGGACTTGGGATGCTGGCGATGCAGGGGCATCCGGCTGGGTGGTGCGGGTTCGACTGGTATTTACTTTTGATTTTTTGACTAAAGCCATCATGACTCCGTTGTAAGGTGCATGCCCGGCATATCCGCCATATCCAGCCTCAAAGCACAGCTGCCTGGAAGGATGCCTTTGGTATGCCGTGTTTCAGGTGCTCGGCAAAATCGTCCGCAGATAGAGGTTTGCTGAAATAGAATCCCTGGATCTCATCGCAATCGTTGGTGTGCAGAAAGCGCAGCTGCTCTGTGGTTTCAACACCTTCGGCGATCACCGTGAGATTGAGCTGTTTGGCAATGGCAATGATGGTTGCGGTGATGGCCGCATCATTCGTATCACTGTCGAGATCGCGCACAAAGGATTGATCAATCTTGAGGCTGTCGATGGGGAAGCGCTTGAGGTAGCTCAGGCTCGAATACCCTGTACCGAAATCGTCTACGGAAAGCTTTACACCCAGGCTCTTCAATTCCTCCAGCAGTGTGATGGTGGATTCGGCGTTGTGCATGATCACACTCTCGGTGATTTCCAGATCCAGCAGAGAGGCTTCCAGGCCTGCTTCTTCGATGACGCGCGCAAGCCGCTCCACGAAGTGCTTCTGCTTGAGCTGGATAGCTGAAAGATTGACCGCGACAGAGATGCGCGGCAAGCCTTGATCCTGCCATTTGCGGTTCTGGGCGCAGGCGGTCGCAATAACCCATTCGCCGATGGGGCCGATCAGGCCGCTTTCCTCAAGAATGCTGATAAACCGGTCGGGCATGATGAGGCCAAGTTTGGGATGGTTCCACCGGAGCTGGGCCTCGGCGCCGACGATATCGCCCGTCCTGAGGTCTATTTTCGATTGATACAGCAGTTCTAGCTCATCGCGTTCAAGCGCGCCGCGCAAGCTGTTTTCCAGCGAGAACTGATCCAGCGTGATGGCACCCATGCCTTCCCTGAAAAATTCGTAGCCGTTACGGCCGGCCTTCTTGGCCTGGTACATGGCACGATCCGCGTTCTTGATCAACGCTGCCGTATCTAGACCATCCTTGGGATAGAAGCTGATGCCCAGACTGGGCGTGACATGCACAAGCTCGCCGTGGATATCGTAGGGGCGGCCCACGACCGCGAGTATCTTCCTGGCAATGGCTGCTGTGTCCTTGTGGTCCTTGATGCCGGCCAGCGCAATCACGAATTCGTCGCCGCCGACTCGCGCGATGATATCCACTTCGCGGCTGCATTCCCGCAGGCGCTCTGCCACCATCTGCAACAAGGCATCGCCGGCGGTATGACCCAGGGTGTCGTTGATGTACTTGAAACGATCCAGGTCCACAAAGAAAACCGCCACCTGCGTTTCTTCCACGCGGGCTACGGCCAGCAGTTTGGCAAGCTTTTCAAACAGCATGAAACGGTTGGGCAACTCAGTCAGCACATCATAATGTGCGAGGAAGTGAATGCGTTCTTCCGATGCCTTGCGCTCGGTGATGTCGCGCGAAACGCCGGCAATACCAATGATCTGATCGCCCTTCATGATGGGCACTTTGACGGTCTCAACCCACATCGTCTTGCCGTCGGACGTCACGATGGATTCGTCGTAGCGTTTCTCGGCCGCCGTTTCCAGCACGACGCGATCGGTGATCTCGTGCTGTTCGGCCATGGATTCCGGGTAAATGTCGCTGTTTTTCCTGCCGCTGATGTCGGCGGGGTCGATGCCGTATACCGATGAGAATTTGTCATTCACCGCCAGGTACCGGCCATCCAGGTCTTTCAGCCAGGCAATGTCAGGAATGCTGTGCAGCAAGGCATTCTGCTGCTGCTGTATATCATCCAACACACGCGCCTGTTTGCGTATCGTGTCTTCACGTTTGCGGGCGGAAGAGACGTCCATCACCTGGATCAGGGCGCAACGCTGCCCTTGATGATTCTTGAACGGCACGATATGGATGCTTTGTTCCATGAGGTTTTTGGTACCGTAGAACAAGGGCAACGGGCCATTGTTGAGCGCGTTGGAAAGTATGGAGGGGCAACCGGTTTCCAAGGCATTCAGCAGGGCGGAATGCAATCGGCCGTACTGGATGTCAGGGAACAGGGAGGTGAACGGTTTGCCGACGGCCTGGGCTTCCTTGATGCCGGAAGCATTTTCCATCCATTGGTTCCAGACAAGGACGACCTGCTCGGTATCTACCACCATCAGTCCTACAGGCATCACCTTGAGAATGTTGGAGGCGAGGCTGACCTTGAGTTCGGTAGGACCAACGAGATCAGCCATATTCATATATGCCCGGCCTACAGTGTGGCCAGGAATTCCTGGATTTTTCTAATGAAGTTCGGCATGGAATCGCCTTCCAGCAGGATGGCCACATGTCCGTAAATGGTACGGTTTTTCAGGATGAAATCGATGTACAGCAGCATGACGATCTCGCCGGACTTGTTGCCCTCAATTTCAAGAATATGCACACAGGCGCCGGTGCGAGCCGAAGGCAGCGAGATATCGAAATCACCGCCGATGATATTGATCAGCGTGCCGAAACAGGCATTGAGGATGATGTTGCCGATCTCCGTCAGCGCTTCTTCTTCCATCTCGGTCAGGTCGCCCGGATAAGCATCGCCGACCATCAGGCGCACGATGGAAAGGCTGTTGTTCTCAGGAAAGATCAGAATGGCATCGGCATTGAAATCGCCAATGAGCCGCTGCGTGACGCTGCAAACCTTTTCTCCCGCGGTCTTGGTGAGGATGCTCACAGCTTCCTCATATGTCACCACCGCGAGCGAAGGCACGGCCAACGTGATTTCATCATTGGCCATCTGGCTCAGCGAGTTGGCCGCGCGCCCCATGCCGATATTGAATATCTCGGTCAGTGCGTCTTTTTCGAATTCGGTCAGTGATATGCTCATAGCGCTTTAATTATCTTGTTCATGCGTTCTTCTGTCACAGGTTTCTCCACAACCGCGAGAAACATGATTCCCAGCGACTGGATTTTCTGCCGGACGCTGTTCTGGATGTTGGCAGTGATGACAGCCATTTTGGCTGACGGCCATTTCTCATGAAGCTGTACGGCAGCATCGAAACTATTCATGCCCGGCATGTTGATATCGATGGTGATCAAGTCAGGTTGCTGTTCGATATCAATCCCTAAGGCTTCATCTCCAGATGCAGCCTCTATAGTTTCACATTCCGGGAGTTTCTCCAAAATGAGGGACTTGATCATCATGCGCGACAAGGCGCTATCGTCGACTATCAGAACTTTCATATAGGGGTCTTCTAAAAATCAGGTGTGAAAAGAGGGTGTTTTATTTTTAATCAAAGCGGCTCAGTGCTCATCTCAACACTGAACCGCAAACCGAGTGGTGATGATAATACAGTGTGAATTCCTGTCTGTTCGCCACCACTGTTTCAGCAATGAATTATGACGCTGCATTCCAGACATGCGCGCGCGTGATCCAGTTCCCTTCAGCATTCCTTTCAAGCACATTCATGGTGATGCCGCCGAATTCGGGCGTTACGCCATCCGCAGCTGCACCCTTGGCGCTCCATTTGGCCACCTGGAATATGGTATTGCTGTCGCCGCCTACCTCGACCGTCTCCAGCGTATGCGAATGCACACCGGCCTCGATAAAGCTCCGGAACAGACCTGCGACTGCCTCACGCCCGACCAGCGCCTGCCCGTTGCCCGGCGACAGGGTGGCGTTCTCTGCATAAAAACCGGCCAGCTTTTCCATGTCGCGGCTGTTGAAGGCGTCATTCCAGGCTGCGTTCGCAGCAGTGACAATCGACAATAATTGGGTCATGTGGTTTTCTCCATCAGTTAACAAATAAAACTATCGCGGGGGTGCGGGCTTATTCGACCGCCTCCCAGGCATTTATTTCCCGGGCACGCTCAATACGGCTGTAATGGTAGTAGCGTCCGCACATCCATAACATCAGGCTGATCACGGCGAAAGTCAGCTGGCCCAGCGCCAGCCATAGCACTGAATGCATGAGGAAAGGTGCGATCAGGCCAGCAACAGCTGCGCCCAGCATGGTCTGGGTGAATGACTGGCAGGAGGAGACCGTACCCTTGATGTGCGGGAACAGGTCAATGACCAGCAGCGTGAGCACCGGCGCCACCAGCGACATGCCGAAGGTATAGAAGAACAACGGCAGTACTGACCATGGAATCGCTGGCGGCAGGACCGCATGGTAGGCGACATTGGCTGCCGCAGCGCAGATCAGCAGTGTATAGCCGATGGACATCAATACGGGAATGGAAAGCTTGCCCGCCATGCGGTTGGCAGTCAGCGCGCCGAGAAAAATGCCGCCGACCGCCGGGATGAATTGCCAGGCAAATTGCTCTGGCCCCAGGCCCAGATGTCGCGTGATAAACACAGGGGCCGCTGCCACATAAAGGAACAGTCCGGCAAAATTGAAGGCGATGGCTCCGGCCTTGAACTGGAATGCCGGCGAGCGGAATATCTCTGTGTAGTTCTTCCACAAAAAGCCCGGGTTGAACGGTGTGCGCTTAGAGCGCGGCAGGGTTTCCGGCAGCTTCTTGTAGCAATACCACAGCAGCAGGACGGTGTAGGCGAACAGGGTGAGGAAGATGGTGCGCCAGTCGTAGAGCTTGACGATCCAGCCGCCGAAAATCGGCGCGAGCGCAGGCGCAATGGCAAATATCATGGTGACCAGAGACAGCAGCCGGGCTGCTGCGACATCTTCATAGACATCGCGGATGATGGCGCGGCCGACGACCACGCCGGCGCCTGCGGAGACGCCTTGCAGTACGCGAAACGCCCACAGGTATTCGATGCTGTGAGCGGCGGCGCAGCCCAGGCTGGCGACGGCAAATACCGCCAGCGACACCAGGATGATGTTGCGTCTGCCAAACGCATCCGACAGCGCGCCATGCCATAGGATCATGATGGCAAAGGCCAGCATGTAGGCGGTCAGCGTCTGCTGCACCGCTACCAGGTCGCTATGCAGTGCAGACTCGATGGCCGGAAATGCAGGCAAGTAGGTATCCACCGAGAACGGCCCCAGCATCGCCAGCGCCGCCAGCATCAGGGCCAGCTTGCCGCTGGTGGGAACGGGAATCGGGCCGCGCACCTTGGCCGCCCGCTTTCTGTTGTCCGGCAGATTGAACATCAGCGACGGCTTTCCAGCGTCTCCCATCTTTCCAGCGCCGCTGCAAGCTCTTCCTCCAGCGCGGTCAGCCGCAGCTGCAGGGTTTTCGCCCGTTCGGGGTTGTCGCGGTAGATATCCGGATCGGCAAGGCTTTGAGTAATCTCGGCCTGCTCGGTTTCGAGCGTCTCAATCCTGTTCGGCAGGTCTTCCAATTCTTTGCTTTCCTTGAAGCTCAGCTTCTCCGTTTTGGGCCTGTCCGCCTGTTTCGCGGGAGCAGGCTTGGTGGCGGATTTGCCGGCCTTGCTGTCAAGCTCGCGCTGCCGGCTGAAACGCAGCCAGTCGTCATAACCGCCGCCGAATTCAGTCAATACGCCATTGCCTTCGAAAGCGATGACCTGCGTCACGGTATTCTCGAGGAATGCACGGTCATGGCTGACCAGGAACAACGTGCCGGGGAAATCCTGCAACAGTGTTTCCAGCAATTCCAGCGTGTCGATATCAAGATCATTGGTGGGCTCGTCGAGTACCAGTACATTGGCCGGGCGCGCAAACAGACGCGCCAGCAGCAAGCGATTGCGTTCCCCGCCGGACAGCGATTTCACTGGTGAGCGCGAGCGCTGCGGCGGGAACAGGAAATCCTCCAGGTAGCTGATGACGTGCTTGCGCTCGTTGCCGATCTCGACGAAATCGGAACCCGGGCTGATGGTGTCGGCCAGCGTGGCTTCCTCGTTGAGCTGTTCGCGCATCTGGTCGAAGTAGGCGACATTCATGCTGGTGCCGCGCTTGATGGTGCCGCTGTCGGGTTCCAGCTCACCGAGGATGAGTTTGAGCAGCGTGGTCTTGCCGATGCCGTTTGGGCCTAATAACCCGATTCGGTCACCACGCAGGATGCGCGTGCTGAAATTCTTGATCAGCGTCTTTTCACCGTAGGATTTGGAAACATTTTCCAGCTCGGCCACCAGTTTGCCAGAGCGTTCGCCGCTATCCAGGTTGAGCTTGACGTTGCCTTGGCGCTCGCGCCTTGCCGCACGTTCCAGCCGCAGTTTCTCCAATCTGCGAACGCGGCCTTCATTGCGTGTGCGGCGCGCCTTGATGCCTTGGCGTATCCAGGCTTCCTCCTGCGCCAGCACCTTGTCGAACTTTGCAGCGTGCGTGGCTTCCACCGCCAGCAGCTCTTCCTTCTTGAGCTGGTAGTTGGTGAAGTTGCCGATGAATTCGGTCAGATGTCCGCGATCCAGCTCGACGATGCGCGTGGCAAGCCGATCCAGAAAGCGCCGGTCGTGGGTGATGAATAGCACGCTGCCGCTGAAATTCAGCAGCAGCTCTTCCAGCCATTCGATAGCTTCTAGGTCCAGATGATTGGTCGGCTCGTCCAGTAACAAAACTTCAGGTTCGGCCACCAGCGCACGCCCCAGCGCAACGCGTTTGCGCCAGCCGCCGGAAAGCGTGGAAACCTCGGCTTCCGCATCCAGACTCAGCCGGCTCAGCACAGCCTCAACCTTGGCCTGCGTCTGCCAGCCGTCTTTGCTGTCGAGCTCATGCTGCAGGTTTTGCATGCGGGTCATGAGCATATCAATATCTGCTCCGGGCTCGCCCATGCTGTGCGTTACCGCATGGTAGTCAACCAGTACCTGCTGCAATGGCCCTAGTCCTTCGGCGACGGCTTCAAATACGGTGTGGCCCGGATCCAGCACGGGTTCCTGCGGCACGTAGACGATGCGCACATCGGGCGCGCGCCAGATGTTTCCGTCGTCCAGTTTTGTTTCGCCGGCAATG
>Ga0196965_1000240_pt1 | contig 38272 bp, 43 predicted proteins | sample S1_20metaG_FD_148668 | JGI IMG/M metagenome (GOLD analysis project Ga0196965, IMG submission 148668) | Soil microbial communities from Anza Borrego desert, Southern California, United States - S1_20 | ecosystem: Environmental > Terrestrial > Soil > Desert | place: USA: California | collected...
GAGATGAGTCGCAAGACGATCAAAGATGTAAGGATGACATCAGATAGCGGTGACGGACTAAGTTGTAGTAGCGATGAAGCTGCTGAAAGGCAATGGAGCGAAGGACTTATCCTGTTTGGTTTTGTAGTTGACGACAACCAATTACTGTTGGGATGATCGACTATTACGAAACAAGATCACAGCCAATTACCAGGAAGATGGTATGGCAGGCCTATCAGAAGGTGAAATCAAACAAGGGAAGTTCAGGAGTTGATAAGATGGACTGGACTGCATAGATCACAAGTAAAATTCCACTTATATAAACTTTGGAACCGCCTGAGTTCAGGGAGTTACTTTCCGCAGCCTGTTAAAGAAGTAGCGATTAAGAAGAAGTCAGGAGGTGTACGCAAACTTGGGATTCCGACGTTGCTAGACCGCATTGCACAAGAAGTAGCGAAGTCATCTTGAACGAATTGTAGAGCCACAGTTTCATGACAGCTCATTTGGTTATCGTCCGGGGAGAAATTGTCATCAGGCAGTAGAGAAGGCAACAAGAAATGCTTTTACACACAATTGGGTGATTGATCTTGATATCAAGAGTTTCTTTGATACGATAGATCATGAACTGTTAATGAAAGCTGTTGCGCACTATTGCAAAGATAAGTGGGTTCTACTTTATGTGAAACGCTGGTTGAAGACTGGAGTTATTCAGCAAGATGGTTGTTATGTAGACAGGGTAACGGGCACACCTCAGGGAGGAGTGATCAGTCCACTGTTGGCTAACATCTTTCTTCATGTAACATTCGATAAGTGGATGGAGCAGCATCATAGCACAAAACCATTCGAGCGATATGCGGATGACATTGTAGTGCATTGCAAGACGGAGCGTCAGGCGAAATATCTTTTAAAAGAAATTACGCAACGCTTTAGGAACTGCAAGTTAAAATTGCATGAGGGGAAGACAAAGATTGTGAACATCAGAGGCAGTTCGGAGAAGAAGTACCAGATGAGTTTTGATTTTCTGGGTTTACTATAGAGCCTCACTACACGAAAGTGAAAGGAGGGAGTAAAAGAATTCTTCCCCGATGTGTTATCAGTAGGAAGTCGGTGAGTAGTGTGTTGGATAAATTCAAGCGGTTACACAAGAGACGCGTAAGCCTCGAAGTGTTGGCGCGGGAATTAAATCCGGTTATCCGCGGAGTGATGAATTATTATTGTAAGTTTTGGTCATCACACACCTACAGCTTATGGAATCAGTTGAATAAGCGATTACAGAAGTGGGTAAAGTGGGAGAAAGGTCTATACACATTTGCATCGATAAGATGGCTTCAGATTAAATATCGCTACCGTCCCGATTTATTCGTACACTGGAGATTGGTACATCCGTAAAGATTAATATCTTAGTGATCAAACAGGAAGAGCCGTGTGAAGGGAGACTTTCACGCACGGTTCCGTGAGAACCTCAGGGTGAAACTCCCTGGGGTGACTCGACTAGCTACCATTTAAGGAAAGATGAAAAATGAAATCAATTGCAATCATAGTAACACTATTTTTCACAGAAATCTGTCTCGGACAAGATATTAAAATAGATAGTTGCGGAACTGATAACTCCAACTTCTTGAACAAATATGAAATTAACTATTTTAATCAGACACTGGGAAAACAACTAAAACGTTTGAATTTCAATTTCAATGACACGAAGATAGGATTTGCTTATGGAAATTTCGGAAAAGGACTGATTTCAAAAAAAGAATATTTCGACCATTGCGGCAGAGGATATTTTAAGAATAATTTCAACGTGATTGATCAAATAATAGTACTCACGGATGAGGAAAGAAAAGAATCAGGTGGATACGATGCGTAATTATTTCTTGGTCAAAAACTGGAGTGTTTGGTAAACATCGAGACAAATTAATTGAGAATCTAAAAAGGAAAAACGGTAGCTAACATTAGGTAAAAAAATATAAGTCGGACAGTGGGTTTGGAAGGTTTCGCTCTTTGTTGCTACTTTTATCTTGTAGGACAGTGATTCGCTTTGAAAGCCCTACGTTTTTCAGCCTTAGCGTTGTAGGTCCTACCACCAGGAAAAGACCGTTAACGAATTGAAAAGACATGGAAATACTTGGAGGAATAATTGGGTTCATAGTATTTGAATTGATTTTTTCGGCAATTGGCTGGATCTGTCTCTTAATTTGGTACCGTGACAGGAAGAAAATTGAAAAGATAAAAGCGGAAAAATACGCAGGACAATACAGTGGGGCCGGACGAGTATTTATCTTGAATCTGATAGCTGGCGTTGGCGCAATAACTATGTTTGGGATTGTGATTGTTTTTTTAGTGGTGTGGATTTATAGATCAATAACAAATTAGGAATTAAAATTAGATGGCAGTTTGGAAAGTATGAACAACAAACAAATACCTCTGACACTATTAGTTCTTATGATGTTTAACATCTTTGGGTGTTCTCAGAAAAAAGAGACAAGGCATTCAAAGTTTTCAATGAAGGTGTGACTCTTTCGTTGGATGCTGGGAAACAAGCGGAATCTGGGAATATTGAGAATGCTAATGAATTGAATTCAAAACCAATTGAGAAATACAAGGAGACGCTGACGATTGATAACAACCATAAAATTGCACGAAGTGCGTTGGGACACAGTTACTATTTGCAAAGAGAGTTGAAAGAAGGCATGCATTGGTTTGAGCAGGCTAATAAACTGGACACTCCAACGGCAGAAAATTATAGGGAACTTGGGTTATGCAAGATTAATCTTGGTCAGATAAGTGAAGGTAAAACAGACTTGGACAAAGCCTTTGAAATGGACAAAGGATCAGAGATTAAAGAAATCACCGTCCTTGACTTAGTTGACATTGGTCACTTAGCTTTTGAGTATGGTGACGGCTATGAAGCTGAAGGGGACAAAGAGAAAGGACTATCATACAAACGATTTTCGATAGGCGTACTTATTACTGCATTTAATATTAATGAAACAAACAAAGACGTAGCAAAAGCAATATCGGAATACGCTGAAAAGATTGGAGACACAAACACAATGCTGAAGTATAAAGAGATTGCAGAAAAATGAGCAGCCGCCAATTTTTTAGGGATACGGTTCCGTGCGAACCTAAGGGTGTAACTCCCTTGGGTGACTCGACTGTACGCCACTGTAAGAACGAACCCTTTGCGTAAATTCACAGTCTTTTTGATCGGTGGAAATTAAAGAGGATCAGGTATAACGAGTTTAACGGAAAATCTATCGCTGAGGCATAGATTTTACATTTTTTACAATTCATTTTACAATTGTTTTTTGGGATCAATACCCTTTAGATATAGGTTTGTCGAAATAAACCGGCTGACTATTCATGAAATATATTCACGTATTTGCTCTGTTTTTAATTCCTGTTTTTCACACCGGTTGTGGACAAAACCAAACAAACATAGTACAAGATAATTTCAGTAAAGCACACAATGGCTACTCTGAGTCTCAACTTAAAGAGGCGGCTACTTCCAAGGTGCCTATAAGTATGGTTCGGAATGTAAAGCAAGATAGAAACGGAAACATTTTGATTCCTGCATCATGGGGTGGTGTTTTTCGCTACAATGAAAAATCGTTTACTAATCTCACAAGCAGTAAAATAGATCGGCACAGATTCTGGGACGTATTGGAAGATCGAAAGGGAAATCTTTGGTTCGCTTCCACTGATTCCGGCGTTTATAGTTACAATGGGAAATCCTTCCAACATTTCACAACCAGGGAGGGCCTCGCCAGTAATATGGTTATGTTTATTTATGAAGATAGAGCCGGTAATATTTGGTTCAGCGGAGGTGGACTAAGTCGTTACGATGGGAAATCCTTTCAAAATTTTACAACTAAAGACGGACTGCCCCACGCTGGTGGTAGGGCTATCATGGAAGACAAAACCGGGAAAGTATGGATTGCCACAGGGGAGGGGCCTTGTTTTTATGATGGAAAAACATTTACCGTGTTAAAAAACAAAGATGGCAAAGCGTTTGATAACGTTTGGTCAATAATCGAAGATAAAAAAGGCAATATTTGGTTCGGTGCCGATGGTCTTTGGCGCTATGACGGTAGTACCTTTACGAAAGTATCGCAGAGGGATGCTTATGCCATCATCGAAGATAAGAAAGGAAACATCTGGACTACTGGTGGAGTAAAACTTACTGGCGATTGGGCACTTTCACGTTATGATGCAAAGTCGCTGTACGATGAAATGCCCATTGTAACCGAAATCATGTCAGGACCACCAGCTTTTTTTGGACTTTTGGAAGCTAACGATGGAAGTATTTGGTTTGGATCTGGAGGTGGAGTGTATCGTTATGATGGAAAGACCATCACAGACTTTAAAAGTAAAGAGGGTAAGAAATAAAGGGTATAGACGACAACTTTAAAGGTGATATTATGCTTCAGGTAGCACATTTTTTGACATTGATAAATGATCGACATTTTTATTTCGGTAGACTTTTATTTTAGATTGTAAACGTAAATTATATCAAAACGGATTAGCAATAACTGAGTGCTGACAAAAGAGGAACAGCGGCGTACAACATTAAGCCGAGTAGATGTAAAGCCCTGTAAAAATAAATAAAGCCCAATGAGTTGCACTTCATTGGGCTTTGCATTTACCCGGTGTTGGCCGATCACCGCTTTACTGCTTTTGCTATAGGTCGTTTTGTATCGGAGTCTTACCTTCTTGCATACATTGTATTCCGGATTTAGATTCGTTTGTTGTAGTTCACGATTGAGATCAGGCACACCTTCCCTTACTCATGATTCATCAATCATGGTTTAGTTTCGTTCATTAAGAAGTATTAATCCTGGCCCAACTTCACAACGTCGAGTCACCGAAAACGATCTTTCGTCTGTTGCTCTTCAACTGAATGTAGGCCTGGTATGATACGATAATTATAATACGGTCTGATCGTTTCCATAAGTTGCATCGTTCCTTTCTCACACCTGGGATACAGACTATATCTTTTCCATATTTCCAGGACGCGTTGGCTCACCGGTATTTTACTGTAGGTGGAGAGGGTGGCAGTTTCGAAAAAAAATAGTAAGCGGGGAATAAAGATTTGTAGTATGACTCCTTCGAAAAAAAAATCGTTGTTAAATTTCCGGTAGCCGAGTAACAATTTATGCTGTTTCATTGTGAAAAAATTATCATCATGAAGCAAGCGTTACTATTATTAATTATTGTTTGCGCACAAGATCTAATGGCACAAGCGGTTAATATCGAGGGTTTTGTGCGCCTCCCGCATGTGGTCAATATTAATTTTACTGAAAAGTCTAGCGTTTATACGCCCGTGATTTCAACCGGAGTTACCTTGCGGTATCAAAGCGGCTTTGCAGATTTCGGAATATTTATGGATAAAAGTAACTTCTATGGGTACTATACTTATTTTGGCTCAGCTGTTTACGTTAAACCACTAGATGCGAATTGGAAACTGGTGGCTAATTGGTTTGGAGAGACTACATTTTCGCCCGATCAATCCGAAACACAGCAGTCGTGGACTTATACTATGGGGTTAAGCCCGGTGGTGGTATGCCCATTGTCCTGGAGCACATTTGCCATTGCGTTGACCATGGGAGCCGCGTTTAATAAAAATGATTTCAGTTTAAATACCCGGCTTATCTTCAATCTTGCGATACCGGTTTCAAAATAATTTTACTATGATTCATAGCTTCACCTTTGAAGAAAAATATTCCGCGATAATGAATAGAGACGCTTCGTTCGAAGGTGTTTTTATTACCGCCGTTAAAACGACAGGAATATTTTGCCGACCTGTCTGTACCGCCAGAAAGCCCAAACCGGAAAATGTGATTTTCTATGACACAGCACACGAAGCCATACTCAATGGGTTTCGTCCCTGTCAGGTCTGTAAGCCTCTTGCGCAGGCGAGCGAAACACCAGGATTTATTCAACAACTAATTAGCGAACTTTCAGCGGACCCGTACTTGCGAATCAAGGATGCTGATTTAAGAAACCGTGGTATAGCGCCGAGCCAGCTGCGAAGATGGTTTAAAAGGAATCACAACATGAGTTTCCATGTCTATCAGCGGATGCTACGAATAAATTCAGCATTTCAGAAAATTGCGACCGGCGAACCGGTGACCGCGACTGCATTTGATAGCGGATACAATTCTTTAAGTGGATTCAACGATGGTTACCGTTCTATTGTAGGAAGTGCGCCAACACAATCAAAAGGAAAGGCTGTGATTCATATCACACGCTTCCCAACACCTCTTGGGCCAATGTTCGCGTGTGCCACCACAAGCGGTGTTTGTTTATTGGAATTCACGAACCGTAAAATGTTGGAAACAGAGTTTAGGGATTTATGTGAGCGGCTCAATGCGGTGATTCTTCCAGGGGCCAACAACCATTTAGTTCAGGTTGAGACTGAAATTAAGGAATACTTTGATGGGAAGAGAACGTTGTTTACGGTTGCGTTACACACTCCTGGAACTGAATTTCAGAGGGCTGTTTGGAAAGCGTTACGTGAAATTCCATTCGGAGGAGTAACCTCTTATAAACAACAGGCAATACAGATGGACAAGATAAAATCAATCCGCGCAATAGCTTCTGCGAATGGTTGTAATCGGATTTCAATAATCATACCTTGTCATCGTGTAGTTGGAGAAAATGGAAAGCTAACAGGCTATGGTGGTGGATTACCCAGAAAAAAGTGGTTGCTCGATTTTGAAAAAGAAGTGCTGAATAAATCTTCATCATAATTCGCAGGTAATCTGAATCCGTTTCAAACCTCTTAGTTATAAAAACTAATTATCGATCACATATGAAAAACAACCACATCAACTATGTTGAATTCAAAGCAAAAGATATTGACGCCATAAAGGAGTTTTACGCCAAAGCGTTTGCATGGAAATTTACTGACTATGGACCTCATTATGTCGCCTTTTCCGAATCCGGACTCGAAGGGGGATTCGAAAAAACTGAAGATGAAATTATAAATGGGGCACTGATTGTTATTTATCACGAAAACCTCCCGGAAATAAGAGATACGGTCGTTCAATCAAACGGAAGAATAACACAAGACATTTTTTCTTTTCCCGGTGGACGACGGTTTCATTTCATGGATCCTTCCGGGAACGAACTTGCAGTTTGGTCAGATAAATAAATGGAAAATTATAGGTAAAAAGTTTACCAGATTAGCGCGGATCCTCCTGTCATAATTTTCAAAATGATTCAAAAATAAAAGAGCGCATTACTGTGGCTCTTTTATTTTTTGTAACAGTATGTGATTAAATAGAATACCCACCCGATACTTCAATGCGTTGCGCGTTTATCCATTTGGCATCATCGCTGCAGAGGAAGGATACGACGCCACCAATGTCATCAGGTAAACCTACTCGTCCCAGCGCTGTACCGCCAGCAATCATATTGTTTACTTCTTTGCTGTCTCTTACGGTACCACCTCCGAAGTCGGTTTCAATAGCACCGGGTGCTACGGTGTTTACCCGTATTTTTCTATTACCGAATTCCACGGCCTGATATCTGGTTAAGCTTTCAACGGCGGCTTTCATGATTGCATACGCTGAATAGTTAGGAAAACTAAAACGTGCCAGTCCGGATGAAATGTTAATGATGTTACCGCCATCGGATATGATTGGAAGCATTTTTTGTGTAAGGAAGAATGCTGATTTTAAGTGAATGTTTGCCATTTCATCGAATTGCGCTTCTGTGGTGCTTTCGAACGAAGCATAAAGACCGGTTCCCGCATTGTTTACCAATGAATGGATCGTACTGGTTTCAAAAACGGTTGGCAATGTTTCTTTTACCTTGCTTACAAAAGCATCATAACGCTTGCTATTGCTTACATCAAGTTGGAGTGCAATGGCTTTCCTTCCAATGCCCGTCAGATCTTCTACTACCTTATTGGCGGCTTCCTTGTTACTGTTATACGTGACAATAACATCAAAATTTTTCCTGGCTAATTGCATGGCCATGTCTTTGCCAAGTCCACGGCTTCCACCAGTTACTAAAGCAACTTTGTTTGAACTAATTGTCATCTTTTTTACGATTTAATTGAACCGTAAAGGTCAATCATAGCGTAAATTCAGGTTTGCAAATAACAATCTACTATTTGCAAAATTCAATCAATTGCGATATTTCAATGGGGAAAGCGAAGTGTGCTTTTTGAAAAAATTAGAAAAATGCGATACTTCGTCAAATCCCAAAGCGAATGCGATTTCAGAGACATTCCACTGCGTTTGTTTTAATAAAATCTTGGCTTCTTCTGCGATCCTGCCGTGAATGATTTCGGTAGTACTTCGGCCGGTAGTTTCTTTTAATACTTTATTCAAGTGGTTGATATGAATGCCGAGCGTTTCGGCAAAATCAATGGGTGCTTTGAGTTGAATCACCTGGCCATCGTTTTCAATTGGGAATTGCCTTTCCAGTAGTTCGATGAACAATGACGAGATCCTGCTGGCTGCGTTGGTGGTATTCTCCGTACTTTCTACTGGCTTTAGCTTTTGTCCGGTATGTATTAATTCTAACACATAATTGCGAATCAGATCATATTTAAACGTATAGTCTGAAGAAAGCTCCGAGTCCATTCTCTTAAAGATCACTTCCATTTCCTGATATTGTTTATCATTTAACTGAAATACAAAATCACTGGTGGGCTGATAAATTGGCAGGTCGTCAAGCAGCAATCCTGTTTTGGATTTGGATAAAAACTCTTTGGTAAAAACACAAAAAAAGCCTTCTTGTTCTTTGGCCTGTGGTGTATACCGATAAGGAATCTTTGGTGTAGCGAATAAAATGCCTTGTTTTTCTATGAGTACCGTCTTGTCGGCATACTCTACGAGGTTCTTCCCTTTAATTAAACTGATTTTGTAATATAGCCTCCGGTTGTAAGACATCGGGCTCTTCTTATTGTTATTATAATAAAACTGAACGATGTCGAAGACATTAAAATGGCCGAGATCGTTGGAGTTTTTACTGTCCAGGAAGTAATCGAGCTGGCATGCGCTATTGTCGCATATCTCCTTGTAGAATGCCTTTATGCTTACATTTTCCATTTTGCAAAATTCAAATAATCGTAAAGATAGTACTAATTCGCGTTACGCATCCTGCATCGTAGTACGATGGCGTTTCTTCTTTTTCTTTATCCAGAATTGTAGCACAAATTGTAAATTTGAAATTAGGCTATTAACATGCTGGATTGGTTTATGGGACAGAGGTTCAGCGGTCTTGCTTGGACCGCTTTGGTAGGAACGACCTTATGCTTTTAATAGATTTAACAAATGGCGGCCGTACTTGCCATTGCTCATGTTTAAAAATTATTGTCGCATAAAACGAAATTTTGAAAATATGAAAAATGGTGAAAGAGCACGAGAAGAGATTTTTGAGGTTATAAAAAATCAAATGGAAGGTAACGACCCTCCGGAAACGAAAATAACATACGATAGATTACGAAATCAGGGGTATAATGATCTTCAAACAAAACAATTGATCGGACAATGTATAGCGGTTGAGTTGTTCGAAATGTTGAAGTTCCGAAAACCATATAATCGTGAGAGGTACCTCAAAAATTTAAAGCGTCTGCCCAAAGAACCATTTGATTAGATGAACATGGCAAGTACTTATAACGTCCGACTTTAGTGCTGATAGCTATAAAACACGGCATAGGCGATACTTCAAACTAACCAAAGCATATGCAAGTATATACCCGATCATCCAGATTCTTGCTATTAACCATTGCAGTTGCTTTGAGTTGTGATAACAAAATATCAGACAGGAATGTAGAACTCGACGCTATAGACTTAATCTCTGGCGAAATCACCCTGTGTGGAGATCAGGAGTTTGGTGATATTGATTTTGCTGTTCTTTGTAGTGCGAAGTCCCGTAAGACATTTGAGTTGGGAATATCGCTGCTTCACTCATTTGAGTATGAAGAAGCCGAAAAGGCTTTCGTTAAAACCATTGATCTGGATCCGGATTGCGCCATGGCATACTGGGGAATAGCCATGAGTAATTTTCATTCACTCTGGTTGCAATCAGGTACTAGGTACCTTGAAAAAGGCGCAAGCGTTCTGGAGGTTGCACAAGCTCTACCCAAGTCACAACGAGAGCAAGACTACATCGATGCAATCCACGTGTTCTACAAAGATTGGGATTCCGTTGATCACGCGAAAAGGAAGTTGTTGTTTGAAAACAAAATGAAAGAACTTCATGAAAAATATCCTGAAGATAAGGAAGCTGCCATCTTTTATGCATTAGCTTTAAATGCTACTGCGGATCCACGCGATAAGACCTACGTAAACCAAATCAAAGCCGGTAAGATATTAGAATCGTTATCTGCGGGCCAGCCGAATCATCCGGGGATCGCCCATTATATTATTCATGCTTATGACTACCCGGAACTTGCAGAAAGGGCTTTATCAACAGCGAGGCGATACGCTGAAATCGCACCAGCATCCGCGCATGCCCAACATATGCCTTCACATATTTTTACGCGATTAGGTCTATGGGAAGAATCAATCCGGTCCAATATAAACTCTACGGCTTCTGCGTTGTGCTATGGGCAAAGTATCGATTCCACTGGACATTGGGACGAAGAGCTTCATGGCATGGATTATCTCGTTTATGCTTATTTGCAAATTGGTGACAACGAAAAAGCACAGGAGCAGCTTGCCTACCTGAATTCATTCACGAAGGTTTTTCCAGTCAATTTTAAAGTGGCTTATGCGATGGCAGCGATACCTTCCCGCATCGCCTTAGAAAACAAAAACTGGTTGGCGGCAGCGCATGTTCAGTTTCCTCCCTTCGAAATTGAATGGTCGCAGTTTCCGTGGGAAAAATCGATAATACATTTCACAAGAGCATTGGGCTCAGCCCGGTCTGGCGATATTACATCATCGCGGGCGGAACTTGCTGTTCTTTCGGAAGCTCATCAAAAACTGGTGAATGGGGGAGAAGCATACAAGGCTAATCAAGTTAAGATCCAGATAGATATAGTTTCCGCATGGATTTCTTTTGCGGAGGGCAAGAATGAGGAAGCGCTTAAACTGATGGAGGAAGCGGTTAACATGGAGCGTCAAACAACTAAACATGCTGTTACGCCCGGTGAAGTATTACCTGCGGGGGAACTTCTCGGTGATCTTCTTATGGAAATGGGAAATCCTGAAAAGGCCTTGACAGTATATGAGATGGATTTGCAGCAACATCCAAACAGATTTAACGGATTGTGGGGAGCGGCAACAGCTGCCAGGGCAATAAAGGAAGATCTGAAGGCAGCGAAATATTTTAAAATATTAGTGTCAAATAATAATAGAAGCACGGGGAAAGAGCGAAAGGAAATTCGTGAGGCTTTTGAATTTATCGACAAGTGATTGTACGAGTGGAGCCAGTGCGCCCACGATTTCTACATAGAATAATTTTAGTTGTTGCCGGACCATTGATGTTTATTTATGGCATGATTTTGTGGTTCAGAAAAACCGAATTCTCAAAGGATAGAGATCATACACCTTCAAGGCACTCATGCAAACAATATCATCAAGCATTTTTTTTGATTTGCATGGCATTGTTACACCCGAGTCGTTTATCGAATTAAAAATAAATGTTGTCAGGGCACGAGCTGAATGTTTTGTCATAACGACACCACTGTCCTGACCTCTTTTATCGTCTTGCTAACTGCATTTTTAGAAACGCAATCCGTTAAATGATTTCGTTTTTTTCAATTCAAAGCGTTTGGAATAAACCTTTCAATATCTTCGGCCAGTTCCGCTCCGTTCGGTTCCAATATACTTTTTGAGAATTTTTAAAAAAAATGTTGAAATACATGTAACAATTGCCACCATGATGTATCCAAAGGTGGAATTTTAAAAAAGGTATCATGAAGATTAAAATGTTATTTCTGATTTTTCTCGCGCTACAAGTGCTAAACGCCGGTGCCCAAGCTGCATTTCAGGTCGATGTTAAAGGGCAAGGCGAGCCCGTCTTATTGTTTCCAGGGTTCGGATGTACCGGTGAAGTATGGAAAGAAACGGTTTCCAGGCTTTCACAAACACATGAATGCCACATTTTCACATTTGCCGGATTTGGTAATGTTCCACCGGTGGAGATGCCGTGGCTGGAAAAAATTAAGGATGATATTGTACACTATGTGAAAGATCATAAATTAAAGAAACCTATTCTGCTTGGGCATAGTCTGGGAGGAACATTAAGTTTATGGCTTGGTATATTGGAACAGGATATGTTTAAAAAGATAATACTGGTGGATGCATTGCCGGCATCAGCCGCGTTGATGATACCAAACTATAGTGGAGAAATAATACCGTATAATAATCCGCAGAGTGAAATGATGCTGAACATGGACAGTTCAGCTTTTGCAAATATGAATTTACAATCTATTCCTTATATGTGTTTCAATAAGGAAAAGCAACAAACGATTCTCAACTGGATGTGTATGGCCGATAGAAAAACGTATGTGTACGGATATATCGATATGCTTAACCTTGATCTGCGAAAGGAGATTGCTGCTATTAAAATTCCGGTTGACATTCTCGCAGCGACAAGTCCTGATCTCGCGAGTGTTCAAAAGACCTATCAAATGCAGTATAAAAATCTACCTGGCGTAAACATTCATTATGCAGAAAATTCAGCACATTTTGTTATGTATGATCAGCCGGAATGGTTTATTGAAAAAGTAACGGAAGTAATACGATAGAAGTGGAGAAGGAAACGCGGTTTAACGATTTATTTACGAGTTATTACAAGAAAGTTTTTAGACTTTGTAAGGGTTACTTCAATGGCAATGAAGCGATGGCTTCAGATGCGGCGCAGGATATTTTTGTGAAAATATGGGAATATCTGGATTCTTTTCGGAACGAATCGAAAATCAGCACGTGGATATATAGGATCTCCGTAAATACGTGCTTGCTCCACTTACGAAAGCAATCTGGCAACCGGGAAAAGGCAACCGATATATTCCCCGCGATAGCAGCAGAGCCATATACTTCAGATAATGAAGAGAAGCTGAAAAAAATGTATGGATGTATTAACAAACTTGATGAAAAAAATAAAGTAATAATTCTGATGGTATTGGAGGGAATATCCTACGAGGAGATAGCGGAAATTGTGGGTACAAGTGAAGAAACGCTACGGGTAAAAATTCACAGAATTAAAGGTAACTTAACAAAGTGTGTTCAGCATGGAGACTTTCAATGATTTACAAAGCATCTGGAATCAACAGCCAGGTGTCAATACCACTACAACGGCTTCTGATCTGATTAAGAAGTCAGAAGAAGAAGTGAAGCGCTTAAAAATGGGCCAGTTTATCACCATCAGTATCCTTTCTACCCTCACGATAGTTTTGATTGGATACTTTATATGGGTAGGTGCGCATCAGCTCAATGAGCTAACAATTGGCTTAGGGGTCATGATCAGTGTTATATTAATCAGAATTTTAATAGAATGGATAAGTGTTAACAAATTGAAAGCGATTAAGGCTGATAGCACAATGATAGTGTTTGGTCATAAAATGGAAAAATTCTATTTATGGCGTAGAAGAATCCATGTTTTCATTGTTCCTGTAATTTATCTGTCCTACACCTTTGGATTTATAGTATTGCTCCCTTCATTTCAGGCAAATCTTTCATATGGAATGTACTTGTATGTATTGATTAGTGGATTCGTTTCTTTAGTCGTGCTTGCATTTTTTATTGCACGTCAGATAAAAAAGGAAACACGGATTTTGAATTTACTTCGACGTATGTAATCATTTGATATTGAAATATGCGGGCGTGTTTTAGTGAGCAACTAAGACACGCCGTTACCGTTTGTCGTAGGAATAGAATTTTTATCTTTATACAGATAAAATGAACCGATGAGCAAACAGATTTACAATAAAACAGCTTCCGTCGACGGCGTTAATATTTTTTATCGGGAAGTTGGCGATAGAAAAAATCCATCATTGTTGCTTCTTCATGGATTCCCCACATCATCGGTTATGTTTAAGAACCTCATGGTTGCACTTTCTGATCAGTACTATCTCGTTGCGCCAGATTATCCTGGTTTCGGGTTTAGTGACTTTCCCGAAACGGGTGACTTTGAATATTCTTTCGAAAATTTATCGGTATACATTGGCAAATTTACTGAAGCAATCAATCTGAAATCTTTTTCCATTTACCTTCATGACTATGGTTGCCCTATCGGACTTCGGATGTGTGTCAATAACCCTGAAAGCGTAGAGGCGATCATTGTGCAAAACGGCAATGCTTATATTGAAGGCATCGGACCCCAGTGGGATGAAACAAGAGATTACTGGGACAATCCCACAGAAGAAAAAAAGAAGAAGGTAGCTTCTTTCTTAAGTGAAGCGGGGATAAAGATGCAATACACGGCCGGGCTATCCGACGAACTCCTTACCCATGTGAGTCCTGAGTCGTGGATACTCGATTGGGAGCGGATGAAACGGCCTGGAAATATTGATATGCAATTTGCGTTAAATTGTACTTATAAAAGTAATATTGAAATGTTTCCTGTATTTCAAGCGTATTTTCGAAGGTATCAACCTCCTGCTGTTATCATATGGGGTAAGCATGATGCGTTTTTTGATGTAGCAGAAGCCTCCTGTTACAAAAGAGATTTGCCTGACGCTCAACTTCATATTCTGGATGGGGGACATATGGCATTGGAAACCAACTTTGATGAAGTGTTGGACATTGTTCGTGATTTTATGTTCACGAAAATAAAGCATCGCAATTAATACTGTTGCCTTCTGACTAATTTGAATATCACAACCTTCCGCCCTCATGCAGTGTCTACATTGTACATAAAACAAGCATGAGATGAAATATAACTTAATCACATTTTTCTTAGTTGTTACAATGATGTCGTGTGATAATAGTGATACCATGAAAGTTGTTTCTTTACACGGCACATATGAAGGCGTTTTTTTTCGTACAACCAATGGAAGCAGGGACCAAACTTCTTATGTTACCGTCACTTTTGATGAAAATAAATTTGAAGGTTCGGGCAGTATCGTGAAGTACCCGGCTATTTGCAATGGAACTTATACATTGGCCGGGAATGAAGTTGAGTTTGTAAATCTATGTGTGTGGACGGCAGATTTTGATTGGTCCTTTATTCTATCCGGAAAGTTTACAATCACAAAGAATGGAAACGAAATTATTTTGACCCGACAAATAAACAACGATGTGCGTGACACCTACAAATTGACACGTTAAAGCCGATTACATAGAAGGTGTAGAGCGTAAACAAATTCCGCCCCGCCCTGATGACTGTGCAGATTTTTTGTCGATTCATATACACGTGATAGGTTGCGGTAAATTGTTACCGTAATTATTCTCGGGCTAAAAGAGCAACATCTCTAAAAACGGACAGCCGTTGGATATACGAGGGAGTTATAATTAAACAATCTTATCAGGGGTTTATTCCTAATCCATTACTTTAGTGTGGAAAAAAAGTTTACGGCACTTACTCACTCGTTAAGTATCAATGTGTACGGGCATAAGTGCATTATAGAATTAAAGGAACCTATGGCCAGCATGAAGTATAGATACGGATTTGCATTTATTGTAGTATTAATTTTATTATCCTCAACCAATATGTTTGCCCAGCAAGAGCCTCTTAAAGTTGGTGTCGTGGGACTCACCCATGCCCATGTTCATTGGATTCTGGATAATCATGATCGCCCGGATATTAAGATTGTCGGAATCGTCGAGCCCGATGTTGAGTTGGCAAAACGGTATTCACAACAGCATGGTTACGATATGGGTATTGTTTATAAAACCATGGAAGAGATGATTGAGGCCGCGAGGCCTGAAGCGGTTACAGCCTTCGGATCTATTTATGAACATTTAAACGTCGTGGAAGTATGTGCTCCGAAGGGAATTCACGTAATGGTTGAAAAACCGCTGGCAGTGAGTTTAGATCACGCCAGGAAGATGGAAGCGCTTGCCAAACAATACAACATTCATTTACTTACCAATTATGAGACAACCTGGTATGCATCCAATCACAAGGCGCGTGAGCTATTGAAGGAAGATGTTATCGGCGATATACGCAAAGTCATTGTTAGAGATGGTCATAAGGGTCCAAAAAAAATTGGCGTCACCAGCGAGTTTTTAAATTGGTTAACAGATCCAATCCAGAATGGAGGAGGCGCAATTATGGACTTCGGTTGTTATGGCGTAAATCTTATGACATGGCTCATGGAAGGGGAAAAACCAAATACAGTTACAGCTGTAATTCAACAACAACAGCCGGAAAACAATCCAGCAGTCGACGATGATGCTACCATCATTCTGGCGTATGATAAAGCAAATGCTATTATTCAGCCCTCGTGGAATTGGCCCATTGGGAGAAAGGATATGGAAATTTATGGACTTCATGGAGTGATCTATGCTGATAATGCTAAAGATCTTCGCGTTCGAATGGCCGAAGGATACGATGGTTATCACGAAAAAGCATATCACCTCGAGCAGCGAAAACCTCCATTCGATGATCCGTTTTTATTTTTGAGGGCCGTAATAAGAAATGAAATCAGTATGCAGCCTTACGATCTGTCTTCGCTTGAAAATAATATGATTGTTATGGAAATTTTAGATGCGGCGGTAAGAAGCGCTAAAACAAAGCGGACAATTGAAATAAAAAAATGATGAAGTTATTATGAATGAAAAATTTGAAACATCGCGGACATCAGGTGCTCACTTCCAGCTCGGCAGGTTAGTAGGCGAATGGAAAGGCATTGCTAAAACGTGGTTTGATCCGGCTAAACTCGAAGATGAATCCGAAATTACCGCAACCATGAAATTAATTCTCGATGGTAAATTTATTCTGCATGAATACACCGGAAGCTTTAAAGGAAAGCCCATCACCGGCATTGGCATTTATGGTTACCACCTGGAGTTAGGGAAATTTCAAACAGCATGGATTGATTCTTTTCACAATGGAACTGCCATTATGTTTTCGGAAGGAAAAAGAGGTGTCAAAGACATCTCAGTTTTGGGCAGCTATGCTTATGTGACGCCGGAGCTCGAGCAATACTGGGGTTGGCGCACCGAGATTGCGATTGTTAGTGACGATGAAATTGTAATCACAGCGTATAATATTTCTCCGGAAGGCGAAGAAACAAAGGGCATTGAAACGGTATACCGGAAGGTCAGTTAAGGTGATGTTCATAATGGCCTGACTTACAAAATCGGTGTTAGATGTTAGCGCTTGCGTTCGGATAGGAAGCCTCATTTCAACGTTTGCCCTAATCTTACGTAAGATCCAACTTTCCGCAAGAAAATACGTATACAATTTTCTTTGAGTTGTTCTGGTTAAACACAACATCAGGTTGTCCATGGAAGATATACATCCGAATAATGAGATTACGCTGATTATTTTTCCGTTTGAAAATCTTACCGAAGGAAATGAACTTGATATTTTTTGCAGGTCATTTTATATCGATCTGATTACGGAGCTTTCGCGTTTCAGGCAATTTCAAATTGTAGCGCAGGAGTCTATATCGGCGTTTGCATCTGCTGGCTTTAATGAAGACCCGAAGCAACTCAAAGCCGACTATATAATTAAAGGATCGTTTCGATTTTATAATGGTCTTCTTCGCATCACCGCACAACTCATCAATAATCAGACAAATTATGTAACATGGGCAGATCGTTATGAAGGTGATACGGAGTCGATTTTTTCTATTCAGGAGGACCTATTGAAACAAATTGTGTCCTCCCTTCAACAGCAACTCAACTATAATTTATTAAGTCAGATCCGAAAAAAATCGCCCGTACAACTTTCTGTTTATGAAAACTGGTTGTATGGTATGGCGGAACTCAAGAAGGGTATGTTGCAATCGGATGAAAGCGCGCGCGGTTATTTTCAGCGCGCCATTGAAATCGATCCTGGATATTCACTGGCTTATTCAGGGATGTCTCTGTCCTATTTTAATGAATGGTCATGTCAATTGTGGGAACGTTGGGGAATATGTCAGCAGGGTTCTTTTTACTGGGCAAAAAAAGCGATCGAACTGGACGAACAAAATTATGTGGCGGCCTGTGTGCTTGGACGCATTTATCTTTACGAAGGCGATTACGATAAATCAGAATACTATCTGCGGCGTGCTTTACGTCTTAATTCAAACGATATTGATAACCTCATCCAGGTTGCCTCCAGTCTTACATTTTTAGGTTACACGGATGAAGCTGAGGAATTATACCAGAAGGTGCTGAGGTTAAATCCGCTCTACAGCACGCATTATAATTATATCGGTTCCTTCATTGCTTTTGAGTTGGGCGAATTTGAAAAGGCAGTATCACTTGGTGTGCAGTCGAACGTAGCATGGGTAGACTTTCAGGGCTATATGGCAGCGATGTATTTTCACCTGGGTGATTATGAAAAGATGCAATGTTGCTGGCAGACATTCCTGGACGAATTTCAAAAAAAGATACTAAAGCAAAACGGTGTTCCAGATTCAGTTGAAGCGGTGCAATGGATGGTCAAGATTAATCCTTATCGTGATAAAACAAACCTTCTTCCGTTTTGGGATTATATACAAACCGGAGCCGACATTTCGATTCTTCCCGTTAAGGCGCTGCCCACGTCATTCCTTCAAGACGCTATAAATTGTATAAAAAAGGAATCAGATCTGTGGTGTATAACGTTTGAGGGAAAATCGCTTCGGATAGCAGAGGTTAAGGGGCTATGCGATATTGTTAAACTTTTGGAGAATCCAGAAAAACCATTTCATTGTACCGAACTGATTGGTGCCGGGCTACAGGAAGAAAACCAATTTCTCTTTGATGCAAAAGCGAAGCGCCAGTATCAGAAAAAAATTCAGGAGTTAAAAGAAGAATTAAAAAGCGCAGAGGAGGATAATGATCTTGAACGTATGTCTTCCAGGCAAAGGGAATATGAGTTTCTGATGGATCACCTGTCAACATCACTGGGGCTTGGTGGGCGTATTCGTAAATCACAAGGGTCGGTTGATAAAGCGCGTTCTGCTGTAACCTGGCGTATACGAAACGCGATCCAAAGAATCGATAAGTGTCATCCCGCCCTTGGAAAACATCTTTCCGTTTCTATCAAGACTGGCATGTTTTGTTCGTATAGTCCTGAGAAACCAGTAAAGTGGATTCTTAATGTTAGTTAAGGCTGGTCTTTTTCAAAAAGGAACTCACGGCAGGAAAATAAAAAAATAGAAAACTCACATTGTAAGTTGGTACCTTACGCCTATAGGGGCATAACAACCGATATGATTATGCCAACTCCTTTAGACATTTTGTTTGATCCAATTTCCCTGATAATCCTGACGATGTATGGTACCCTTATGCTTTGGGAAGCCTGTTTTCCCGGTCGTAAGCTTCCTTACGTTAAACACTGGAAGATAAAAGGACTGTTGTCTTTTGTGTGTTTCTTTTATCTGTCATCTTATCTGCCCATATTCATTAATCCTTACTTAGAAGCATATCAACTTATTGATCTTTCCGCACTTGGCACCATTTGGGGTGGTGCATTTGCTGTTTTGTTGTATGAGTTTGGTATGTATGTGTGGCATTTCAGCTTACACCGAAGTCCGTTCTTATGGAAAGCATTTCATCAGATGCACCATAGTGCAGAGCGACTTGATACCTACGGTGCTTTTTATTTTAGTCCGCTTGATATGATTGGCTGGACTGTACTCGGTAGTGTTTGTTTTAGCCTCATCGCGGGCCTTACACCACAAGCTATCACGATAATGCTTCTGGTAACGAATTTCTTCAGCATTTTTCAACATGCTAATATTAAAACGCCACGTTGGTTAGGTTACCTTATTCAGCGGCCGGAAAGTCATACCTACCATCACGGTCGGGGTATACATCGATACAATTATTCTGACCTGCCGTTGTATGATCTCCTGTTTGGTACATTCAGGAATCCGGAAACTTTTGATATTGAAACCGGATTTTACAACGGTGCCTCTGAACGCGTAGTAGACATGCTGTTGTTTAAAGATGTTTCAGCGCCGGGTTCAACCGAAAACCTTAAATCCGAAAATCAACAGAGCACTTCTGTAAATGATCCTGTCAAGGAGGAGGTAATGGGTTAGTAACTTCCTGTATACTTACAATACTAATATTCGTTCATGATACTAAATGCGAACCACAACATGGGTGCCTGAGCATGAAGATCGCCAGTCACTTTGCCACGGTCAAGGTAATATTGAACATCCCTGCTTTGGCCGGTGCCAACGCAGACATCGCTTAGTTCGCCCTTATCATTCATGTAGTTTACCAGCGACAACCAGGCACGTTGATATGCTTTCGTAAACGCAGGGTCTTTGAGAATACCTTTCTTCACACCAACGGTCATGGCATACCCAAACATCGCGGTTGATGAAGTTTCCGTCCAGGAATTTTCATGATCAATGAGTTGTCGCCACATGCCATCATCAGCCTGGTAGCGCAGCAGGGATTTCATCATCTTTTCATATCCGTCACGAATGAATTGATAATGTTTGTTAGATGGCGGTAGCTCTGAGATTAATTCTGCCAGGCCAGCAGCGACCCATCCGTTGCCGCGGCCCCAATAAAACGGCGCATTTTCTCCATGGAAAAATAACCCATTGGGTTGCTGAAGCTTTTGCAGATAGGAAGCAATTTCAAGTGCGGCACGTTCGATATACTTTTGCTCACCGGTGACACGATAGGCTTGAATCTGTAAGCTGCCAATCATCCAGATGTCATCAATCCAGTAACGGGTTTGAGGTGTTAGTCCGCCGGGCAAAGGATTTTCCCATTGTTGATCTGCCAGGTATTTGCCTTGCTTCAGCAAAGGGTACATGGATAAGTGTTTATACAATTCAAAAGGTAAAATGCCGTACACATTGATATCAACATGTCCGGGAGGACCTAACAAACTATCATTGAACACAGGCCGGTAACGTTTTTCTATTTGGATCAGTAAAGCAGTATCTTTTTCCAGTCCGGCAATTCTTGCAGCGCCAAATGCAGTACAGACTTCTGCATAATGTATGGTGTGGATATCATCGGTATGATAGATCATAAAATCAGGTCGGCCCAATAAGTTTTCCGTAATGCGACTAGAAATTTTTTCTGGAGATGATTCTTTCGTCCAGAATATTTTTTTCGTTTGTGATTTACCGGAAACTGTACATGTCAGGCAAAGGATTACCGCGAATAAGAAAGGTGTCATTTTACCGGTAACCTGAGTCTGGAAGTCGATAAGTCGCTTCATAGCAATTTATTTTTGAGTAAAATACAAAATACAGCGAATAAATGGATTTGAAATGAGCTTCGGGATCGTTTTATTAGTAGTATTAATTTTAATTTTTCACCCTCGTGCGGATTTAGCCCCCGCTAACACTTTACCTATGGAGACAACGACAACAGAAGGCTTACTATTTAAAAGTGGATATTCAGACGTTAGTGGAATTAGAATGTACTATGAAACATATGGACAAGGGAAACCCCTGATTCTAATTCATGGTGGCGGCTCTACAATACAAACCACCTTTGGCAGGATCATTCCACAACTTGCAAAACATCGGCAAGTGATTGCGCTGGAACTTCAGGCTCACGGGCGCACGTCTGACAGAAATAACGATATTTCCTTTGAGCAGGACGCGGATGACATTGTAGGACTGCTTAATAATCTTGCTATTAATAAAGCTGATTTTTTCGGGTTTAGTAATGGCGGTACAACGGCTTTGCAAATTGCGATACGGTATCCTGGTTTCGTGGATAAGCTCATAGTTGCTTCTGCTTTATATAAACGGAGGGGGGCTGCGCCTGCCTTTTGGGAATTTATGAAACAGGCAAAACTGGAACACATGCCGCAGCCATATAAGGATGCTTATAAGGCGGTTGCGTTAGAACCTGAGAATTTACATATTATGCACGACAAGTGTGCAAAGCGTATGGTGACGTTTCAAGATATTGAAGATGAGCAAATAAAATCCATTAAAGCGAAAACGCTCATTATTATCGCCGACAAAGACGTTATGACACCCGAGCATGCAGTGGAAATGTATAGGTTGATCGATAACTCGCAATTGTGCATAATTCCGGGCGGACATGGTGAATACATTGGAGAGATAACAACATTGCGTGCTACTTGTAAAGATCGTGACTTTGTTGTGCCACTGATTGAAAAATTTTTGGATAGTATTGAAGCGTGATATTTTTAAGGTTAGGCAGGTGAACAAGCAAATGATGAAAAGATGATTTATGTTCTGACTGGATTGAGTTTATTATTTGTTGCAATAGGATTTATTGTAACCGAGCAAAATGCAAAATATCTTCTTTCGGGTTACAACACCATGCATGAGGAGGATCGAAAGAAGGTAAACATTGAAGCCTATATTCCATATTTGCGAAAGTTTCATATTTTACTGGGTGTATCATTTCTTGTGGTTGGTGTTATGCTGAATTATTTATTGGGGGAAATAGCGGTTGGAGTTTTTACTGGTGTTTACCCGATAGTTGCTTACATATTTTTTATTGTGACCAGCGCCAGGTTTTCTTATGGTGTAAATATAAAGTGGAATAGATTTGGCGTTTATACCCTGGTGGCTACTTTGATTGTTGTTCTCGGGCTTTTGTATTTCGGGGTGAAGGAGGATGAGCTGGTCGTTGGATCAGCCATGGTTAAAATTAAAGGAATGTACTACGAGGAGATACATTCCTCAGCGATCAAGTCAGTAGAATTGGCCGATGAATTGCCCGCTATTGCAACCAAGACCAATGGTTTTGCATTAGGATCGATTAATAAAGGACACTTCAAAACACAAGATGGGGAAAAGATTAAACTTATTCTGAATACCGATATACCACCATACATCCTTTTAATAAAAAAGAGCGGAGAAAAAATCTACTTTTCAGGAAAATCAAAGTCAACAGAAGTAGTGTATCACGAAATAAAAACAATTTTATCTGGTAATGGGTTACGCTATCAGGAAGGAAAAAACTAAATGGAGGAAAAAATTCTGGCTTACATCTCTAAATATGTTCCTTTAACAGCTGAGGAAAAGATATCGGTACTACAAGATGTTCCTTATCAAACGTTCAAGAAGGGTACACACCTGATCCGGCATGGAGAGATTTCAAAAGCATGTTATTTTAATATTCAGGGTTTAGTCAGGCAGTATGAAATTGTTGACGGAGAGGAGAAAACCACTTATTTCTATCCGGAAGGAGAAGCGATAGTAGCTTTTGATAGTGGTTCTAAAAATATTCCCTGCGAGTTTAACTGGGTTTGTGAAGAAGATACAACACTGGTGATTGGACACCTGCATAAAATAGGGGAAGCGTATGCCAGAAATCCCGTACTGGAAAAAATGTCAGCGGTTTTCATTGGGCAGGAATTCGGGAAATATCAACAGCTGAGCTCACAGTTGATTACTTTAAAACCCGAAGCACGTTATTTGAAATTGTTATCAGAGCGACCAGAGCTGATTAAAAGGGTTCCGCAATATCACCTGGCAAGTTACCTCGGAATAAAGCCGGAGACGTTAAGCAGAATCCGAAAGAAAATTTCCGGGAAATAATAATGTTTATTTGTTTAAAGACAACGGAAGCTTTTTTCGTTTAATCCATAGCCATAGGCCCAGTGTTAATTCTGCAAACGTCATTGGAATAATAAAAATGCCAATGGTAATATTTCGTAATAGTATATAGTCAACCGCAAAAAAACTCACCAGGCTGTTGACAGCATATCCGATGCCAGCCACAAGCACGAGCCATGTAATTACTTTCGGTATTCCACTGAACTTCAATAGAAGAATGGCTACGAATATCAGGTGGATACCAAAAAAGATCAAAGCAACTCCAAATCCATAGTGGTGCAATTTTAAAAATAGCATCGCCTGCGTAGCATACGTTTCAGTTTGTTCTCCTGCAACATTGCCAACAGTGGTATATATGTCATTTGCAAGAATAAGGCCGACAATCGACGCGCCTTTGATTGCAACATAAACAACCCGTAAACTTGCCATTAGCAGTGCGATCGGTTTATTTATCGTATTGAATAACACATAAAATGTAACAGCAATAACAACATCCAGAAAAATGATAAGGATGAAAGCAAAAATACCGGATTCAAACAAGCGCTGCGATGCTTTGATAGTTGACATCGTAAGCGAAGCGTCATCCCAGTTAATCAATTGAACGCTGACAAAAAATTCGGCGAAAATCCCCAGCGCAAACATGATTGCAAAACTCCAACCCGTAACGCTGGCCATGGCGGTGTTTTCTGCTTTTCTTAAGCTGATGTCTTCTATTGAACTCATTTTTATTTGTTTTTGTAAAATTGCCAGTAACCGTTATGGCGTGCATTGACTTTAATCAATAAAGTCCTTTTCGGCATACATCGCCATGGCTCCGGTTAACCATCGTAAAACAATGCACATATTACCAGCTAGGGGCAACAATCGGAGAGGTGAGACCTCAAACACGGTTAGTGCTGTACTATTATTTTTTCAAGTGGCAGGCAGGTAAGGATTGTCACATCATCATGCGATGCCATCCTTTAAAAAGATTAAGGACATTTGTTCTGAACATTACGAACGCTTTAATCCAATGACCCATGAAAAGTTTAGCACAGTATTTTAGTCTAATTAGTTTGGTAATTTTGTTCTTAACCGCCTGTGGTGATGATAATGATAGTTCTTTAAAAGGCGAAGTATGGCCGAAGTCCGGATACCTGTTTACCACAGACGATGAAACCGATACGGTGTATGTTGAATCTGGCACTATTGTCATGACCAGAAATTTTTCGCCCGAGTATCCGATCGACGATAACACAAAAAAGTGGACGATATCCAAACCAACAAAGGGAAAAGGTGTAGTGATCCACAACGATCAGAACGAATACTGGTCTATTGACTCTGCTTTTCACCCGGGCCTGATGGTAGAGCAGCATTTTATTTCAACTGTCACAATTACTGATAAGTCTAAAATCAGCAACTACAATAGATTTAATTACCATAAGGGCGATGGGAATTCGTTTTATATTGAAAGTGTAAAATATCCTGATTTTTATGTTCACGCAATCGGTCATGCGGAAAGTGGCAGAGGCTTAAGATTACGGAACCAGGAGTCCGGAACGTGGGCATTTTGGGTTGATAATGATTAAGTACGTGGCTGGAGGTTTATCAATCTGTTGCCTTGATCTGGTATTCACTCAACCAGGTAACTTGGAAGCCTGTCTACCATGGGAAAGCGCAATTGTTTGATCCAGTTTAAAGTTTAAGGCTTTATCTTTGTTTCATGTGCTAACGGTTGGGTTTCGACATTGAAACCCATCTACGGATTGCGCTACAGACAAAGCCATGGAATTACACCCCCTTCAAATTCATATTAATGAGATAGTTGCGCTTACGAATGACGAGTTTGAATATGTGTTGACACACTTTGTCGCAATCAATAAACGTAGGAATCAATTCATCGTACAGGCAGATGATGTCGTGAACAAAGAGTTTTGGGTAATTCAAGGTTGCCTCAGATCGTATTTCACAGACAGTACCGGTAAAGAACATATCCTGCAATTTGCGCTGGAAAATTGGTGGGTAACGGACTATGATGCTTTCACCAATCAAAGCAAGGCGAAGATCTCCGTAGATTGCCTTGAGGATTGTCAGCTGTTGTATATCACTTATGAAAATAGGGAAAAACTTTCCAGAGAGATGCATCAAATGGAAAAGTTTTGGGCTAGAAAAACGAAACTGGGATATATCGCTTTGCAAAACAGAATTCTTTCGCTGTTGAAAAATACTGCAAAAGAACGTTACAATTTACTTTTTCAGCAATATCCTCAATTATTTCAGCGCGTACCCAAAAAGATGATTGCTGCTTATTTAGGGGTATCCAGGGAAACACTTAGTCGCCTGGACGCATAGGCAATCCGTTATTTATAGATCCTGTCAGTGTGATCTACCTCACACATAAATAGTGACATACGTCCTGTCGCGTCGGCAAAAGCTTCCTGAAGTTTGTATCACACAAAAAAAAAGAAGCTATGCCATTTATTATCATTAAAGTCACAGACGAACAGGTCACCAGAGAACAAAAGCAAAAGCTTATTGAAGGGGCAACACAATTGGTCGTTGATATCCTCAGTAAAAATCCCGAGACAACCCATGTGGTGATCGACGAAGTTCCGGTTGATAACTGGGGCGTAAACGGTAAACAATATTCCGAGTCTAAAAAATTAAAAGTATGAAAGGAAAAACAATCATCGTAACCGGCGCATCATCCGGTCTTGGTAAGGCAATTGCCACGTTATTCATTGAAAAAGGAAGTAATGTAGTAATGAACGCCTCCATGAAGTAAACTTACACGCAGCCTTCGAAGAGATGGGCAAACCTCCAAACGTGGTGCTTGCGCCTGGGAACATTTCCAAACAAGAAGTAAGCGATAAACTTGTAAAAGCGGCCTTAGATGGGTTTGGAACGATCGATGTGTTGGTGAATAACGCTGGCATATTTCAGCCCAAGCCGTTTCTTGAAGTTGAAGAAAAAGACCTGGATGCTTTTTTAAGTGTGAATTTGAAAGGCACATTTTTTACTTCTCAGGCGGTGATCAGGCAAATGCTTAAGCGGGGTGGCGGCGCTATCATTAACATTGGCACAGTACTCGTTGATCATGCTATCGCAGGCTTCCCCGCCACCGCGCCCATTGCAAGTAAAGGTGCTATTCATGCTTTGACCAGGCAATTGGCTGCTGAGTTCGGTAAAAACAACATTAAGGTGAATACCATTTCACCAGGTATTATCCGAAGCCCGTTGCAATCTAAAATCGGAGTTACGGATGCCGATAGCCTGGCTGGCCTGCACCTTTTAAACAGGATCGGCGAACCGGAAGAAATCGCTGAAGCCGCGTATTATTTAGCCTCTTCAGATTTTATTACGGGAGAAACAATTAATGTGGCCGGTGGGCATACCGTTGGACACGCTATATAATATAACTTATGTATAAAAATAAGGCAGATCAAATCACAGAAGTCATAAATCATTATTTTGACGGTGTATTTTATGGCGATGTTGAAAAACTTAAGACCGCTTTTCATGATAGCGCTTTTCTTTACGGAGATATAAAGGGTGTGGAATACCTGAGGTCCCTGGATGAATATTTACAGGGCGTTAAGAACAGGAAAAGTCCGCACGAACAAAACGAAAAATATGATATGAAAGTGTTGGGGCTTGAGATTTGGGGTAACGTCGCCATAGCCAAAGTGAACTTGCCTATGCTCGGATTAAACTATTACGATTTTCTCTCTTTAAGTTTGATTAATGGCAGCTGGAAAATAGTCAATAAGATTTTTACACATGTGGAATAAGACGAAGGCGACGGAACGCCTTAACATAAGTTATCCGATTATTCAGGGACCATTTGGCGGAAAGTTTTCTTCCGCCAAACTCCTTGCTATAGTCTCCAATGCAGGTGGAATGGGGTCTTTTGGCATGCATGCTTACACACCTGAAGAAATTCTTCAAATCGATAGAGAGATTAAGTCTTTAACCAAAAACACATATGCTTTAAATCTTTGGGTTCCGTTTCAAAACGATCCACTTGCAGATTACACCGGAAGTCAATTTGATGAATTGAAAAAACGCTTTAAGCCTTATTTCGATGAAATGAATGTTGAGCTACCGAAGAAGGCAGATGCGACAGGGCAAAATTTTGAACGCCAGGTAGAATCAATCCTTAAAGCTGGTCCGCCGGTTGTAAGTTTTGTATTCGGTGTTCCTTCTTCACAAATTATCCAGGAATTTAAAAAACGAGGTATAATTTTAATTGCTACAGCAACAACACTGGAAGAAGCACAGGTAATTGAAGAAGTTGGAATTGATTTGGTAGTCGCGTCAGGGCTGGAAGCTGGAGGACATCGAGGTTCTTTTCTAAAGACAGCTGAAGAATCGTTAACGAACACGCGGCTACTCATTCATCAGATCGTTGATAATGTAAAGATACCTGTAATTGCTGCGGGGGGAATTTCTAATGGGAAAGACATTGCCGATGTTTTAAAAATGGGTGCTGCTGCCGCGCAGCTTGGAACAGCTTTTCTGGCGACGGATGAATCAAATGCTACACAGTACCATAAGGCGAAACTACTTTCTGAAACACCCTTTGAAACCGATCTATCCCGCATCTTTACCGGTAGATTGGCGCGCGCAATCTCCAACCGATTGTCTCAGGAATTCAACAATGCTGATCACGCATCCATTGCGCCTTTTCCTATCCAAAGTAATTTCCTGAGTGGGTTGCGAACTGCTGCCATTGAACAAGGTAGATATGATTTGGTAACGTTTTGGTCAGGTCAGATCGCGAGTGCCTTAAAACATACCAAGGCAAAGGATTTGTTTTATGCCCTGATAGAGGAGGCTCAATTGGCGTACCGTTAACAGCAAGGTTTGAAGGTTCGTCCCAGCCGAAGGGTAAGCAAATATTCTTTCCGCTTTATTACCATACTGCAGTTTCCATCTTAGGCGAGTGCTCAGAAAATCTTCAAATCACAATTGTTATATTTAAATAAAATATCATTACCCAATGTAGTACTGTCTCAATTGGAAGCATGGTTGTTATGTGTAGAGGATTGTGATAATAGTAAGGGAATCAATTGGTTACGAAATGTCGGGTAAATGTCGCTCACCATGTCGGGCTAAAGACCAGAAAAGTCGGTGTTCAGTTTTTAAGTTATATATAATCTTGCGGAGGTTTTGTATGAATCAACCAGATTTAGGTAAAAGGATTGTTGAATTGAGAAAAGCGAAGGGCTTAACCCAGGAAGAGCTTGTCGCGAAATGTAATTTAAGTGTGCGTACCCTGCAACGGATTGAGGCAGTTACACTATGCGGATAATCTTTGAAGCCCTCGATTACAATATCCATGATTCATCAGAAAGACTGGAAGCTAAATCCAATCAAACCAGATCTAGCGGCACCCGGTGGCTCGAGCAATTTTACAGATATGCACTTGATTTATTTAACTTAAGAACAAACACAATGAAAAAAATTTCGATTCTAACCGTAGTGGCTTTTGCGGTAAGCTTTCTTTTGGTAACGATTACTTCCAACAGCGAAGCACAAACACAAGCTAAAGTGAAAGAGACCATTGAGGCATCTAATAACAAATTTGTACGCTGGTTTAATACCGGTCAGATTGATTCAATATTAACCTTATATAAGGATGATGCATGTTTAGTCGGACTTGGCTGTGGTAAAACCTTTATCAGTGAATATTTTACAACTGAGGCAACCATGTGTCAAATGAAGAAATTAAATGTCAATGAGGTTAATGTAAGCGGAACGATGGCTGTGGAAAAGGGGCAATGGATGATTACGAGCAATTCCGGTGAGGAATTACAGGGTGAGTATCTGGCCGAATGGGTATATGCGGATAACAAATGGTTGATTCAAAAAGAGGTAACAAACGTCAAGCCTCAATAGATTTACTCAGTAAGCGTTAACGTGAGGTAACAAAGCGGATAGTTGTATAATACTTGTGAATAGTCGTCGCTGTTACAACAAAAGTTTATAGTTTACTATTGTTGAATTATAATCGGACGCAAGCGGTTCCTGGGCACAAGCATTACGATTGTAGTCGGATTGCTACCTCTCGCTATTGGGCTATATCAAATAAAATAAAACGTATTAAGCGTAGTTGTATATTAATTTAGAATTTTATTTAATTTGGCTGATATAAATTTATTCGTTATGAAAACAGAAGCAATCATAAAAGCGAACGCATCCAAAGTTTTAATGGGTGTTTTTGGTGTATGGTGTATCATCTATATCGCCAGGAGTGGTTATCAGGTAGGCCAGTTCCTGTACGAGGTACTGCACTGAGTAATGTATTAAAAGTACGGCGATCTCTTTGCTTCGCGTTGGTTTGAGGCTACTTTGTTTAACGTAGTTGTTTTTCTTCAAGAATGTTATCTCGCAGGTCTGTATAGAAATCCGTATGCTGTGGAGAATGTGGATACTGTCCTTGTGATATTTGGTAACATCAAAAGTTTAAGCCCATGTCGATTACAAAGACATCCGAACTCATCGGAATGAAAAAAATTGGTGAAGTTGTCGCCACCACCTTAAAAGAAATGCGCCACTACGCAAAGCCGGGTATGACGACGAAAGCCTTGGATACCTTCGGCGGCGAGACTTTAAACCGTTATGGGGCGAAATCTGCACCCGCTTTGACTTATGGATTTCCAGGGTTTACCTGCATCAGTGTGAATAATGAAATTGCGCACGGAATACCTTCGTACGGAAAAACAATACAGGAAGGTGATCTGATTAACATCGATGTTTCGGCAGAACTTAATGGTTTCTGGGCCGATAATGGAGGTTCGTTTGTTTTGGGGAAAGACATTCACAAACATCAGCCACTTGTCACGGCTTCAAAACAAATCCTGAGAAAGGCAATTAGCAACATTAAAAGCGGTGTTCGTATTGCTGATATCGGACGACTCATCGAGACCGAAGCAAAAAAATCTGGTTTTAGTGTAATCAAAAATCTCACGGGACATGGAATCGGGAGGAAGCTTCATGAAGAGCCACTTGAGATAGCGAATTATTACGACCGGTTTAATCTTAGGAAATTCAGAAAGAATTCAGTCGTGGCTATTGAAACTTTTATTTCGACTAACTCCACAATGGCCAATGCAATGCAAGACGGTTGGACTTTAATTGGTAACAAAGGCGGATATGTAACGCAACATGAGCATACCATCGTAGTCACTGATGGTTATCCGATTATTCTTACTGAAAAGAATGAAATCTTTGATTAAAGATATTCTGATAAAGCCAATCACAACTAATGCCGTTGAGTTAAGCATCCACAAACCTTCTCCTTTGCAGAGGGCAGGGTGAGGCCATAAACAAGCAAGGTTAACGCAACGACATTAAAATCATCATTAATCCAGATAGCGACTCGCGTATTCTATAAAATGCGGCCAATTCGGTGCCGGCGTATGGCCACTCCGATGTTGGCGGAAAGCGATTTCACCATCTACTAAACCATTATCCACACCGGGGTATTCCGTTGTGCCCATATCCTTTTTGCCCAGTAACCGATATACTGGTGCTCCTTCGACTGCGGCCATAAACATACCACGCGGATCTACCCAACCATCGCCCTTTTCTCCACAACCAATAAAAATTGGACGCGGTGCGCAAAGTGAAATTAATTCATGCGCATCCACAGGAAGATCATTCCATGTAAGTGGTCCGGCATACTTCAAAAAATTCCCAGCCATCCAATGGTATTCGCCAGCACCTGCAACATTTTCTACAATCTCGCCTGCATTTCGCCTGTGGAGTTTGAGGCCACCTTCACCCGATGAACTTACATACGCAATCGCAAAACGTTGATCGTAAGCCATGGCCACTGCGGCAGCCTTTCCGTAACGTGAGTGTCCTTCGATGCCTACCTTTGTCGCATTTACCAAACTGTCGGATTCAAAATAGTCAAGTGCACGACTGGCACCCCATGCCCAGGCACGAAGTGCTCCCCAGTCATCCGGTTTTCGTAAGTGACCTTTGTTTACCAGTCCAATGATTCCTTGTTTTAGTCCGGCGCCATGATCGGCCTGGATACTTGTTGGAACGAGAACAGCATAGCCCCATCCTTTTTGTAATACTTGTTCCTGCCATGTCGGTCCTTCTGGCTTCGGGCGGTTAAACCAGGGTGGAAATACAAATGACAATTCCATAATGACAGGCACCGCGGTCTCTGCTTTGGCCGGCGTTGTTAGGGTTAATTCGATATCTACAGTAATTGCCGGATAATTTTTATTATCGACATGCCCGATCAAGGTTTTCGTAATAACAGGGATATCACCAACCATTTCATTTGCTGTGTTTGTTACTTCCCATTGTACGGATGGCACATGCTCAGGTAGTCTGCCATAAATCTCGCGGTCAAAATCTTCTACAATTTCAGGTCTTCGGTTTTCCCACCAGGTTTCGGGAGTTGTAACCATCGCGCCGTTGTTAAGCTTTAATGGATTAGGTAATTCTGGATAAGGGTTGGCTTTTGTTTCATCGTAATTTGCTGCATTGGGTGCATTCGGATCATTACCATTGGCGCCTGGACGTAGCGTTGTGATGTTTAGCTGTTTCATCATCGCTTGATGATCTTCCGCTGATGCTGCCTGAATTTTAGCAAAGTAAGCATCGCGTTCTTCTTTTGTCATGGCGTTAAAATCCTGTGCATGGCTTATCATCGGGCTTGTAAAGATTACGGCCAGGAAAAGTATTTTTGTGACGTTCATATTCGTAGAATGAATGTAGAGAAATTTCGTGTCCTGTGATGCTTATGAAAACTACCAATGCAGCGGTTTGTTCAGGTTAAATTAATGAGATCAAACAAATACGTTAACACGTGATCTTTCAATAACTCCCCATAAACTTCCGGGCGAACCACTCCAACGAAATGAGAAGCAATAAAATCCAGAATACCCATTTGATGTTGATGAGTGAATCGTATGTTTCTTCTGAATAGATAACACTACTTGCTTCAATCCGGGTGAGATCAGCGTTCAATTGATCAAGCTGATTTACATGGTAAAACTCTCCACCTGTATTTGATGATAACTTCTTCAATAATGCAAAGTCCGCGGTTAGATTGAGTAGCTCAGTCTGGCGTTTAATAACGGCAAATTCACCCCGTACCTGTTCTGGTGTTCCATTGATCGTTGTTTTCGATTGAAATTGATAAACGCCTTCTCCAAGGCCTCCGATCTGGTAACGACTGTTTCCGGGGCTTGTAACATAACTGTAGTTAAACTTTTTGCCTTGTTCATCTGTAATAGTAATATCAATGGTGTTCCCATAGACGGGTTCGAAAATATCATTGTACACCTGGCTTTCAAATACAACGGGTTCGGTATCCGAAAATTCCTGTTGTATCGGATTACTTCTGAATTTGCGTTTGTCTTCTACCGTGCTGAGGTATTGAATTAATTTTCCGAACAACTCGTCGAAACTGGTTGTGTTTTCGGTGCGGTCATATTCATTTAAACGCCAGCGCCATAAACCCTCTCCGAGCATGATGGCAATTTTTCTACCGTCTTGCTGGTCGAGGACGAGCAGTGGCTTCTCTGTGGCAACACTTCCCACGCGTTGATAGAGAAGTATTGTTGATGTTAACGGCGTTTGAATCTTACCAAAATGTACACTTACGGGAGGATAGTCTGTCATCAGCGTATTGGTTTCCGGCGATACAGAAAAACTGTTAAATGAAGGATTCATAACGGGTGTAACCTGATCGAAATCGCGTGGTGCCCCTTCGAATTTTAATGGCATGTTTTGTTGAGCGATTACGCGTAAATCAGTTTGCTGACCATAAATTAAAAACAACGATGCTTTCGATTTTAGAAATTGCTGAAACAGAGCCGTTGTTTTTCTACTTAAGTCAGGCGCCTGATGAAAGATGGCAAGATCATATTTTTCAGGACGAAGCGCATTTGCATCAAGTTCTTTTATTCCCGGAACATGGAGATGAAATTCATAATTGGAATTCTTTTCGATCACTTCTCCTAATGCTTTCATGTCGGGATGAGGCGTAGGTGCTACAAGCAGGATTTGTTTTTTTCCTTCGATAACCTCCACGAACACAGCGGCTGAATTATTGCGCGTATTGAATTCGCCTGGTTTTATTTCTACCTGAACGTCGAGCTTTTGCATGCCCTGATCAGTAGCCACCGGTTGAAAATCGAACGTGAGGAGTTCTTCACTGGAAGTGTTTTGTGTTTTCTGTTCCAGTACTTTTCCGCGTTGAAGCAACGAAACACGAAGAGACTGGTTGGGAAGGTTTTTTGCAATCACTTCTACACGAACAGGAAACTTATTGCCCTGGTAAGCAATCCTGTTAAAAGCAATATTGCGTATACCGGCATCAGTTCGTTCTAATGTATCACCCAGCCCAATGGTGTGTACCGGGAAATTGTAATTGGCAAATAACGGTGACATGCCTTTGTTAAATATTCCGTCAGAGGGAAGGATAACACCGGCAATTTTTTCACCTTCAAACCGGTTTGAGATTTTTCTCAAAGCGGCATTCAGGTCAGTGGTGGATTGATTATACTTTATATCTTCAATCTCTTCACCTGAAAGACCGAGTGTGCGCACATCATATCCGCTGTTGCTTAATCGTTCACGGGTTTCATCCAATTGTTTGGCCGTATTATTTAGCAGTATCGAATCCGTTGTTTCACGGACAGAACCAGAATTGTCGTAAAGAATAACGAATACTTGTTTTTTGAAAAGGTTATTAATTTGTCTGACGATAGGCCCGAGTAAAAGAAAAAGTAAAGTAAAAATAAGGACAAACCGGGCACCTGAAAGGATTCGATTCCACGTTTTGCTCCAGGGGTGAGATGTCCGATACAACAAATACGATAATCCGATTGCCAAAGCAAGACAAACAACCAGGTAAACTGGTGATGATTCAAATATGATGCGTTGTTGATCCACTCTGTAAAGTAAGGAAAATTATTAAAATTATAGATTGGAAGATTGTTGATTGGACGATTGGTAAATTATTGATTGGAAGATTCGATTTGGCGTCAATTTAGAGCTCCGAGCTGTCAGCTTCGACTGCGAGTTTGTTGATTCAAACTGAGGGGATATCTCATCCATGGTTCGCGAAGTTTTGCTGTTGCAAACGAATCGTTTTTACGTTTGATCGGGGGGATCCTTCTGCATGCTTTGTGCGGAGCACATGCGCGCATCAGGATGACGGTAACGAGGGTGGTAGATAGCTGTGAGTTGCGAGCTTCGAGCTGCGAGTTTGTTGATTCAAACTGAGGGGATTCCCATCCATGGTTCGCGCTTTTTTGATCCCGCCAACGAATCAATTTTTCCTTTGTGCAGGGAGATCCTTCTGCATGCATGTGCTTCGCACCCGCGCATGGATGACGGTAACGAAGGGGCGGAAATAGCTGCGAGTTACGAGCTTCGAGCCACGAGTTTATTTAGGCAATAGAATAAGTGTTTGGCAGTACTGCAAGTTGTTATTACTAAACCCTGAAGGTTTCGCAAACCAACCTCAAACCTCAGACATCAAACCTCAAACAAATTGGCACAAGCGCATCGTTATCGAAAACCAACCTTGAACTTTGGACCTTAAACTTTGAACCCGTCAATAACCATACTTCGCTTTCCAGAGGGCGCGGAGGTTGCGTCTTAGTTCTTCTTCGCGGGGGTTGTTTCCGGGGTCGTAGAATTTTGTGTTTTTGATTTCGTCTGGTAAAAATTCCTGGTGTACAAAGTTGTTGTCGTAATCATGGGCGTATTGGTAACCTTTCCCATAATTGAGATTTTTCATCAGTTTCGTCGGCGCATTGCGGATGTTTAGTGGAACCGGAAGGTCGCCGGTTTCATGAACTTTACGAATAGCGTTTTCGATGGCGACATAACTTGCATTGCTTTTGGCAGAACTGGCAAGGTAAACGGCACACTGTGCAAGGATGATCCTGGCCTCGGGATATCCAATCACAGTAACGGCCTGAAATGTGTTTGTAGCCATTACCAGAGCAGTAGGGTTAGCGTTGCCGATATCTTCCGAAGCCAGGATGACCATGCGACGTGCAATGAACTTCACATCTTCACCCCCTTCTACCATACGTGCCAGGTAATATATGGCGGCATTGGGATCGCTTCCGCGGATGGATTTGATAAAGGCTGATATGATATCATAGTGTTGTTCTCCACTCTTATCATATCTGGCGATGTGTTTTTGTGCGAGTTGCATGACAAGTTCATCCGTAACTTCAACGTCGCCACTGGTTGCATTGGCGATCAGCTCGACAAGGTTAAGGAGTTTTCGTCCATCGCCACCGGAGATATTCAACAGTGCATGGTGTTCTTTAACTTCGATTTTTCTTTTCTTTAATTCGGTATCTTGTTGTAACGCCTGGTGTACAAGCACCATTAATTTTTCTTCGTCCAATGCTTTTAGTACGTATACCTGGCACCGCGATAACAACGCGGAATTCACTTCGAAAGAAGGATTTTCGGTTGTGGCACCGATCAATGTAATCGTTCCTTTTTCGACCGCACCGAGCAGAGCATCTTGTTGTGATTTATTGAAACGATGAATCTCATCGATAAAAAGAATGGACCGCGGCGCATGACGGGCCTTCTCAATTACGTCGCGTACATCTTTTACACCTGCGTTTACAGCGCTTAACGTATAAAATGGTTTTTTAACTTCATTCGCAATAATATTTGCAATCGTGGTCTTCCCAACACCTGGTGGTCCCCACAAGATCATAGAGGGTATGCTTCCGGTTTCAACGGCTTTGCGTATTACGCCTTTAGGGCCGGTGAGGTGCTCCTGACCGACCAGTTGATCGAGTTGAGCAGGCCGCATGCGTTCTGCTAATGGAAGATGAGTTGTGAGTAACACAGGTAAAAAATTTGAACCTGAAAGTTAGCACAAAAGCGAATTAATCCTGGGGCAGTAGGTATTGATTTATCCTGTTGATGAGTTGCGCGAATTCCACGGGTTTGGCGAAATAATCATCAAAACCTTCGTTCAGTAGTTCGTCCTCATCTTCCGGGAAAGAATAAGACGTGATGGCAATTACCCGCACGTTTTTGTAATTCGGATGTTCCTTGATTTTTTTTAACGTTTCAGTTCCGTTCATTTTTCCACGGCCCAGATTCACGTCCATCAGGATGATGTCAAATTGTTCCTGCTCGATAAGGGCAAGACATGACTCGCCATCCGTAACCTGTGAAAGTTCGAATTCAAGCCCCAATAACTTTCCCATTACCATTGCATTCACGGGATCATCTTCAACGTGCAAAACTTTTTTCATTTTCGGATTAACGTAGCCGCTCTGTTTTATATGATACAAATTCAAAGATATTTAAATCTAACAAAGCGAATTATTAAAACGGCTAATTTTAAAGCGACCAGGAGTATATATGCTAAAAAAAGAGGTCTTGTCGTTATGACAAGACCTCTCGTAAGGTGGTGAATTCTTATCTACCATTCCCCTTCTTCTGAGATGTCGCCGTTTTCATCGTAATAGGTATAGGTACCATTGCCGTTTGAATCCCATTCCATTTCATAAGACACGTCACTTCCTTCGTAGCTTATGCTACCGGCCTGTGTCTTTTCGTTGTAAACGAGGTGCATTGTTTGAATTTTTTCTTCATACGTTTTCATGGTAAGTTCGAATACTTTGTTACCACGCGTCCAGTTGTATTCCAATAGTTTTGTTGAGGCGTTGTCGGATGCGAAATCGTACACAAGCAAAGTTCCTGCACTTTGATCTTTTCGCTCTTCTACATCCAGCCGTTTAACCCATTTGCTGTCGTGCTCAAGCTTCAAAAAGATTTCGAAAACATAGCTTTTCGATTCTTCGGATACCTGATACGCAATAGTTTGTTCGGAATTATCATCCTCCCAGATATATGTTGTAAAATCTCCGGTGTCATTTAACCTTCCATTTGATTCAGTAATTTTTGAAATAGATTTGGTTGCTCTTGCCGGTGTTTCAAAATATGGGGCGTATGGTGACATGATGTTAGCAGAACTAACTAAGGTTGTGGCAATTTGTGCGTGCGGGTTTTCTGAATTCGCCATGGCGGTAGGGGGGGTGATAGGGTTCGCTTCCAAAAGGCTGAGCTTTTGTTTGACAAGCTGTGGTTTGGCGTCGTCATCATCGTTAGAACATGCGGCTGCGAATATAGCAAGACCGATCAAAAAGACTTTTGTCAATTTCATTAGTAAAAGTTAAGCTATTACTGTTATACCACGTAATATAAAATTTTTTCGAATTATTAAAAACCCGTAATTGTTAAAGTCGCCAAGGGTACAAATAAAAAGAGATCTCGTCGTTACGACAAGACCTCCTTGTATAAGTTGGAGATTAGTTATCTACCATTCCCCTTCTTCTGAGATGTCACCATTCTCATCGTAATAGGTATAAGTACCATTGCCGTTTGAATCCCATTCCATTTCATAAGACTCGTCACTTCCTTCGTAGGCTACACTACCTGCCTGTGTTTTTTCATTGTAAACGAGGTGCACTGTTTCGATTTCTTCTTCATAGGTTTTCATGGTAAGTTCAAATACATTGTTACCACGCGCCCAGCTGTATTCTAAGAGTTTTGTTGAAGCGTCATCGGATTCGAAATTGTACACAACCAAACTTCCTGCACTTTGGTCTTTCCGCTCTTCTACATCCATTAGTTTAATCCATTCGCTGTCGTTGTCGAACTTCATGAAGATTTCGAAAACATAGCTTTTAGATTCTTCTGATACCTGATACGCAA
>Ga0196965_1000241_pt1 | contig 38248 bp, 36 predicted proteins | sample S1_20metaG_FD_148668 | JGI IMG/M metagenome (GOLD analysis project Ga0196965, IMG submission 148668) | Soil microbial communities from Anza Borrego desert, Southern California, United States - S1_20 | ecosystem: Environmental > Terrestrial > Soil > Desert | place: USA: California | collected...
TCTTCGGCGAAAAGCCCCGCCAAGAAAGCCAAAGCTCCGGCGAAAAGCCCAGGCTCAAAGCAGAGCAGCAAAGCCTCTTCGGCGCGCCAGGTGAAACCACCCGCGAAAGCCAAAAAGGGAGCCAAAGCACCAGCCAAAGTAGCCAAAGCGAAAAAGGCAGCGAAAGCGCCAACCAAAGTAGCCAAGGCGAAAAAAGCAGCGAAAGCAAAGAAGAAACGATAAAAGATGAAAGTGCTACTACGCAAGGTCCCGATAAAAAAGATGATAAAGCCTTTGGCGTAGGGGATACGATTGAGTTTGAGATTTAAGAAGCGAATCGTTTTGTTGATCTGAACTGTTGGATTAGCAAGGCGATTTGTTTTTTAAGGCTTGTGGCCGAGCTTAATATCGATAGTTAATTGTTGGAGGGATTACACCAAGTACAATCATTATATGATGACATTACTCATCCAGGCGTTGTTATTATTATTTATGCTGATTAATTGTAACGTCAAAGTACAGTCGGAACACGCACTAACCGCAACCTCTTCGAAGTGAAATGTATGTTAAGCTCTTTCTTGGCGTGCGTTTTATTACTTACATCCTTGTTTACCCGGGGGTAATAACGCGAATTTAGATTGGTAGAGAGCTTTGAAACCGATTATTGACTTAGCCGTAGCATAATCGACGACGTCTCAAATTGAAGGAAAATCAGAGTATTGATAAATAAGGGTTAAAACGGAATCATTATATTTGGTTGTTAGCAACCATTTTCATTTAACATGATATCAAGATTTTTGACACTCTTGTTGGCATTAATCCTTCTTAGTTGCAATCAAAGCACAGAAAAAGAACGGAGACTCTTAAAGTTGCGTTCTCTTATTCCTTACTTTGAAGTTGAAGGCATTTCTATGGATGCAGGGCGCATTGATTCATTAAAGCCGCATAGCCTATTTCGAGCAAAGCTTTCACGGCGCTTTTTAGGGACGAAAGATTCTTTGGGTAATAATCTCTTGAATGATTTTAAGGGATATTACTTTGAAATATCGGCAGATACGGCCAGAAATTGGAAGGTAACTTACCCTTTCAAGAAGATGAGCAAGTTTGTCACTACGAGAAATGATACTGCTTATATTGAAATCCCAACGGACACTCTCTACCGCTACGGATATGACTCGCTATTATGGAACGCTGGTTTTTATATTATTTCTACAGAAAATACAAATGAGTGGCATTATCTTGGTGGAAAGTGGATCCTTTTAAAATGAAAACAGTTGCTAACAAAATGTTATGCCAGCTTGGGGTTCAGTGTTGTCATTAATTTTTGTTTCTTAATTTCGCTCGTCAAGGTGGGACAAGACTCACTTCGTGAAAACCCAAGCCGTCACAAACATAAACGTTAGCGCCAATACCAATGAACGGACCCACAAGAAAATTAACGGAGTACTCGATCATCATGCAAATGACAAAGATTTCGATTTGTCAACAGGACGATTTGGATTCTCAAACAATAAAGCGAGAGTTTGATAAGGATTATCCATGCCACGTCTATTTTATCTGCAGACGGCCAAGAGTCAGAATTATTCCAGATAAATGCTCAATCAAGGGAGATCTTATGACGCTGACGTTTGGCATTCAAAAACAATTTGAATTTCATGAATATCAGTTTAGAGGTCGGCTGGAAATGGATTGCTCGAATTTGCGAATTGTTTCGGAATATCCATATAGTAAATTCCAAGTGGTGCAGAATGGGAATGTTGTTATTGGTGCGAAGAGTTCGCTCTACTACAATATGCACCTTCGAGAATATAATAGTGATATGGACTTGGACGTGCTATATGTAGGCCAGTCTTATGGTGAAAATGGATCCAGAACTGCACCCGATAGATTGATGCAACACTCAACACTACAGAAAATCTATTCAGAGGCAATTCAAAACAATCCTGACTATGAAATATGGTTATGCCTTTTGAGTTTTGACAGGACCATGATCACATCTATTGATGGCACGTCACAACACTCTAAAAGGCAAGATAATAATGATACAAAAAAGGCTGCGACTGCAATGAATAAGTTTATTAATAATGAACTTGATGAACGTCAAATCGTAAATTTTACTGAAGCAGCACTTATTAAATATTTTAAACCAATTTATAATAAAGAGTATAAGGATAAATTTCCAAACCCGGCTCACAAGTCTTATAGTGAGTGTTATGACCTGGACGTAAATTCTATATGTTTTGAAATGGAGACAGATTGTATCGCATCCCGCCTTTTTTCTCAAAACATCTCTCCGGCTTTTACCCACTTGGGCAGTTTCACTCTTGAGACAAGGGAGAAACGGATTAATATATTTGACATACTCGACAACAGTTTTAAAGTTGAGAATCTTAGTGTAGTGATTGAGTAAGGTACTGGCGCTAATCGAGTAGACGGCCTCGCCACTAAATAGCAGCGAGGTTCGCCTCTACACCACTGTATCCCGAAGCTTCGGGAGATCACGTATACAGCGGTTCATTAAGATCAGGAGATACTTGTTCGTAGTATGAGAACATAGATTCATAGCCTCTCTTGAAAAGCCTTTCCACCGTGATCGTTGTTCCTAAGATTGGATATTGTGCCACTGCCCATCCACCCATTCGTGTACGACTCCATGCATAGGCCTGACCGTTGTGAATACCTAAAAGAATAAGATTCTTTCGTTTTCGTTTAGGTTTCTTCTCCGGAACATTTCGGGATTCCGACTTCGTCGGAACACTTTCCAGATGCAATACCTAAACCGGTTGCGTAGCCAGCCATCCAGCTCTTTGAGTTTGGATTGCATACTTCCCATACGGATACACAGGATGTTACGCCGACATCCTTACGATAATCTGGTTGAGTATAAAGGCTTACTAAATATTGAAACGTATGTGTGCCAGCACTCCCAACTTGTGAAGGCTAAAGGATGAAACACTATCGGTAAGCCGTGTGAGGGAAAACATCAAGCACGGTTTGATCAAGGGGGCACTGCCAAATGCAAGATATTTATTTATCTTCGTTGGCAGGCTCTACTCTACTGGGCAAGGCGTTTTCGAGCGACAGAGTTTCAATAAAATGACTAACACGAACGATAAGAAACAGGAAACACTGGACATAGTTTTAATGGCCACTTACTTTTTTATTCCCTTCTACGGACTAAGAATTGCTGCCGAGAATTACTTATTCGTGGACGACTTAGGCGTGACATATGGAGTAGTGGTAGCTTTAGTTAGTAGCATTCCGGTGACAATTTATTTGACGGCATTAAAATCAAGGAAGACAAAAATTAAAATCATCGGACTAGGTATCTTGTTCGTCATCGTTACAATAATTAATATTATGGTTTATTAAAGTGTGGAAACGCCCGGCCCACAATCGAGTAGACGACCCACCAGTAAAACTGCGAAGAGCGCCTCTCACACCACGTAGCGTACGGATCTCGTACTACGCGGTTCGTTAAGCATAACGTAGCCGCTCTTTACACCAACCACGTCTTTGTCGTACTTTAAGAAGGGGCTAATCAGCCACTCGGCCACTGCGTCCACATCGCTGGAAATCCCGGATAAGTTTCGAACTGCTTATTCACTTTAGCAGCCTCAGTATACCGTTTCTGTTCGTCGGTACCGGTGTTTGCAGTCTCGCTTCCCTCAGTGTGCTTGCCTCACGACAGACCACTCCCGCAGATTAGCGGGACAGGCAAGGCGACTTGCTAATTGGCTTCGCCAACTCGCCAGTGAGAGACTTTCACACTCTGGAATTTTAGGTTTCTTGCGATACCAGTAGGTTGGCGACAAGTTTTTTGAACATGAAGGACTACTATAAAGTCTTAGGCGTTGACAACGGTTGTATCCCGTTTCAAAATTGTAACGGTTTGATACTTTTGAAGCCCGCAATCGCCTACTTTGCATATACTCAACGTTACCAGCAATGCTGTTAGGAGAGATTAGCATGAAAATAACTAAATACATTTGGCCAATTATTTTTCTTTCAAGTGTTTCGATTGGAACGTACTACTTACTAATTTATCTGGACCTAGTAACGGATAGTGAAAAAAGAGTTACATGGATTTTTACGATTCTCGGGCTAGCTTTCGGAATATTTCAATTTTGGGTTAGCGAGGTCAACAATAAAATACGACGGGACTACGAGTTAAAATATGAAGCCTATAAGGAGCTTAATAAAACAATTCAAGCTATCTCTGAAAAGCTGAATAATGAAATGGGAAAGGATGGAGAAATTGGTCCACATGGGTTAGTTACTTCACTAATGAACTTAGTCAATCAATTTCAGGATACAGTCAAAACAAACGATGATTTTCTGTTTCCAGGACTCCAGTATAAACCTGGCTTTAACGCCTTGTCAAAAATATCGTTTAGAATACTTGAACGGGCGGATGAGATGCGGAAAAACATTGAAGACATGCAAAAGGAGAAAATTAGCGATGAAGGTTTGAATGCTGTCGTTGTTATTGAACGAATGAACTGGCACAACGATACGCGAGCTCTCCTTGGAGAACTGCATGATATGAAGTATGATTTCTACAAGGAAGTAAAAAGATACCTATAACGCACGGCCGCTAACAATGCAAATGGCACATTGTTGTTTTGTTGCTACCTTTGATATGAAAACGCCAACGCGCCATATGCTAGCGTTAGCGCAAATGCATTCAGAACGATGGATCAGGAATTAGTAGACTATATTATAAATCACTACTCCTATTTTTTCTCTCTTCGAGAATCAGCGGCATACAAGCATTCTTTTGCAGCCGAGAAGGCTGGGAACTTTAAATCCCAGGAACTTAAAGACAAAATCATCCGCTACTTGGGAACCAACGAAAAAGATGCGTTACAACTATTAAACAATGGCTTTCAGGAATTCAAGCGAAGATCAGCTGAGAGAATATTAAAGGAGCATCCTGATGAAGTGGTTATTAATTTATGCCCGCAGTGTGGACGACTTGCCAGGACACCATTAGCTAAACAATGTAGACAATGTGGACATAACTGGCACTGAAGGAGATTCGCCAATGAAAATTACGAGCGCTAACATAAGCTTCCATAAGTCATGGCAGCACGATTGATATTAATTTGATTATTTTGTGCCGCCGCGCCTTATAGTAAACGTTGGCGGTCATGCTTAATGAAGACCCAGTAGCTGGGACAAAATGAAAGAAGAGAATCAAATAGTTGAACCTCCGGACGAGTTGGACGGAGCAAGGGTTATTAGGTGGGCATGGTCCGGGGTCGAGCCTTTTGGACACCTGCCTATAGTTGGCAGCGACACAGACAACGTCTCGAGTGCCTCAGTTGAAATATTCGGCCTCGCGATTTGTCAATACGATGACTCGGATAATTTTTACAGATTTAGTTGCGATAAGGACTGGGAAGTCCAACACGACGGAGTATTCGAATCTGTTGACGATGCACTGAGACAACTTCCCAATCAATATAAGTTGGCGACAGGCAAATGGTGGACAAAATAAAACATCGGTGACGCACGAACCACCACTCGAGTAGACGGCTCCACCAGTAACTTTGATGGGAAGCGCCTCTCACACCACGCAGCATACGGATCTCGTACTACGCAGTTCGTTAGGGATAACGTAGCCGCTCTTGACACCAACTACGTGTTTAGAAGTGCCTAATCTACAACTGGGCCACGGCCTTCAACATCGCTGAAATCCCTGAGAAATTTCGAACTACTTATCTACTTCATCAGGCTCGGTATGCCGCTTCTGTTCGTCAGTACCGGAGTTTGCAGTCTCGCTTCCTTCAGTGTGCTTGCTTCACGACAGACCACTCCCGCAGATTAGCGGGGCAGGCAATGCGACTTGCTAATTGGCTTCGCCAACTTGTCAATAAGGGACTTTCACCCTCTGGAATATTTCGGTATCTTTCGATACCTTGCGCTCATGCCGGCTGCACACAATGTATATAAAACATATGCTGTATTGTAGGTTCTTAAAGTGTGTGCTATTAAATTTCGTCAGCAACATGGGACAAAGAGTAGGTATTTAAACGCATACATTTTATATACTAGCGTTGGCAACTATAATACTGGAAAAATAACAAATATTAAACAGTCAGACTAGTGAAACAATTAAGGCGACTCAGTCTTTCGCTACTTTTATTTTTCTGTGGATTTTATAGCCCCGCGCAGACAAATGTGGTTTCGGTTGATATATTTGGACTTCTTCTTCAAGATAGAAAAAGTATATCGTACGAGCGAAGTTTTAGAAGCAAGTTCTCCGTGAGACTTTCATACGAGAATCAGAAATACATCAAGGGAGCGGAAAATGGACAAACTGTATATGAGGTTCGAGGCAAAGGAGTAATCGCGGAATTTAGATTCTATCCATCCTACTCTAAAAAGTCGGCACCACTTGGCTTCTATCTTGGATCTTCTTTTAGAAATATTGGCGTAACCGAGACATACAGTCCCGCAAGTATGGAATTTACTGGAAATGTTTTTAACTATACGATAATAAGTGGATATAAGTTCAATTTCGATAGAGCAATCATTGAGGTATTGGCCGGGTATGGTTCTGGACAGGTTCGTGGACTTGACGACCCACGGCGTTCGCAGATTGCCCCCTTTACTGACAATACTATTGATCAATTGAAGGCAAATTTTAGATTTGAAATATCACTTGGGTTCTACTTTCCTAAACTCAGTACTGACTAAGCATTACGGTTGCCAATAAATAAGGCTTCGCGTGGCCGCAGGCCCAGCGTGACGCCTTATTTATTGTGCGTAATTTTATTGGACAACCATTACATATGATACCAGAAAGAATACCAATTCAAAGAATGGAAGATTACCACACTCACTTTTGACGAGTTGTGTTGATTGACGATATGTTGAGGTCAATCGTAGAAGCTACAACCAATCAAAGCACTGCCTGGAGAGATGAGATAAAATGGAACAGCAAAAACGCCGACGCTTATTTATTTATGTTTGGTGACAACAAGACAGGCTACAGGCAGATTCGACTTGCAATTTACGGTGAATGAGAACGGTCTCACCACTAAATAATGTTATGAAGAGACTAACAAGATATTTCACCTTCGCATTTGTAGCGCTGATTCATTACAGCTGTCATTTAATTGACAGCAAAAGAGCAGTTGTTAGTCAAGCAATAAAAGAATCGAATGTGGTGACCACGACTCAATTCTGAGTGGTCGCCCTATATCGTTCTATATCGACCATAAAGAGATTCCGCAAGTTTGCAAAGACTTATTTAGGAATACCCGACAAGCCTCTGACGAGACTGCTGTTCTTGGTGTACTCGACAGTTTATTTACATCAAATGATAACACAAGGCCATTCTATTTCCTTACGATTACACGGACAATGACAAAAGCCGACGGAGCTTATGCAGAACCACTGGGAATAATGGCAAGACAATTTGTAGAGACCAGAACAAAAGAATTTATTAACTACTTCCGTAATGAATCACTGTTGACCGATATTGACTTAGACGAATGGGCAAAAACAGTGGCCGCAGAAATTGAAATTTCATCAAGTGAACGAGAGAGAGAGGAACTAAAGATGCTAACAGAAAGGATGAAATTGAACTGCGAGAAATGTGACGAACGACAAATAAAGGCAATTAATGACTTCATCAACAGAGTGGAACGCAACGGGCCGTAACATTGGAAAAACATGAGATTTCTTCTAGCCTTCTATTTTATCACCTGTAGTTATCAGCTATTTGGGCAATACGACTACTTTGACTTTGAGGGGTACGATGCCTACAAAAGCGTGTACGCCTCTTTTATAGAAGAACAAGTAAATGGAAAAGTAAAGGAACTAAAAAAATATTCTATTTCAAGCATTCCGCTTCACGTAGAGCTAGATCGCAATAATCAAATTATTAAAAAGTATGAATATGCAGATACCTTACATTTGGTGAGAACAGTGAAATATGCTGATCGAAAGATTGTTAGGAAAACCGAATATCACAATGGGATTCCAACTGATAAGATACATTACACCTATAACAAGTCAGGAAACTTAACATCGATGAATTTTTTTACGAACAAGGAGCTAACAACAAAAATAGAATATCAATATGATAACGCTGGGCGTATCGCTTTTCGAAAACAAAATAACAAAAAGGAATTTACCCAATTTGTTTATGAAGGAGATTCTGTTATCTGGAAATTAATATTCAACGAACGTTCAATCTTAACTGGTGTATTGAAGAAAAATATAAAGAAAAATGCTGAACTAATAGTCTCTGATGTGATAGATACTACATCGGATGTACACTTTATGCAAAGAATAAAGCCAACCAGGGAATATCTAAAAAAATGGGACAACAATGAGAACATCTTGGAATCAGCTGAATTTGATTACGATATCTCTGGAAAAAAAATCCTTCGATGCATTATAATAAATGAATTTGACTCGGGTAAACTAACCAAATCTGTATCAAAATATAATACGGACTTACTAAAGGGAGAATATATCAATGAGTTTTCTTACAACCACCAGGGTCGACTTGAATCGGAGGTTTCAAGACATGGCACTGCTTTTAACGAGGTCAGGTTCGAATATGATGATCATGGTAATTGTACCGCTCGAGGCAAGTTTGTATACAGGTTCTTATATGACAAAAATGGGAATTGGATACTAAAGCAACGGTTCAATAAACAAAACTCGTCAACGACAGAAATAATAGGAGGGGTGACTAAAACAAAAAAGTACGCTAAAGATTCATGGACAACTGAAGCGAGAAGAGAAATAAAATACTTTGATTAGATTTGGAAAGGGACTGAAGGAAATAGCCTAGGACGGAATCAGAATAAATCGCCACTGTACATGGAGTTGTTTTATCTCCGTCGCGTTCCGAGCTCATTGGCCGGCTTGCCCTTAGCCCAGGAAAAAGAATTTTTTGTGAAACACTATGTAACCATACTACTGATTTTACTTGCCGGAAGAACTTTTGGACAGGCGAGTAAGCAAAGTAAGTTGATTGTTGATAGCAACCTGGTTATTGAAATCCAGAATGAAAACGTGAGGCTGCCGGTAAAACGGAAATCAAAACAGTTGATATCATCGATACGATCAAGGCAGACCTGGTAGTAAATCACGACCCAAAGCTAGCAGCCAAAGATCAGATCTACATTAACTCTTCAAGGGCGAAAATATCAGGAGACACGCTGAAGATTACTTTATTTCACCATGGATATGTTTTTATTTGGGAGTACGAGATTTTAATTATTGAAGACAAATATCAAATTACAACCTGGTTTACTCCACCAATTAATGATCATACCGTAAAAATTACGCCAATGACAACCTTTCTAAAAATTAACACTAAGGACTTTGTTCGGGGCCAAGAAATATACGGGCAAACAAGATTTACCGGAAAATGTGCTGGACAAACCAGCGATTAATTTTCTAAAGAGTTTTTAATTGAAGGAGACTTCAAAGTATACGTTGAATAACATGGCTGCTAATAAACATTCATGGAATAAGTATTTTTACTTTAATTCTATCCATCATATGTTCGGATGAAAACGCTTTTACTAAACATTTGGTGTTGGCTTACAGGAACTCAAAAGAACCAAAAAGAAGACATCTATAACATTGAGGAGAACCCGGAATCTTCAGATCAACAATATCGGAATTCAATTCAAAAGTGGCGACTCCAATACGAAGAAAAATTAAAAGCGCGAAAGAATCTAAACGTTGAATTTGTTTGGTGTCTTGTAGGTAACATTATTGGAGAACATCAGGTAGGAGAGAACAACGAGATAAAAAGGGGAACTAAACACTTTTCACCTGGAACAAAAGTATACTGCTTCCCGCCCCAGTGGGGAGACGGTTATGAAAAAATATATGTCATGGGTCGCCCACGTCAGAGTTTAGGATTCATAAAGGTCGTTATAAACAGCGATCTCGTGACAAATTGGAGAATCCAAAAGGTATTTACACCTCGTATTAAAACGGAAATGATAAAAAGCAATGGCTGGGGCGATACAAATGAATCAAAGGACAGAATCCTAATATTGTTGAACTCGCTTTTAAAAAATAGAGGTGAATGCTCATGAATAACTCGAAAACAACGATTTTAAGTACAGTATATTTCTTAACTTCATATCATCGCGCTTGTTTATGCTCAGGTTTGAAGAGCATAAATGATGCTTTACTTTCTAATAAAATGCTATGATGGAGAATTTTTTTTGTCGCATCCAACTAATTTAATAACTAAAAACTCTAACGACGTCCCTTAGATATTTTTATTCTATAAGATGAAAGACCCAAGGTATCGAACCGGAACAAAATTAGCGATGGAAAACGTCGCAAAGAAAATGAACTTGCAATTTGCGCATTGGATGCAGGACTGGCCTTTAGAAGTGGGCGTAGCATCTGACATCGAGAAATACATCCGTCATTACGAGACATGCCGCGATGACGACGAAAAATTTGTCTTGATGGAGGCAATAATTCAAGCAACGGAAGATCAACCTAACGAAATTGCTTTTTTGAAGTATTGGGAGCAAATCAGGCCAATGTTAATTGAAGATTTTAGTATCCACGAGTACACCGTATTCTATTGGTTGTGCACTAATTCGGCGGATGAGACCGCACGCTGGAAAATAAGTAAGAAACTAAGGATGTTTGGGAATTAAAAACTTCAAACGAAGCATGGGTGGATAGTAAGTGTAACGTAGAAATAATCGTACAGGAGAAATTCGAACGACCAATGCGCGATTCAAGCACTTACAACTACTTAGGAAATGATCGACCGTTCAACTAACCAAGATATCAAGTTCTAAAAAGACCGACTATATGAAATCCGCACAAACCATCTTAACACTGACACTCGTTTACTTAACAACAAGTTGCTCAAACGGAAAACTTGAGGAAAAAGGGTTTCAGGTAAGTCCCACTTCAGACAATACTGAAACCGAGGAGGCCGATGGACTGAATAGCGATTCATTGAAATTTAATACAAGCCAAGTAGTGTACTGTTAATAGGTGTTCCAAACGTAAGGTTGACAACGATCTACAAAGTAAACACGAACAAAAGAAACAACACGACTTTCATTGGCTCAGATGGTTTTCATTATAGATATGAAGATCAGGAAGAAAATAAAGGGAACAATTGGAATAACAATCTTATGCCTGGACTTGAAGCTAGAATAACAAGGTTGCTAATAAACATTCATAAAATAAGTAGTTTTACTTTATTACTATCCATCATATATTGGAGCACTACGGTCCCGGTAGTAATAAAGACTTCATCAGAAGAACGTTGGAGTTTAAGGGGAGAAGGATGGGAACTATATATTTAATAAATTTGATGTTATAACAGACGGTAATGATCTTTCACCTATCAAAGCCTAAATTAAACGACATGGGGTTATTTGAAAAACTCTTCGGCAGAACCAAGAATTCCGGCCAACCATATAGGAACGAAAGTGACCCGATCCAACTTGCGAAAACCGCCGAAATGTTGGATGAAGGATTATTTTGGAAAATCATTGATAAATCTCTAAAGTCGACTAGTCAAGATGAGCAAGAACAGTACATAATATCAGAAATTGGAAAACTAACCCCAAAAGAGATGATAGGTTTTCGTTTAAGGACAGATTATTTTCTTTATCATACCTATAATTCTGAAATGTGGTGCGCTGGTTATATAATGAATGGGGGATGTTCAGACGACAGCTTTGAGTACTTTAGATGTTGGGTCATATCAAGAGGAAGGGATACATTTTACAATACTAAAGCAAACCCCGACTATTTAATAAAAGAAGTGGTTGAAGGCGCAGAGTTTTATGAATTTGAAAGCTTTTGGTATGTTGCTTTGGAAGCATTCGAACGTAAAACCGGCAAGAACTTATATGATTACATTGACGATGATAGGTTCAATACCAAGGAAGCCACCTACCCGCAATTTGAATTTAACTGGCAAGCTGATGAACCAAACAGTATGAAAAAGATTTGTCCACAATTGTATGTTAAATTTAGCGATTGATGTACTCCATACACTATGAGTAAAAGTTTAATAAAAGAATTGTATTGGATACTCGGAACAATTTTGCTGACCTTGACAATTGGTGTATTAAGTCTCGGCAGCAAATTATTCAATGGCCAACTTTTGGATTTACAATTACACGACACCTATTTCATCATTCCTAAAATGCTATTGATGTCAGGAATCTTTATCTTTTTATTGATGAATGCATACATAAATAGAAGAATTTGGAATAGATTAAACAATAGATTATTAGGTAGTTCAATGGTGATAATTTTAACCTTGTTCCTCATCGTCCTGGTGAACTACTGGAATTGGGTTTACGGTTACGCTAATGACTCCGGATACTATGTATTTGACAAATACATTCGGACTGAAAAGATCTCCGAATTTACGATGTTGCACTGGCTTTTGCCAATAGTAATCGTTGCGACGTTCATTACTATAGTCACAACAGGATTAAAAATTATAAAGCCGAGACACAAGTAGCGTATTGCATGAACGCCGAAAAAGGTACAAAAAACGCAGAATGACAGATGCTAGTCCCTCCGGTGTCGCAATAACTTCACCAAGCAAAAATGTAAGGATTCGTTAAAAGCGGCACTGGTTATTACAGTCGTGTAGGCATCTTCAAGAACAGTTTTCGGTTGAACCATAAAGATCTTTTCCAGTAAAAACAAGAAATTTGAAGGAACGATTTGAAAATGAGCTTATTCAGTTGGGGAGACCATTTCCAAGATATCAACCTCCGATATTCGGCCTTGCTAGTTGCCGCAATAACAATATGGCTATTTAAACGTTGCGTGTTTTATATTAAGCGAAAACGGAGACGTGATTACTATAGAAATGTATATCTTAAATCGGAAGAATGGCAACGGAAACGGTATGTTGCACTTAAACGCGATAACTGGCAGTGTGTATATTGCGGTGCGCATGCTACGCAGGTTCATCACAAACGATACGCAAAAAGAAACATCGGAAGAGAACCGATCAATTGGCTCGTTTCAGTTTGCAAGTCTTGTCACGACGCTCAGCATAGCTAATATCCTAAAGATTTTAAGTTTTGATAAAAATCTTGCCACACGAATGTATTCAGTTTGTCATCCATTTTTGTAAACCGCGTGAAAGCAGGTGAAATGAAACGACCACAATAATGAAGGAAAGTATAATAATGTTCTCCAATGACAACGCTGCAAAAAATATTTCAAACCGATCCAGAACGACGCAGCTCGGGTAAGATCATCTTATGGTGGGAGGTAAGAAGGCCTCTATACAACCTATTCATTGCCCTTATAGTAGCGTTAAATTTAGCGATTATCCAGTTGCTCCCAAATGACGGATATTTTCGACTTCACGCTGGACCAATGCTGGTTATGGGTATGTATGCAGCAATCTTGTTATACTTTATCGCCGCAAATATCTGCTATACCGGCGGTTCATTGCTGCAGATTATTCTAAGAACCTGGGAAGGAGAGAGGATTAAAAAGCATGTAGGTCAGTTGTTTATTTATGGATTGATAATTTCCTTAATCGTAACGCTATTACCAGTTATTATTGCGTTGATTAATTGGAGTATAGGATATTTCTTAACTTTATAAAGAACCCCAAAGAAAGCAATCCAGAAAAATGATGCCGATGAATTCAGACTGTTGTAGTTACGAAGTCGAACAATGCAGCTAGGATCATTAAAATAGTTATAGTCTTAAAAAATGGATACGGTCAGAATCAAGGAAAGTGAACTAAGGCAAATAACGCTGTTCATAATTGACACAAAGATTATCTTTCATCCTGTTATTTCTCCCAATGGCTTTCCGGATTTTTCAAACCATCAAGGAATTAAAAATATCTTGATTCTGGACAGAAATATTTTAACGCCAATGATTGGGCTCCTGAAAACCGGCCATCTCAAGGATGACCATATCCGAAAAATAATTGGGTCGTTGATGGTTTGGACACAATTTAACAACATCAGCGTGACATCAGGACTTGCTCTTTCGGAATATGCATACCACAAGGGTCGAGAAGCGGAAGCAAACCTTGAAAGAGACCTATTCTTAAAGGCGTTTAACAACTATCATCCGAATATTTGGTTAGAAATTGCCCTAGGTCGCCGAAAGACCATTGAACCACTAACTGTTGACGCTTCAGAGGAGTTCTCATACAACAAGGAATATGATCATTATAAGATGCACTATTTGGAAATGCTAAAGATTGCACAGTATTATTTTGATCAATCATTATCTCTCGAAGGAAAGATCACCCGATTTCATAGATGGGTTTATGACAACCTTATACTTTGTGGGTACACGATTTCCTATTTGGCTCTCCTGACGGGAGGTCGTATCAATACGTTTAACAAGACAAAGAACTTTGACCAGGTAATATCCCAGTGTAAGAACCAAGCATGGGATTTATCATATCTTTCGTTATGGAGTACTTTGTACGACAACGAACCTGAATCAAATGCAAATTACTTATTTGCCACCTTAGACAAAGGACTAAAACAGATTTTTATGTTGACTCATAACGAGGCGATTGACTTACATTCAGAAATATTCGGAAGTAACGTTGGCGGCAGGATTAATCAATCAATGCACGATATCTTCAAGCCCCGACCGCTTCCCAAAATGAGCATCGAGCACATAGATGAAATGATTGGAACGGAATTCAGCCAGCTGGAACAGACATATAACTCGACGACGAGACAAGAAATATGAATATCAAAATCTTAATTCTCCTTTCGCTTACAATTGCTACCATTTCATTAGAAGCTCAAATTAAAAAAGAAATGAAGCTTTGTGAGTTGGATTCTATAAACGGCATGGTGATTCATTCGATAGCAGAGGTATCCCCTGAATATACAGGAGGCCTTTCAAAATTTTACAAAGATTTATCATCAAAAATCAAAATAAAAGACACAAGTAATTCTGGTCATATAAAAATTATAATCTCATTTGTTATTGACGTAGATGGAAATGTTAAAAACGTCTGTACCACTGATAATGTCGAGATAACAACAGAAATAATCGAATCAATAAATAACTGGACTGCAAAAAAAATCGGTGGGAGTAATGTGCCAGTAAGAATGTACATGCCGATTTATATTAAACTGGGCTAAAAAAATAAGTGAATAACAACATGTATAATCTCTTATCCATCTATACAGACACACGATCCAAACGTACGATGCCATACACTAACGTTCTTTGCCATAAAAGAAACTACTATATGAAATTTATACAAACCATTTTAACACTGACACTCCTTTACTTAATTACAAGTTGCTCAAACGGGAAACTTGAAGAAAAAGGATTTCAGGTAAGTCCGACTTCCGACAATGCCGAAAACGAGGAGGCTGACGGACTGAATAGCGATTCGTTGAAATTTGACACAAGGCCAAGTAGTGTACTATTAACAGGTGTTCCAAACGTAAGGTTGACAACGATCTACAAAGTAAACATAAACAAAAGAAACAACGCGACTTTCATTGGCTCAGACGATTTTCATTATAGATATGAAGATCCGGAACAAAATAAAGGCAACAATTGGAACAACAATCTTATGCCTGGGCTTGAAGCTGTTTATGGCTATAACATGGTAAATATTTCACATTACGACATTAAGGCGAACAAACAAAAAAACTTCTTCGATAAACCAGTTTTAGTTAAGACACTTTACTATCCAGCGTTTTCTAAAGACACATTAAACTATAGCCCGGTCAACAGAGACTACTTTATTGTTTCCGTTTACAATGACGACACAAACAAAGATGGTTTTATCAATCTAAAAGATCTTAGACGTCTTTACTTATTCAACATAAACGGGGAAAAACAAAAAGCACTTATTCCGGAAAACTATTCAGTTTTTAAATCCGAGTATGATCCCGACAATGACTTTATGTATGTGTTTGCTCAACTCGACAACAATAATAATGGACGACAAAACGAAGGTGAGCCGATCCATATATTTTGGATAGACCTTAAAGATCCAAACAACACAGGACGGCAATATTAAATCAATCCGTTGGAATCAATACTGCCTCTTAAAAAACAAAAACACAAAACTTTATGCAACACAACTATGCAACAAATGCAACAATGCATGCAAGTCGTGCAGGCAGAGTTAAACCTGATGAATTGTTTTCCTACACTTGTTAATTCTTTCCCGCTCATAGTATTTAGTGTTGTTTATTTTACCTTTACATGCTATCCTTCGAGGCAATAGAAAATTTTTTATCAACATGGGAAGACGAATATTTTTATCAGTAGTGCTACTACTCGCGGCATCCAATTACACCTGGTGCCAGGATTTGAAACTCAATGATCTTGAGTATTTCGAGAAGCAAGGTGTCAACGTGCTTGTATACAATAACCTTTTTACAGGCGGTTTTAATGATGAGAAAAACGCCGGTATAGAATTGATTCACCATGGTGTGAGAACAGCACAGGGTGGCGCGGTGCGACTTTCCAATACACCGGAGCAGTGGGATCTTGTTCCGGAAACACCAGACCGAAAGGTTGACCGCGCGTTAAAAAGCATAGCGACTACGTTGCGGTATAACGATTACAATTTTGATTCGCGCGTGGTTGTTACGGCGAAGGGGAAAGGTGTCGAGATATCGGTTTACCTGGATAAACCACTTCCAAAAGAGCTTGAAGGACGCGCCGGGTTTAATCTTGAGTTTCTTCCGTCACAATATTGGAATAAGACCTATTTGGTCGATGGGCGTTACAATCGGTTCCCGCGTTATGTGGTAGGTAATACTACGACAAAGCCCAACAGTGAAAAGCCAAAGCAATACAAAGGATACAACACTTCCGACGACAGGGGAACCGGCAAGTTCATCGATCCGCTTCCGCTTGAAACAGGACGTACGTTTCTTCTTGCACCCGACGAACCTTCACGTTTGGTGAAGATCACTTCGGCCGATGCTGACCTTATGCTTTTCGACGGACGTATGCTGGCACAAAACGGTTGGTTTGTCATGCGCAGTTTACTTCCCGCGGGAAAAACAGGAAAGGTTTTAACCTGGACCGTCGAACCCAATGCGATTAACGGTTGGATAAGAGAACCAAATATCGGTTTCTCCCAGGTGGGCTATCTCCCTACACAACCAAAAGTCGCTGTCATTGAACTCGACAAGAAAGACAAACCCCTTGCAAAAGCTTCGTTATTTAAAATCGGCAACGATGGTGAGGCTTCCGCAGTATTCGGTGGCAAAATCGTTCCGTGGGGTGACTACTTTAAATATCACTATGTAAAATTTGATTTCACTTCGGTTAAAACGCCTGGTATCTACTACATCCAGTATGGCAATTTCAAAACAAATAATTTTTTAATCCAGGATAACGTCTACGATAAGATCACCGATGCCACGAGCGATATCTGGATCCCCATACACATGAATCACATGTTCGTGAACGAGGCGTATAGGGTCTGGCATGGCGAGCCGTTCAGGGAAGGTTACCTCCAGGCTCCACCAAACACCGATCACTTTGATCTTCATGAGCAAGGACCAACAACCGATACGAAGTATAAAGCGCTCGAATTGATTCCCGGATTAAACGTAGGCGGTTTCTTCGATGCCGGAGATTTTGACATTGAGACAGGATCAAATATTAGCGTCGTTCAGAACTTCGTTCACACCTGGGAATATTTCAAACCACAACGCGACCAGACTTTCGTTGACCAGAAACAACGTTATGTTGATCTTCACCGACCTGATGGAACGCCAGACGTATTGCAGTTTATCGAACATGGAACATTAAATCTTGTGGCGCAGGCGGAGATTATCGGTCACATGACACAGACTCTTTCAAACGCTGTGCTTGATAATTATCATCACTTGGGCGATGCTGCTTCATTAACTGACGGCCTTCCTTACAATCCTAACCTGGGCCCTTACGAAATCGCCGCTGACGGCAGATCGAGTGGCGTGAAGGATGATCTGTGGGCATTCACAAGTCGCAATCCAAGCCTCGATCTCAGGGCCGCAACCATGTTTGCAGCAGCAAGCAGAGCGTTGAAAGGATACAACGACGATCTTTCTGCAAGAGCCCTGCAACAATCAAAAAGACTGCTCAAGGAGGCAACGGAATTACTCGCCAATCAGCCGCAGGACAGCACACGCCGGGCATGGGGAGCAGTCGGTGACATCTCCACCAATCTCCAATTGTATATCGCGACCGGTGAAAAACAATATGCAAGTAAATTTCAGGAGCTCTTGTGGCCTGTGCTTGATCGAAGTGTCAATTTCGTTTTATTGACTGCATTAAATGCGATACCACACATGGATGCATCTTTCAAAGAAAAACTCCGCCCGTATGTCGTAAAATACAATGACTACATCAATGGGCTTGAAAAGGATAATCCGTACGGAGTACCTATCGGACTTGGCAACTGGGCAGGTAGCGGAGCTATTACTAATTTTGGAACTACCATCTGCTTTGCCAACAAATATTACCCTGATGTTGTAGATGCGAGCCATGCTTTCAAGAGCTCAAACTACTTGTTTGGCTGTCATCCATATCACAACTACTCATTGGTTGCAACGGTGGGGGCTACACGTCCTAAAGCAGTCTTTTACGGAAATAACAGGGCGGACTTTTCATTTATTCCCGGCAATGTTGCACCTGGTGTATTATTCAGAAAACCCGACCATTTTGAAAACTACGATGACTGGCCATTTCTTTGGGGCCAGAACGAAGGTACGATCGCAGGAAATACCAGTTATTTAATTTTTGGATCCGCTTTTAAGAACTTAGTAAAGAAAGCAAAATAGCATGAACAGATTAAGCCCCGGAGAAATCCGAGGCTTTTTTTGTTTTCGTTGATCCAGCGCAAAACTCAATTGTAGCTAGGTGGCAGTGGGAGTCAGTGTTGCTTTAATCGATAGCTTTCAGATTGTGTGGGCCCAGGGCTTTGGTGTTACTGAATTAACACACAGGACAGCGTGACAAATAATACGCTTTTTCAGGTTGCCTCAATTACCAAGCGATAACTGCAATGGCTGTGATGAAAAAAGTTGAAGTTGGTTTGATTCAATTGAACGAGGATACCAATAAGCAATTAATTTCATGGCACATCGCTGACAACAATTTCGTAAAAGATTCCCCGTTACCGTTACTTCGTACTCTTCTCTTGTACTTCGTACCTTGTACTGTCCCTGCACCTCATAACAACGCCAGTACTTCCTCTGTTATTCTCGTCGGGCGCATCGTTTTCGTATCTACCATACACCACATCGTTTTCGCTTCAGCCAATATTTTATCTTCCTGATTCATCAGCTTAACGAAACGTTCAAAACGCGCGCCATGATGATCACCCACCCAGGTAGTACCTTTTATTTCATCGTGAATAAACGCTGGATTTTTATAATCGATTTCATGACGTAATACAATCCATAAATAGCGCGACCGAAGTTCTTCCGGAGCAACGGATGCCCAATGCGCCGCGGCAACCTCTTGCACCCAACGTACATAAACCACATTGTTGACATGACCTATTTCGTCAATATCGGAGGAAAGTACGTTAATGGAATGGTGAAAGGGCAGCATGCAAATCCTTACTCTGCTTCCAGTGCTTCCAGAATATCAGCAAGTTCATCATAGTGTTTTAAGCCTGGACGAAGCTCGGCCTGGCCATGAAGGCAAATGCCACTTACACCGGTATGATTTAACGCCCTGTTGAGTTCTTCGACGTCCTTTATGGTAAGTAATACTTCATGTTCAGGAATGAAACGTGTCATGGTGGAGTCCTCATCAATCAGAAGGTAGGCAGGTTTTATGCTCATCGCCGGAAGTTCTTCGCCTTCCTGAAGTCTCAGCATAAAAGGGAGGCCGATCACACTTCCTATTTTGTTATACTCTTCCGATCCCAGTTCCAGATAATCCGGGCGAAATTCGTCAAGAATTACGGCAAGCTCTTCTTCGTTATTAATCCCATAAACTTCAGCAACTATCTGCGGGCCGGTTATCCAACCTCGGATCTCCTGATAACTTTTGGCCGTTATTGCTTCAGGTTGAGATGCAACAGCAGCGAAACCAAGGAAATCCACACCCATACCGGCACAATACCGTGCATCGCTTAAATTTGTGATCCGGCCGACTTTTACTAAGGTTTTTAATGGCATAGCTTATGTGGAAAAGAAGAAATAACTTTAGTTTTCGTTTACATTCAAATATCCGCGGGGATTTAAGAAAAACAAAAGTAATTGAAGCATTTTCAAAAAATTGTGTGGGCACTGGTCGCCATGTTGACGGGGTGTGATTCTGCTGAGGAACAAAAACGACGAGATGATGCAGCGTTTTTTCCTTTACAAAAAGGTGTATATCAACTTTATGATGTAGAGGAAATCATTTATGAATTAAGTGAACCGGAAACATTGCGTTATGAATTGAAGACTGTACTTATCGACTCATTTCGCAATGCACAATCGGGTTACACTTATATTATGCAACGCAGCAAAAGACCCGTTGGCGAAACAAGCTGGGTTTCGCTTGAGCCGTGGTCTGTCCGGAAAGAGACCAATGAAATAGTTGTGCATGAAGGAAATATACCTTTTGTTGTACTAACGTTTCCAATCTCAGAAGACCTAACGTGGAATGGGAATAAGTATAATACAGTGATTAATCCTACCACAAAAACGAACGAAGATGAATATCGCGTGTTGGAAAATAACGTGGAACGAACCATCAATTCAGTTGAATTTTCCGATTGCCTGGTGGTTGAACAGGAAGACAACCAGGAGTTTATTGTATTCTATGACAAGCGAACCGAGATTTATGCCCGTAACATCGGATTGATTTACAAAGAGCGTATCGAATTGCAATATTGTAATGATCAGGACCGGAATTGTGTTGGTCAGCAGATCGTGGATCAGGGTGTTATCTATAGACAATCGATTAAAGCGTATGGCAAGGAATAGCATCACCTTGACGATATTTTTTTTCCTGTGCATGTGCACCGTCCTTGGGCAAAACCGGTATATGGTTTTCTTTACAGATAAAGCCAATACCCCGTATTCGATATCTCAGCCCGGTGATTTTTTAACGCAGCGCGCGATCTCAAGACGACTACAGCAGAATGTTGCAATTACCGAACAGGACTTACCAGTTAATCCTGGGTATGTGTCGGGCGTGAAAGAAACCGGCGCCCAGGTTTTCTTCACCACCCGGTGGATGAACGGTGTATTGGTACAATGTGATGAGGAGCTGGTCCCTATGCTTGAAGGATTGGATTTTGTAAACAGGGTTGAATTTGTTGCACCGGATGTCAGGCTCCTTAACGGAAGAAGGAAGACGAACCGTCAGAATAAGTCAGGTAGGTCGGCGGATGTTACCGACATTCAACTCACTATGCTGGGCATTACTACAATGCATAGCGAAGGCTATAGAGGCGAAGGAATAATTATTGCGGTTTTTGACAGTGGCTTTGATGGCGTAGACACAGGTACACCTTTCCAACATTTATGGGATGAAAATAAGATAGACCTCTCTGTTTCACAGGATTTCGTCTACAACTCCGACAATGTATTTGGTTACGATGACCACGGAACAATGGTATTTTCGGTGATGGCGGCTAACGAAAGTATGACTTTTACTGGGGGATCTTATAATGCTAATTTTCAGTTATATATAACCGAAGAAGTACCCACTGAATATAGGGTTGAAGAGTACAACTGGCTATTTGCTGCTGAACGCGCTGACAGTACCGGGGCCGACATTATTCAGGCTTCCCTGGGGTATAACGATTTTGATGGAACCACCATGGATTACGAAAAATCAGCAATGAATGGTACAACGACAGTTGTTACCCGTGCCGCGCAATGGGCAACAGATAGGGGTATGGTTGTGGTATGCAGCGCGGGCAATGAAGGGAATAATTCCTGGCAAACCATTACAGCGCCGGCAGACGCAACGGATGTGCTAGCCGTTGCCAACGTCAACCAAACCCTACAGCGATCTAATTCAAGTTCCATAGGACCTTCGTTCGATGGGCGTGTTAAACCCGATGTTGCGGCCCTTGGAACAAATACAAGTGTAGTCAGACCCAGCGGTGCTGTAGGATCGGCATCGGGAACTTCACTCGCAGCTCCGCTCATCTCGAGCCTGGTGGCCGGCCTTTGGCAGCGGTATCCGGATCTCACAAACAAAGAACTGATTACGGCCATCCGGAATTCTGCATCACAGTCTTCCAATCCCGATCACCTCATCGGTTACGGCATTCCCAGTTACACCTCCGTTGTAAATTATCTTGAACGGGCAGAACAGACACGATGGTTTGAAGTCTATCCCAATCCGATATATTCCGACAGCCTCGTGATCAAACCTAGAGATCCGGTTGAGATCCCTTCGTGTCAAATACAGTTTATCAGCGCCGATGGAAAGATCATACTCTCCAAAGACATTGCCTTTACCTGGGCTGAATCACAATATGAAACCAGTCTAAAAGGATTTGAGCGCGGCGTATACTTTTTAAAGATTACGTGGAAAGACAAAACGTTCACCCATAAACTGGTTAAAATCTGATGAAACCGTTTACATTTTGTAAGTAGAAATATCATCATATCCGGCAGCCTGTTTCACATTTCTTTCTTTAATTTGCCGCTAATTCAAACAACCCATGCCAATAATAGCACCTTCCATTCTTGCAGCCGATTTTGGAAATCTTCAACGTGATATCAACATGGTGAATGAAAGCCAGGCTGACTGGATTCACGTGGATATTATGGATGGCGCTTTTGTGCCAAACATCTCTTTCGGTTTTCCTGTTCTGGATGCGGTGAAACGCCATGCCCGGAAACCACTTGATGTTCACCTCATGATTGTAAATCCTGAAAAATTTGTAGATGAATTCGCGAAAGCAGGAGCGGCTTCCATTTCTGTCCATGTTGAAGCGTGCCCACATCTCCATAGAAACATTCAACAGATAAAGGCTGCAGGTTGTAAAGCTGGGGTGGCGCTCAATCCCCACACATCAGTTAAGTCACTTGAAAACATCATCCAGGATGTGGATATAGTTTGTGTTATGTCAGTCAATCCGGGCTTTGGAGCACAGAAATTTATTAGCCATACATATCAGAAAATCAGCGAGTTAAAGTCGTTAATACAAAGTACTGGTTCAAATGCTTTAATTGAAATTGATGGTGGTGTGAACCAAGGTAATGCCAAGGCATTACTGGAAGCTGGTGCAAGCGTACTTGTCGCCGGAAACTTTGTTTTTACGGCCAACGATCCTACAGCCGTGATCGGGCAGTTAAAAGCTATAAGCTGATTCGGCTTCATACTAATACTTGTATTGGCGTCCTGTAAAAAGCAGCTAACCAATTTCATTTCAGGGAAAATCAAGATGTAATACAACCTGTTTCCGGTTTTAAACGTAATCCCGGCAAGGTTTTTGACTTTCACCATAAACAAAAGCCAGTCCCTATGCAAAAGATTTTTCTCAGTTTATTCCTGCTGACACTTATCGCCTGTTCCCCCACAGTCACACGGATGAATCCCGATACACAAATGGATTTGAGTGGGCGCTGGAACGACACAGATTCCAGAATGGTGGCCGACCAGATGATTCTTGATCTGGTGAATTCCGACGGATTTAAAAACTATGCAAAAACCATTGGTCGTAAACCGGTGATTATAGTCGGGTCGATCAGGAATAAAACATCGGAGCATATTGATGCCGATAACTACATCAAAAAGTTTGAAGTTGTAATCCATAACTCTGGTATGGCCGAGCTTGTTGAAAACGATGCTTTCAGGGATAAACTAAGGACAGAGCGCGCAAGCCAGCAGGATTTCGCATCACCTTCAACAGCCGCAAGCTGGGGCGAAGAAACCGGCGCTGACCTGATGTTGTTTGGAGAAATGAATGCCGAAACAGATACCGCCAGGAAGAAACGTGTTGTCAATTACATGACCACTTTATTTCTCACCGATATCGAAACCAACAAAAGAATCTGGTATGGCCAAAGGGAAATCAAGAAGTTAGTTAAAAACTAGCCGGCATGACAGGCCATTCTTCCATGTTCAATTTAGCACTGCGTTTTATGCTGGTAAGTCTTGCCATGATATTTACCGCCTGTGCAAATTATTATCAAAATAATTATTCATTCAATGAAAAGTTTGAACAGGGAGAACTCCATACAGCGCTTGAAACACTGAAGAAAAATTCAAACGAAGCACACGGAAAAAATCGCTTTATCTATTATTCCAATAAAGGACTTCTGCTTTCGGTTCTTGGTAAGTATGCAGAAAGTAACGAAAGCCTGGAGAAAGCTTTTCTCTTCGGGGAAGATTATCGCATCAACTATATCCACGAAGCCGCTTCATACCTGAGCAATCCGATGCTCACACCGTATCGGGGTGAAGACCACGAACACCTGATGGTGCTTTACTTTAAGGCGCTGAATTTCCTGAAGATGAATAAACCCGAAGAAGCGCTTGTCGAATGCCGTCGACTCAATATCCGGCTGAATCAATTGAGTGATAAGTACAATTCCGAAAAAAAGCTTCAGCGCGATGCGTTTATACATACCCTGATGGGCATCATCTATCAAAGTAGTAAGGATTATAACAACGCTTTTATAGCTTACCGGAATGCTGTTGAAGTCTATGAAAAGGAATACAGCACGTTTTTTAATATACACGTTCCTGAACAGTTAAAAAAGGATTTGTTAAATACCGCGTACTGGACCGGCTTCATGGATGAGTTTAATCATTTTAAAAATCATTTTAACATGGCGGAATACAAGCCTGTTGCACCTGAGGCGGAACTGGTTTTTTTCTGGCATAACGGTCTCGCGCCTGTAAAGGAGGAGTGGAGTGTTAATTTTGTAATCGATCATCAATCGGATAACCTGGTGTTGTTCAGGAATGAAAGTTTAGGGATAAATTTCCCGTTTAACATCGACAAAGACAAAGAGAAGAGAGACCTTAGCAGCCTCGAAGTTTTTCGCGTTGCTTTTCCAAAATATGCGGAGCGATCAACGTACTATAAGGAAGGCGTTCTTGAAATTGATAGCGCAGCCTTTCCGCTTGAACTGACAGAAGACATTAACCAAATCGCTTTTTATAGTTTAAAACAACGAATGGTTACTGAGATGAGTAAAGGCCTTTTGAGAGCGGCCCTTAAAAAGGCAAGTGAACATTCCATGCGTGAGGAGGATGAGCGGCTGGGGGCATTGATTGGATTGGTTAATGCTATTACCGAAAAAGCTGATACCAGAAACTGGCAGACCTTACCGCACAGCATCCACTTCGCGCGCGTACCGCTCCAGGAAGGTGAAAATCCCGTTAAGTTCAAACTCCGAAGTGGTGAGGGAAAAACCATTGATTATCAGTTTACTTATCAGGCAACAAAAGGCCAGACACTTTTTCATACCTTTTCATCGTTAGAAACCATGCCGATGAACCCGCGGTACTATTAACACGGGTAAGCAACACCATAAGGGTCTGAATCTACGAAATAGGATGATTCCTGGAATTGCTTTAACTTTAGCCTTTAAAGCCAATCAAGTGAAGGTGAATTTTTTAAATATTACGCAATCAATATCCAACATTTGAAGCGTTACGCTGTCATACTAGGTCTCCTCATTCTGTGCCTGGGCGTTACCCCGGAGCTATTCGCCCAATATGAGGATGAAAAAGATGCCACTATTCCGTTGGAACATTTTTACGTTAAACGGCAGGGGATAAGTCCCTTCCGAAGAATACTTAGTAAAATCACTTTCGGATTAAGCACAGGGTATGGGCAAACAAATTTTAATCATGAGCTGACTGGTTATGGGGTACTTCAAAACCCAGGGTCTGATCCACTCACCTTTCCAGTTTCAAATCCAACCACGCTGTATGGAAACTGGTTCAATGAAGTAACGCCCTCAACGCAATCAGCCCAACCCGGTGCATTTACAATCACATCAGAAGAAGATAAAATCGGATTTCGGAACAAGGCTTTCAATATTCCACTTCAGGCAACGCTCCATGTAGAAATAAAAGAACGCTTCAGGATTGGTGGAGGATATTCATTTACCTATACAAACCTTGGTGATTTCGAACCGATCAGTCACGGTAACGACATCAATGGTTTTGAACCGGATGTATCTGGTTTCTTCCTTAAGAAATACTTTGGTTTATTGGGTGTAAACCTCTACCGTTACTATGATTATCTTCTGGTGGCAGACGCGCAAATTGGTGGTTATGGCCTTGGAAAAAATTTCGATAAAGGCAGCATCAGTAAAGGTGTTTTTTTTAATTTTGGTGTTACCGTTGAACGTGAGATGTCAGAATATTTCAGGCTTTTCGTTCGGCCATCCTATGAGATTAAAGGATACCAGTTGGGCCTTCCCCAAGGACCAGCGATCAAACACAACTTTAACGCTTTTTATATCAACGTAGGGGCTACCTATCGGATACCCGAATTGCGAAAGTGCTTTGAGAAGACATGCCGGGCGCAGAAGAACCATGCCCATGGTAATCGTGAATACCGCAGCCGCGTTCACCCCATATACAAAAAACAAAATCCGCACTACGGCGAAAACTATCCCACCCTGATCAAATACAAGGGGAAGAATAAAAAGAAACTCAATCCTTATTAGTTCAAGGTCACTCACTGGTTCATAGTTCAAGGTTCATGGTTCAAGGTTAGATTTCGAAAACGATGAAGCTTTCGAAAAAGTCGCGAGTATCGAGCTTCGAGTTTGTTTGGGCAGTAAATTCAGATGACCTGACCAATCAGTTTTGTCAAGCCTCAAGCCTCGAACTCAACCTCAAACTTCAAACCTCAAACCTCAAACAATGTCGTAACATCCCCCGTTATCGAACACCACTTTGAACCTTGAACTTTGAACCATGAACCATTTAAATTTCCTTTTATTTTAAACCTTAAACGTTCAACTTTTGCTATCTTGCGTGGCTTTTAAAGGAGCATTAATCCAGTAAAAATTCAAACTTAAATGGCAGAAGAAACCGGTGGCCTGACCCCAGGCAGACAAAGTATAATTCCGATTAATATTGAAGACGAAATGCGGGGAGCGTACATCGATTATTCGATGTCCGTTATCGTTTCGCGAGCCCTTCCGGACGTGCGTGATGGCTTAAAACCTGTTCACCGCAGGGTATTGTTCGGGATGCTTGAGCTCGGTGTTAATTACAACAAGCCATATAAAAAATCAGCAAGAATTGTAGGGGAGGTTTTGGGTAAGTATCACCCGCACGGTGATGCTTCGGTTTATGAAACAATGGTGCGCATGGCACAGGACTGGTCTTTGCGTTACACGCTTGTTGATGGTCAGGGAAACTTTGGTTCTGTTGATGGAGACTCTGCAGCGGCAATGCGTTATACAGAAGCGCGCCTTCGCCGTATTGCAGAAGAAATGCTTGCCGATATCAATAAAGATACTGTTGATTTCCAGGCAAACTTTGATGACTCGCTGAAAGAACCAACCGTACTTCCAGCAAAAATCCCGAACCTGTTGTTAAACGGATCTTCCGGGATCGCGGTGGGGATGGCCACGAATATGGCACCTCACAACCTCCGCGAAGTGGTAGATGGCATCATTGCCTACATTGATAACCGGGATATTACGATTCCTGAATTAATGAAATACATCACTGCTCCGGACTTTCCAACGGGTGGTGTCATTTACGGATACTCCGGTGTACAGGAAGCATTCCTTACGGGAAGGGGAAGAATCGTGATGCGTGCAAAAGCAGAGATCGTTACCTCAGCCAACGGAAGGGATCAGATCATTGTTACGGAAATTCCATACATGGTGAACAAGGCAGCGATGATTGAAAAGACTGCTGCCCTGATCAATGAGAAAAAAATAGAAGGTATATCGGATCTGCGTGACGAATCTGACCGCGATGGTTACCGTGTTGTTTATGATTTGAAAAAGGATGCGATAGCCAATATCGTTTTAAATAACCTGTATAAGTACACCCAGCTTCAGTCCTCTTTCGGTGTAAACAACGTGGCGCTGGTAAAGGGCCGGCCGATGACTTTGAACCTCAAAGATCTCATTCATCATTTTGTAGAACATCGCCATGAAGTTATCGTTCGCAGAACAAAATTTGAACTCGCCGAAGCAGAGCGCAGGGCACATATCCTGGAAGGTTATCTTATCGCCCTTGATAACCTGGACGAGGTTATTTCACTGATCCGAAATTCTAAAGACCCTGATACCGCGCGCGAAGGTTTGATTTCACGCTTTGGTCTTTCTGAAATTCAGTCGAAAGCCATTCTGGAAATGCGCTTACAACGGCTTACGGGTCTTGAGCGCGATAAGATCCAGCAGGAATACAAGGAAGTAAAAGAACTTATTGATCGCCTGAATGAAATTCTGTCCAATGAACCGTTGCGTATGCAACTGATTAAGGACGAATTAACAGAAGTGCGCGAACGGTATGGCGATGAGCGCCGCACCAAAATAGAGCACAGCGACGACGATTTTACCATGGAAGATATGATTGCCAACGAAGACATGGTGATCACCATTTCCAACCAGGGTTATATCAAGCGCACCTTGCTGGCCGAGTATAGAACACAGGGTAGAGGTGGCGTTGGCTCAAAAGGTGTTTCAACCAAAGAAGATGATTTTACTGAGCATCTCTTTATTGCCCAGGCGCACAATTACCTGCTGATATTTACCGATCAGGGAAAAGTATATTGGAAGAAAGCGTATGAACTTCCGGAAGGAAATAAAACTTCAAAAGGAAGAGCCATTCAAAACCTCATTAACATTGAGCCAGGTGATACAGTGCGCGCCATCATCAATATTAAAAACCTGACGGATGACGAATACATCAATAATAACTATGTGATTTTATGTACAGAGAAAGGAACCATTAAGAAAACATCTCTGGAGGCATATTCACGTCCGCGTCAAGGCGGTATTACGGCGATTAGCATTCACGAAGGAGATCGTTTACTGAATGCGTCACTTACCAATGGTAGTAACCATATTGTAATCGCAAAAAGCGAAGGGAAAGCTGTTCATTTCCATGAATCAGACGTTCGTCCGATGGGGCGTACAGCTGCTGGCGTGCGGGGTGTGACCCTCGAATCGGAAGAAGATAAAGTGATTGGCATGGTTTGTATTAATCGTCCGGATGCTAATCTCCTCGTCGTGTCTGAACGAGGTTTTGGTAAACGGTCGGACATGGAGGATTACCGAATAACGAAACGCGGTGGAAAAGGTGTAAAGACGCTTAACATTACTGAAAAGACTGGCAAGCTTGTTGCCATCAAGCAAGTTGGTGACGATGATGATCTGATGATTATCAATCGATCGGGAATAACAATCCGCATAAGCGTGAGCGAACTTCGGGTAATGGGTCGGGCAACACAGGGCGTTCGGCTGATCAAATTAAATGAAGACGATCAGATATCGTCGGTAGAGAAAATTCAAAAAATCGAAAAAATAGTAGATGAAGAAACGCAATCTCCGGAAGACCCTGCCACTGACCAGGCGCCTGATGGAGCACAGATTGAATAAACCTAAACTAAATTAAAACAACACATTAAAATCAGTAAAATGAAACGACTTACACTTATACTGTTCGTACTTTCTGTCGTAACAGTTTATGCACAAAAACCGATAAAGCCTAATTTAAATAAAGCGCTCGCTTCATTGAAGGAAGGTAAACTGGATGAAGCAAAAGCCAATATTGATGCAGCGATCACCAGCGATAAATTTAAGGATGAAGGAAAGACCTGGTATTACCGCGGTCTCATTTATGCTTCACTTGATACTACATCCAAAGAGGAGTTTAAGACGCTCGCACCAAATGCATTTGATGTTGCCCTGGAAGCATTTGCTAAAGCCGATGAACTTGCTCCAAAAGGAAAAGCAGATGCCTACTTTACACCTGATGCATCCGGCTTACCGCAGTTGAAATTACAGCAGGTTACCAATTGGGCGAATTCGCATTTGAATAAAGGCGCTACACATTATCAAAACGAAGAGTTTGCTGAAGCAACAGAGAGTTTTGATCGCGTAACAAAAATTCTACCGGATGACACAACAGCGTACTTTTATGGTGCTTTTGCTGCACAACAAGGGGAGAATCATGATAAAGCTATCGAGAATTTCCGAAAGTATATTGAGAAAGGTGGTACTTCGGTAGATGCTTACTTGTCATTGTACAATATCTATCGTGCAAAAGACGATAACGACAAAGCACTTGAAGTTATTCGTGAAGCAAGGACAAAGTTTCCCACTAACGGTGACCTTCCTAAAGCCGAGATTGGTTTGTTAATCGATCTGAAACGAATTGACGAAGCTAAATCTGGCCTTGAATCAGCGATTCAAAAGGAGCCGGATAATAAAATCCTTCATTTCTATTTAGGGTATGCAAATGCTACCTTAAACGATGTGGAAGCAGCGAAGAAGAATTACACCGAAGCTTTACGCATTGACCCGCAATATTTCGAGGCACAGTTCTACCTCGCCAGACTCATGTACCTGGAAGCAGATAAGATAAAAAAGGAAATGGCTAACTTGGGCATCACCGCTGCAGATAAGAAAAAAAGATTTGAGCTTGACAAGCAACTCGTCGAGAAGTTAAAAGTTGCACTTCCATACTGGGAAAAAGCAGAGAAGATCAACCCTTCTGACCAAGATGTACTTGACGTACTTTATTCAATCTACACTGACCTCGACATGCAGGATCAGATAAAACGAATTGAAAAACGATACAAGGAGCTTGGCATGGAGGAGTAGTTAACTTACTTGCCAATCAAATTAAAAGGACTGCCGATTCAGGTAGTCCTTTTTTGTGGCTTGTAGGAATAGCTGTGAGCTTCGGGTTTGTTGCGTCGTATTTCAAGCGACAAGCGACAAGGGACAAGGTATCAGGATATCAGGACACTACGAGGCAACAGCTAAAAACCTTCCAGGTTGATTTCGATAGCTTATCGGTTTTTCTTGAAACACAAACCACAAACATCAGACCTCCAGCCTCAAACAAACTTTCGCAAGTCTAGTTTTCGGGATCCAACCTTGAACTTTGAACTTTGAATCTGGAACTTTGATTAATCTTAACCGCCCATTTTTCAATCACGTTTACCATCTGGTCGAGTTTGATTGGCTTGCTGAGATAATCATCCATTCCTGCCTCAAGGCAGTTTTCCCTGTCACTGTCCATCGCATTGGCGGTCATTGCGATAATGATAGGTTGTTGTTCTTTACGTTGACGAATTATTCTTGTGGCCTCCAGGCCGTCCATCTCAGGCATTTGTACATCCATCATCACCAGGTCATAGTATGCTTTATCCAACGCTTCCAGGGCTTCAATTCCATGCGCAGCGATTACAGGACTATAGCCCATTTTTGTAAAGATTCGTTCGGTGAGTTTTTGATTCACCGGGTTATCCTCAACAATGAGCACGCGTAGCGGATACCGCTTGTTAAAATCAGAGAGTAATTTTTGATTTTGTTTTGCGTCCTGTTGTGGTTGTTGTGAGGACACCTGATCCCGCAGCGCTTTGATGACCTGCGTATAGAGGTTGTGTTGTTTCGTTGGTTTTGTGAGTATGGCAGAAAATAGTGTAAAAAACTCGGGCGTTCGCTCGTCACCGACAGAACTTAGCAGGATAATTGGCTTTTCTATTTTTGCCTGTCGTAAGCTTCTCGCGAGTTCAAGGCCATTCATGTGTGGCATTTGCATATCCGTAATTACGAGATCGACTACCTCTTCCTGCGATAAAGCAATGTCGAGGGCTTCTCTCCCAGAGGCAGCCACAAGCGGGATAAAATTCCATTGTTCTACCTGTGTTTTTATGATTGCGCGATTGGTTTCATTATCGTCAACAATCAAAATTCGTTTACCTTCCAGTCCGTTGGATGCCGCATTCACATACGTTTTGATTGCTTTAACACTTACACCTGCTTTGATTGTAAAACGAAACGTGGTACCCACGTTCTCCTCACTCTCCACAGTGATAGATCCGCCCATTAGTTTTACAAGTTTTTCACAGATGGCAAGACCCAGACCTGTGCCGCCATATTTTCTTGTTGTTGATGAATCAATTTGTGAGAATGGCTTAAACAGACGCGCCAGTTTATCAGCGGGGATACCAATTCCGGAATCGCGAAGTTCGAACTGAAGTTGTAATTGTTCTTCCGATCCGTTCAACATCCTCACACCCATGAAAATCTCTCCTTTATGGGTAAACTTCACGGCATTGCCAACCAGGTTTAATAATATCTGACGGAGGCGCAGGGCATCACCGGTAATTTGTGACGGTACATTGTAATCAATCTGGTAAATGAGGTCTATGCCTGAGGCGGCTGCCGGAGTGATGAATAAATCAAAGACATCTTCAATACAATTTCGTAAATCAAAATCCTTGTGCTCAAGGTCCATCTTGCCCGATTCGATCTTTGAAAAATCAAGAATGTCATTGATTACGCCCAACAGGCTTTCTCCGGAATTTTTTATGGCATCATTGTATTCGCGTTGTTCTGCATTGAGCGATGTCTCGTTTAATAGCGAAGCCATTCCGATCACACCATTCATGGGCGTGCGGATTTCATGGCTCATGGTAGCCAGAAAGATACTTTTTGCACGATTGGCATCTTCGGCCTCAAGCCTCGCTTTCTCAGCTTCTTTTCTTGCCTTGCGTTCCTTCTTGGTACTTTCAATCAATTCCTCTGTGCGTTCTACAACAATACGTTCAAGTTCGCGTTTCTGTTTTTTGATGAGTCCGATACGGACTCGATACAACGTTATACCGGTACCAGCAATGACGACGATGGCAATAAGTTTAAACCACCATGTTTTCCAAAACGGAGGTGTTATGATTAGTCGCAGGCTAATGGTCTTGTCGGACCAATGACCGAGATTATCGAGGCCCTTCACTCTAAAAGTATAACGCCCGGGATTCAGATTAGTGTATGTCGCAGTACGTTTCTCCCCTATGAAATTCCATTCTGTATCAAAACCCTCCAGTAAATAGGCATAATGTTTTCGATCCTGTGACGTATAGTTCAATGTTGCAAACTCAATAGAAATTACGGACTGATTATGCGAAAGCGTAATCGATTTTGTTTCTGTGATACTTGCATTCAACGGACTGCGATCGTGCTCGTTCTGTGCAATTGAAACCGGCTTGTTAAAAAGCTGGAATTCTGTAAACACAAGGTTCGGATTATAACTGATCTCCTTTACGCTGTCGGGATGAAATTCATTGAATCCATTTATACCACCAAAATATAATTTACCTGACTTACTTTGACATGCAGCCTGCTTGAATTCAAGGGATTGAAGACCATCAGAAACAGTATAGTTCTGGAAAGTTCGGGTTGCCGGATCCATTTTTGAAAGCCCTTGATTTGTACTGATCCAGATATTGTTTTGATCGTCTTGCTTTAATGCAAAAATGGTTTCGTTGGGAAGACCATTACGAATGTAAAAGGATTCGAAACGCTCGTTTTTTCGATCGAAGTAATTTAAACCTGAGCTCGTTCCAATCCAGAAATTACCGGAAGAATCCTCCAGCATACTAAATACAATATCATTGCTGATGCTGTTTTCATTCGGCTTGTATTTATACGCTTTAAATTGCCTGGTTTCCTTATCATAAAGATTTAATCCACCACCATTTGTACCAACCCATAAATTTCTTTCGCTGTCCTCAAAAATGGTATTGATCATGTTGTGCGTGATCGGATTGATGGAATCACTGGTGGTGTGATGAATGAAAGAGTTGGTTGTTGGATCAAACAGTTCAAGGCCGGCGGAATATGTTCCTACCCACATATTATCATAGGAATCTTTAAAGATAGTCCATACGTTGTTGCTCCCAAGACTACCTTTATCGTTCGGATCGTGCTTATAATGCCGGTACGTTTTCTTTTCAGGATTAAAAACAGTTATTCCGCTACCCCATGTACCAACCCAGAGGTTGTGATCTTTATCTTCTGCAAGAGACAATACGTAATCACCACAAAGACTTTGTGATACACCTGGTATATGACGGTAATGTGTAAAAGTTCCTTGTTTAGCATCGAAGAGATTGACACCTCCACCGTCTGTTCCGAACCACAGATTTTCTTTGCTGTCTTCGAAGATGGCAAGCACATTGTTGTGGCTCAAACTTGTGGGAGATTCTGTATGCTGGTAGTGTTGAAATTTGTGGGTATCACGGTTAAAGAAATTAATTCCGCCGCTAAAAGTTCCGACCCACATATTGCCTTTGGAATCACGGAGGATAGACCAGATGGAATGGCTGTTGATACTCGTTTTATCCGACAAGTCCCGCGTGTATGAATTCCATTTTTGTCCTGTAGGATCAAGCACTGTCAGCGGCCCGTTCTCCGGACCTATCCAGATATTTCCGCCGTAATCTTCCTGGATCGACATAATGTATTCCGGAATTGTAACGCCTTCGTAAGATTTGTTTTCGTAACGTATAAATTTTCCGGTGGCCTTATCAAACAGATTTAAGCTTCCGCCCATCGTACCAATCCAGATCCGCTTTTTGCTATCCTGATAAATTCCCCAGATATCATTATGACTGATAGACGAAGGGTTGCCAGGATCATGCACGTAAGCCTTAAATGCTTTTGTTTTTTTATTGTAACTGTTCAGCCCGTTTTTAAAAGTCCCGAACCAAATTAACCCGTCATCATCTTCAATGATCCGTTTAACAATGCCATGGATGGACTTTTTACCCGGGCGAAAATGTTCCCACGCTCCGGCCTTAGGGTCAAACATATCTACACCATATCCCTCAGTTCCAATCCAGATAATACTGTCACTGTCAATGAATACCGTATTCACCTGGTTGCTGCTGATGGTTTCCGGATCTGCCGGATCATGATAATAATTTTGAAACCGCTCTCTTTTCCGGTCGAAAAAACTCAAACCACCCCATGTTGCAATCCATAAATCTCCATTTGCATCTTCTGCAATCTGGTTAACCATATTGTTACAGATGGAATTTTCATTCTTAACATCGTTACGATATACGGTAATTTTATAACCGTCGTATTTATTTAGTCCGTCACGGGTACCGAACCACATGAAACCGCGACTGTCCTGTAAAAAGCAAATTACGTTACTCTGGGAAAGTCCGGATTCGGTGCCGATGTGCTCAAAGCGTAAATTTTTTGGCTGAGCAATGGTGAGATTGGAAAACACCATCAAACACAGGATGAAAAGATATGGCCTTACCATAGGATAAAGTACAACTGCCTTTAGAAGCAGATTACAGTTGCGCTTTAAGCAACGCAGCTTCCTGCTCCAGGCTTTGAATAATGCTTGCGCAAAGTTCATGAAATGATTTAAGTAACACGTCCGGGGTTTCGTTATGCTCTTCAAGGTGATTTCTGAAAGCGTAGATTGATTCGGTGAACTCCGCATCATTCAGTAGGCCTACCGTGGATTTGGATTTATGTACCGCTTTGTTAAATACCTGTAAGTTTTTATATGCTGATGCCTCACTGGCAGCCTTAATTAACTCATCGACATTAGCAATCATGAGCATAATAAGCTCTAACTTGAAATCAACATCTTCAGTACCACTGTAAAGATCAAAGTTGATTTGAACCTGACGCATGTTTTGATTGGTTTGATAACCCATTTTAAAGCCACATTTTACTTAGTCGGAGATCTTAGACCCTTATTGTGCCACCTTGAAATCCGGATTTTATCATTAAGCCTTTTAAGTTGCCTTCTGAGATCGCCTTTTTTAATCCAACATATTCGCGTTCGGAGGCGATCGCTTTGATTCAGTACAATATTAAAATGCTTTAGAATACCGAGGCAATGTATTAAAAACGACCGGCAGGATTTTCGTAAAAACCCTGAAATGCTTACATCCTTTACAAAAGCTTCATTCAGCCAAATAATCGATAACCAGACACAATTGTATGTTGGATTGATTGAAATTGATGGCTAACGTTTCTAAACAACATATTTAGACGACTTCGGAAGGCGGTATCTTTCTTCTTCAAGAATGCTCGAAATAACTGATGTTTGCGGTTACACAACCTTTATTATATTGGGCCGCAACACAAGACACGTCATGATACTTTACTTGCCCAAAAAACCTTAGTTCGATACCTCATGAAAGTTGCATTATTTGTGCCATGTTACATTGATCAGTTTTATCCCAATGTTGCCGTGGCTACGCTGGAATTGCTGGAAAAATTACGTGTGGAAGTAGTATTCCCGCGTGGGCAAACCTGTTGTGGACAGCCCATGGCCAATGCTGGCTTTGAGCATCTTACAAAAAAAAATGCCTCAAAATTTATTGAAGATTTCAATAATTGTGATTACATCGTTTCTCCGTCCGGAAGTTGCGTGCTGCATGTCAAAGAACACCTGCATGCGGACGGTCCGGAAACCATGGAAACTGCGGTCGGAATCCGAAAGAAGATTTTTGAGCTGACAGAGTTTCTCACCGATGTAGTGGGCGTTAAATCATTACCAGCTAAATTTTCTCATAAGGTCGGGCTGCATCAAAGCTGCCATGGCCAACGCGGACTACACTTATCGCAAATGTCGGAGCTGGTAGCACCGAATTTTTCCAAGCCGGCACAATTGCTGAAGCTTGTGGAAGGACTTGAGTTGGTTAACCTCGATCGAAGTGATGAATGTTGTGGATTTGGCGGAACCTTTTGTGTTTCTGAGGAGGCGATATCTGTAAAAATGGGAAAGGATCGCGTCCGGGATCATCTTCAACATGACGCCGAGTTTATCACCGGAAACGACATGTCTTGCCTGATGCACCTCGAAGGAATTTTACGGAGACAGGGTAGTGATGTTAAAGTAATGCACATTGCCGAAATATTAAACAGTCAATGAAGAAGGATTTTACTTTATCTAATCACAGTGAACGCGCGAAGGAGTTCAACCAGGATGAACCGCGTGTCGACTGGCACGACAAGACATTATGGTTCATCAGGGAAAAACGTGATAAAGCAGCGAATCAATATTCCGAATGGGAAGAGCTGCGTGAGATCGCTTCCAGGATTAAAGCCAATGTACTAGATCATCTCGGAGACTATTTGTTGGAATTTGAAAAGCATGCAACTGATAACGGTATTAGCATCCACTGGGCTTCAACGCCGGAGGAGCACAATCGCATTGTGCTTGATATCATTAAACGACATGGCGAAACAAAAATCGTAAAAAGTAAATCCATGCTAACCGAGGAGTGCCACCTCAATGCCTACCTTTCACAACATGGTATTGATGTAGTTGACACCGATCTGGGTGAACGGATTGTTCAGCTTGCCAACGAACCTCCGAGCCATATTGTGTTGCCCTGCATCCATAAAAAGAAAGAGGAAATTGGTGCGCTTTTTCATCAGCATCTTGGTACACCAGAAGGCAATGCCGATCCTGTTTTCCTTGCCAACTCGGCGCGGCTTCATTTACGCGATCGGTTTATGACAAGCCGGGTGGCCATTACAGGTGTAAATTTCGCTGTCGCGGAAACGGGAGAAATTGTGATCTGTACCAATGAGGGAAATGCTGATCTTGGTGTTCAGCTTGCCGACGTTCACATCGCTTGCATGGGCATTGAAAAAATTATTCCCCATCGGAAGCACCTGGGTGTTTTTTTGAGGTTGCTGGCGCGAAGCGCTACAGGTCAACCCATCACAACATATTCAAGTCATTTCAGGAAACCCCGGGCTGGACAAGCCATGCATATTGTGTTGTTGGATAACGGTCGCAGTGAACGGTTACACCAGGAAGACTTCCGAAGCGCATTAAAATGTATTCGCTGTGGTGCCTGTATGAATACTTGTCCTGTTTATCGCCGTAGCGGAGGACACAGTTATCATCATGCTATTGCCGGGCCTATCGGAAGTATTCTCGCTCCGGGATTGGACATGAAAAAATATAGCGATCTTCCATTCGCTTCGACGTTATGTGGTTCCTGTTCCAACGTTTGCCCTGTTAAGATCGACATTCATAATCAGTTGTATAAATGGAGGCAAGTGCTGGTTAAAGCAGGTCATGTTGAGCCTACAAAAGAGGTGGGCATGAATGCGCTTGCTATGGTGTTATCCTCTTCCCTTTTATTTTCCTGGACAGGTAAAACAGCGCGATGGATGATGCGCAAATTTCCAGGACTCATCCGACATAAATACAATTTATGGTATACGCAACGCGAGATGCCAGAGGCGCCAGAGCATTCTTTCAAGTCGTGGTACAAACAAAATCGATCATCGCATGAACAGCAGAAGTAAAATATTACAGGCGTTATCGCAGAAAATGTCTTCTCGCGCACCAC
>Ga0196965_1000242_pt1 | contig 38229 bp, 33 predicted proteins | sample S1_20metaG_FD_148668 | JGI IMG/M metagenome (GOLD analysis project Ga0196965, IMG submission 148668) | Soil microbial communities from Anza Borrego desert, Southern California, United States - S1_20 | ecosystem: Environmental > Terrestrial > Soil > Desert | place: USA: California | collected...
CCATTAAGTATTAATAAACTTGTAGATGCGTTATCACATTTTTGATAAGACATAAAGAGAAGACCAAGGATTGGTAGAAAGGTGCAAAGATTAGTGGTCGGATCATGATCCTTGCTATGGAGTTGATCAGGACGGCATATAGTCGGAGTAAAATGTAGTAATTATCGCAGGATTGAAGGAAGCCCACTGCAAGAAGATAATAAAAAATTAACATCATCCTTTCATTGTTTTTGGTCGAATTTTTAATCATAGCGGTAATTTACTTTTTGAATTTGTTACGAAACGAGCTTAGGTGGGTCGACATCTGTGGGGCATCAAATCTAGTATGCTTTTTTATCGGAATCTAAAATAATTCGATACATTCAGTTTAAATCGGATTTGCTAAATGGATTTACTTCTGCTTCTATGTGAAGTCCACAAAAAGGACAATGAGTAATATCATAGTTATGGAGTTGTGGATTATTCCCCAACTGCATTGTCCCATCGTGCTCTATCACTTTTAACCAGCCTTTTTGACTAATATTTGATATCGCAAATGTATTTTCAGACAGCATAGTTTTCATTCCGTCACAACATTCTCGTATATTCATATCTACCAAGTCAGATGTAGAATAGCGAGCGATTCTATAAAAAATTAATGATCTTTTACTTTTTGGTATTTACCATCATAACTTATTATAGCTTTTGAATACTTTATGTCACATTTTACATTATCCTTTAGAATGAGAGTGTATGTTATGTGTCTTGATGAACCGTGTTTAAAATTATAACAGTTTAGAATATGCTATAAAATATGTTATAATTAAAAAAGAGTAGAGAATTGTTAAAATCCAAGAAAGAGCGAATTCTATCTATTACCCATCAGCAGGATATTGATGGATTATTCTGTGGTGCAATACTAAAAAATGCATTTCCAGATACCTTTGTTTATCTTACTAATTACGGATATAAGAATATGCTTAATATTGCAAATACAATAGAGACCAACATTATAAAGTCAAAAAGACAAGGTACAATAATAATAAGTGATTTATCAATTGATAATGAAGAAGAAGCCTCGGTCATAAAGACTGCGGGAACCAAGGCAAAAGAGAGAGGTTGGGATTTGATTTGGATTGACCATCATGTATGGAGAGCCGAAATAAAAGACCTGATCGAATCTTTTGCAATTGTCGTACTGGCAAAAGAAAAGGAACAGAAATGTGCTTCTGAACTTGTTTGTGATGCACTCAATATCAAAAGAACTGCCTGTATAAGAATGGCAAAATTTGCTCATATTGTGGACTTTAGACTACCTGAGATAAATGATATGCCTCCTCTACCAGAAATGGTAAGATATTATCTTACATTTCCAGATTATTATAAAAAGTTGCATTCGATAATAGATAAGGCATCGCAAGGGATATTTTGGAACGACGAAATACAAGAGGAATACGAAAGTAAATATCTGCCGCTAAAAGAATTAGCAATGAAAGAGGCTTTGAAATCGGTTATGGTAACGTTTATCAACAATTACAAAGTAGGGATAATTGAATCTCCAAAGATATTATCAAAAGCAACATTATCAGAAACGGTGTTCAAATTATATAACGATTTAGATATAATATTTCTATTTTCACCTGACGGGAAAGTAAGCGTTAGAAGAGGATTAGACTCAAAAGTAAGATGTGATCTTATTGCACAGAAATTGAATGGGGGTGGACACAGCTATGCAGCAGCTGGATTCATAAAGTCAACTATTGCTCAGGAAGATACAAATGATAGAAAAATATCCCTACAAGATGTTTTAAAAGCTTTGCCCGTAGCCCTGGCATAGTCGAATTTGTATAGGAAATTCTAATTCATTGTTGAATTATTAAGTCCAATTACATAGCAGTATTTTTGATTTTTAATTTCTTTGATATTTTGACTGGTAATTACATCATTATTTAATCACAGAGGAAATCTGCAAACATATTAGATTCTATGACAATCTATAAGACAATTTATTTTAGTAATTCTGTAATCAATATTCAATGTTCTAAAGTAACTGGCTTTGAGAAATACTAATGGATATTTTGTTGAAAACCTGTATGGTAGTTAAATAATATTCTTCAATAGTACTTGCAAAAGATTATTGTTTTTTATAGATCCAGCTCAAAGAGCACTATTATGGCAATATATCAGTACTCATTTTGTCTATTTTCTACCTAAAAAAAGAATTTGTGGATATTTCTATTGACCTAATACATTGTATTGGTCATTTGTACTATTTGATAAATCCCCAGAGTTACAAGAATCTACAATACTACCAGTAGGTGAGTAACATCTTGCATGTTGAAATGAGCTAGATTTTTGTGAAGTGGTTGTAGTGGATTGATCTTCTTCCCCAGTTCCAAAGAGATTGAAACCAATAAATGCAAAGACCTTATTGTTGTCTGAAACGATAAGTGGACTGAATACGAAGGCAGTAATGAAAGCATAAACTATGGTTTTAGTAATGGATTTATTATTCATGATTTATTAAATCTAATAAACTATATTCAAGTTAATTCTCTTGATACTGAATTTCTTTTGCAGATATATTCAATGAAATTTTCTTCTATTATTATGGTAGTACTATCTGACCGGGGCCATTATTTCTTACATTCTCTATTTTTTTTATCCAAGTTGTGAGAATATCCGGAATCACTTTTACTGTTTAGCACATCATACCATTTGTCAGGTTTATTTGCATTTTAATCTGCTTTTAAACTAAAGAATGTCTTTACACTTTAGAATAAGAATAATATTGGACTGATTTGTGAAAGAAAGATCTACCATTCACTATTTCTTAGATGGTAAAGAAGATTAAAAATAATATGCATTAAGTATTATAGTATATCTATAGAATTCATGAAGCTTAACTCCGGTTCTAACTCTAATGGAAAAGAATATGAATATCCACCAGGACCTGCCGAAATATATCCGTATAGGTTGGCTTTAAAATTCATTTCAAATCCGTTACCAATACTAAAAAAGATTACTGTAAAATACGGGGATATATCTCATTTTAAATTTGGATCCAAGTTGCATGTATATCTGATAAATAATCCTCATCTAATTGAGAATATTCTAGTAAGACATAATCATTATTTTGTTAAAAGTCCAGGATTGCAGTTAGCGAAACGAGTTATTGGTAATGGACTAATAATAAATGAAGGAGAAAGTCATATAAGACAAAGAAGCTTAGTCCAGCAAGCATTCACCAGAGGCAAAATAGAGGTTTATGGAAAAATTTTGTCAGAACATTGTGTTGAATACATAGATACAAACTGGAAAGATGGAATGACACTTAATATTCACAATGAAATGACAAAATTGACACTCTCGATAATCAGCAAATTGTTATTTGGAAATAACGCCATAACACTAAAAGAAATAAAAAGAATTGGTGAAAACATTACACTAATTATCGAATATATAAATAAACTTAGGCTTCCATTCTTAAGATTTATTGAAAGACTCCCCCTACCCTTAACCTTAGAATATAAAGAGGCTTTAAAACAACTAGATAGTCTTATTTATGCTAAAATTGATCTGGAACGTCAAAATGCAGGATTCAGGTACAACGAGAAAATTAGCGAAAATGGTAATTACGATATCCAATTAAGTAAACATAATAGTCTTCAAAAGGATCAAAGTAAATTAAATATTCTTTCTATACTTATTAATTCAACTGATAGAGAAGCAATAGCTAATAGTGAAAAATTATCACAAGATATTGGCAAGGAAAAAGAGGAAATAACAAAAATGACTGATAAACAGCTACGAGATGAAGTAATGACTATTTTTTTAGCCGGCCATGAAACTACAGCTAATGCGTTGACATGGACATTGTATCTGTTATCTCTTCATCCTAATATTGAAAGCAAAGTTCTAGACGAGTTAGCACTATTAAATAAAGGTAACAATTGCAAAAAAATTATCGTCGTTGAAGATATGCCAAGATTAAAGTATACAGAAAGTGTATTAATGGAAGCCATGAGGCTGTACCCGCCTTCTTGGGCCATAGGTCGTCAAGCATTAAAAGACTATCCTCTAAATGACAGGTATATCATACCGTCTGGTGCAGTCGTAATAATGAGTCAATATTTAATGCATCATGATGAAAGATATTTTTCAGATCCAGAAAAATTTGTTCCTGAAAGATGGTCATTACGATTCAAGAGATCAATACCACGGTTTAGTTATTTCCCATTTGGAGGCGGCCCTAGATCTTGCATAGGAGAACCATTAGCTTGGATTGAAAGTACAATTGTATTAGCAAATATCATCAACATATGGAAGATTAAACTCGATAAAAATACAGATAAGATAAAGCTACATCCACTAGTAACACTCAGACCAAAAAATGGAATTAGAATGAAAATATCAAAAAGATAGGAAAAGTAAATCTAACTTCAGAGGCAGTTTAAAGCGCAAGAGATTCAATAAATCAATCAAACGTTCCCAATTCAGCATCGATTCATTACTTACGTATTTGCAATAACAATTGATCCATATTTGAGATTAAATCACAGTGTAAGCAGATTTGAATACACCTTGATGATTATAATTTCTTTCAAATCAATAGTTCTGTTTTTCAAATGTAGTGTCAGAAGAAATTGAAAGAAATAAATTCTTAAAGTCCAAATAGCATTCGTGAAGGATCAATTATTTAATTTTCATGGTGCAAAGTTCACTATCAAGGTACTAAGTGTCGAAACAGATTATAAATATACAGTCCTTGACATATATCACCCGCCTAACTTGGGCCCAGCATTACATACACATCCAAAAGGATCAGAAACTTTTTACATAATTGATGGAGACTATAACTTCATTTTAGATGGAAAATCGGCAGTCGGTAGGACTGGAGACACAGTCTTTGTTCCAAAAGATACTCCACATCGATTTGAGGTAGGTCCTAAGGGCGGGCATGCGATTGTAATCAGTCCACCGGAACTTGAGTTTTATTTTTTCAAAGTTGGTGAATTATTAATGAAGGGGCAGGTTTCCTATGAAGAGGAATCAAGTATAGGAAAAAAGTATGGTCAGGTTTTTCTCGATGATACAAAACATTGGAGTAATTAACCTATAATAGCCTCATGTATTCTTTGTGTATCTGTATATTGCATGAATTGAATGATTTTGGCATCTTTTATTATATATAGATGGCAAAAAGGAACAATAAAATTTTTGCCTATTTTTGTTTGTCCCCAATATTTTCCAAAAACAATCACTTTATCATCTATACATAGAAACTCTGTCGGATTTGCATGAAACTCTTCAAAAACAGACAACATTTTGGGAAAATATTCGTCAAAAACTGATTTGATTCCAACATATCTTCCTCCAGCGGGCATTCCATCCATTGTTATCCATTCAATATTGTCTTGACAAAAATTATGATAATCTTCATTTTTATTTTTGAATGAATTATAGAAATCTTTTACCAATTTCTCATTATTTTGCACCAATCTTTATCTATAACTTCATCAATTTTAGCTCTTTTAATTGTTCATTTTTGAGAGATTGGATTTAGTTTTAGAACCCATATCTTTAACACAGGATTTTCGATTAATAAGATTTGATCGACTATAATTGATTTATACACTCCACCTCTATGCGACTTCAACTCTTAGTAGAATAGGGTTCTAATACTTTAGTTGAAGAAAATTCCCACACGGACGTATTATAATATTTATATAGTTGGAAGGTAAAGATTGATTCAAATACTCTATTCTGATAAGAGCAAGTCATGGTACCACCATTATTCTTAATATAATGCACATCCAATAAAGGATTGTTAATGTTATCCGAGCAATAATCACAAAGGTTGTAAGATATTTATTTTCGATTAATAAAAAAATTGAATAATCTGCATGTATTTTGAACCTAGAGTAAATTTCAAGAAATGACTATAACTGAATTCTCAAATATCAGAAATGCCATTCATAAAATAACACCTATTATTAATGCTCCACTTTCAATAACTAAATTTATTAGTAATTATCTTACAGTTAAAGAATAATTTCAATTCAAGGTATAATAACATAATATGTAGTTAAGTAATGCCATATTCCATTTTTTGTCCAAGAATCATGTTAGTATAAGCAAAATCATTTTTCATAATAGCTTCTGCATACCTGTTAAACAAGGAGTCGTCGATACATGATCCATGCATTGGAAACACCATCCTTGGGTTTAGATCAATGAGCCTCTTGGTTGTTAAACGCACCGGTCTCTCACTGGCGAATATACCCACGGCTTTATATAGTGCAATCATAGATTCTGAAAGGTCATCTGATAAAACGGGTTTATTTAACCCTGGCTGAATGAACAAATCAGAAGTGAAGAGTGATTTTGTATTTTCCTCAAAAATCATCATGCTATCCCAATGGTGAACATGAGGGGTCATAATAAACCTAAATGATTTTTTTCCTGTTTTAAGGACTTCACCATCCCAAAAAGAAACATGATCTACTGGAATATTATACCAACCTGTAAGGTTTAATTTGGAGCTAAGATCACTACAAACCAGTTTTGCTTTAGGGCTTTTTAGAAATTCCATTCCACCCCATTCGTCGCTCTCAAAGTGGAGGAAGGCAACATATCCAAGCTTGTCTAATGGAATTACCTCTTTTACCTTCTCCTCGATTTTGGGATACATACCCATAGGACCTGTATGTATTAAGGTTGGGATGTCATCATCAATTAGAAACTGGTTAAAAGTAATTCCGTAAGTATCAACCAAACCGCAAATTCTGTAAATCCCATCGCTAATTTCAGAAATAGAAATATCGACATCCTTTGGACTTATTGTCGTTTTGCTAATTTCAGGCATGTTCTCTCTTGTCATAACCACTTAAAAAGTATTAATATGATAAACATCAAAGAATCCTATTTGATTGTGTCTAGATCATTAATACAATTTTTCCTCAATAATCAGACAGAGAGACTTGTAGTATAAGGATGAAACCATTTAATTTAAGGTGTTAGTAGAACTACTAAAAGCGAAGTTGAAAAGCGATTCTTTCAACTCTAAGAAGATATCAATGTTACAGATGTGATTCACTCTTAAAACAAAGGTGATAAGCCTAAACGATTTCTTTGTATTTTTTCCGTCCCTGTAAAGTCTTATGACTAGTGCTTTCTTTTCAGCTTTAGAAAGAATTTCCATAAATTACGTTCCTATGCAAATAAAATGTATAAAAGACTGATATCAAAGATTATTTATATTACCCAATTGTTTCTTAACTTTTACTAGGCTTGCAAGGTACCTCCAATAAGATTAATTATTCTCACATATTTCACAGGATTTTAACCAAACAAAATCCCTTTAAAAATTAAATCGGTCTTTGTTTGAAACGCAACATGATAAATCCAGCATCACTTCCATGTAGTCTGTGTAATGAAAAATAGCGACAAGTTTTGCCATATGTTATAAGCAATGTTGCTCATATTTGTCTGAGATATATTAATACATGAATAATATTACTGACTTGACTACAATGACCATGAATATGTTCTTGCCATTCAATATCTTTTACTTGTGGAATACTCTTGGAATGACAATCTTATTCAAAGGTTTTGTGAGAAACAATTTCCAGTAGAAATGAAAAGTTAGAATAACAAGTTTTTTATGAAATCAATCCTACAAATGGAACAAATAAAATATGCAAAGAAACTGGCAAGAAACTCAAGTATAATCAATACGCCAAAGAGGGAAGAAACGGCATGGTTGGTTCTTCATGTGATCCCATAGTCATCAGGTTGGCCGGCCATTGTACCCTAAATCCATGTTCAAGTAACCACACAACAATTTCTCTATTACAAGCAGGTACAAAAAAACCAGGTCATATAATAACAGAAGAACCTGCAATTAGTGTCTTGAGGTTTTCATTTGAAGTTGCGACAGAATGACCAAAAGGTCCAATTCCTGCGGAGTATCCACGAATCGAACCTCTCCCTTCTAATTCTATAGCAACGCCTTGACGGATGGCTTGGAGGAATTCTCCCTCCCTCATGAATCCATGAGCCAGCTTACACAGTTCGTTGCACTTTAAAATGTCTTTATCGGTTTCAACGAGGTGTAAATCTAAATCTTTTATGTCTGGTTTTTCGTCTAATGCATTTCCATGCATTAAAAATAGTGGCTCACGTAGAGTGAAGCCTGTTTTTGTATATAATACAAAGGAACGAATATGACTTGGCGATTGCACTAGCCTAACCTTGTCATAATTTTGGCGGTAAGCACGAGCTAGTGCAGCATTTATCAATAGCCTTCCTACACCACCCTCTACAGAATGATTTACAGTCAGTGGTCCAATCACTGCTATTGGTGATGGAGGGAAACTGTGAAGGAAAATACTACCAAGAATCTTGGAGTCTTTTTCAGCCAAGACACCCCATGAGTTAGAATTATTTAAAAGGGTCTTGATTAGCCCTACTGCATATTCTTCAGAGGGTTGTTCGGAGGGGTACCCATAAGCGGAAGAAACTGCCTTATGAGCTTCAAAGCCAATTTTGCCACAGATTTCTACGTCACCTTCCTCAATTGATCTGATTTTTGCAGACAATATAAACGACATTGTCTGGTACTTGTATTATTTAAGTTCATTCGATTACAGAATATATATAATCCCTTGAAAACCAAACAAATCAATATAGACAGTCTGAACACACAGAGATTAAGTTCCTAACGATAACAGAGAGTCTAATGCAATTAAACAGCAAAGATACTCTTACAATGTTTGAGTTTATGCTGGGGTTATGCTCATACAGGTAGGTTTTCTTGCTGTCTGAATATAACTAGCTTTGAATTTTTCCTACTCTAATGTTGATATCCCATTTCACAATCTTTTGTTTGTCATGCTTTCCCCATAATCTTTCCAGATCTTTCAAAACCAAGCTCAGTGGATTGAAATTTTTTTCTTCACTAAATCTTTTTACTGCAGACCAAGTTTGCATATAATTAACTAATTCGTTAAGATTCCATTTTACAGTCATCTCAAATTTCGGAGATGGAATCTCTTTGAAAGGAAAAGGAATAGTTTTGTAATTGTCTTTGACATAATTCGTTTCACTTGGCCAATACCTTCCGAGGATATCCCCACCTACATTTAACTTTTCACTAATCTTATCAATGTTATTATCAATTGTATGCATACCATAGGACCATATAGCCAAGACACCGTTACTTTTACTTATTCTAGATACCTCTTTATAGAACTTATCAAGTTCAAACCAATGAGCAGCCTGCGCAACTGTAGTCAAGTCGACAGAGTTGTCCTGTATACAGGCTTTCTCTGCAGGAAACATTTCATACCTGATATTACTTCTGTTGAATTGATATTCCAACTGACCGTTACTTGCGTCGCTTGCTATTACGTTTTTGAAGTATTTACAAAGCCCTATAGCGGCCTGTCCATTGCCTGTAGCACAGTCCCATGCTATATCCTTGTTTGGCGTTATTTCATTCAAAAACTTGTAAAGAATATCTGGATAAATTGGTCTAGAAAATGAATACTCCTTGGAGGTTGAAGAGAAATGGTCTACAGCCCTACTCATATTATTATTGCACCCGTAATTTCTAAAAGTTTTTCGAATCAATATATATCCACAATTGTAAACTTTGCAAAAAAACTGGTCTACCATAACATGCATTAATGAGGCAAGTTTCATAGTTTTTTTTGGACAGGAACATTATTAGAGGGGCAAGAAACTAGAAAGTCCTCATCATTAATATAACAAGATATATTATTGATGATCGGTTCTAATTTGTTACTTTGAGCAATATCTAATGCCCATTTGTAATAATCAGGAGAAGGTTCAATCAAGTTACTGTTAGAAGTTAAGTCCTTTATTGTTTTTACAATTTGACTATATGCATGGGCAATATCATTTTTATTTGAAAATGTATCAAACATTTCTTTAAATTTTGTTAACAAGTCCATTTGCATTTCTGATGTATGCCTAAAACGGGCCCAAGTGACGTATGAATTAGTTTTTGAATAATCAAATTCAAAATCTATAGTTTTATTTAATTTATCTGATAATAATTTATCTTTCAAAACGCATAGCCTTGCATACTTGAATTCATTTGGATCATTACAGTCATATGCATAACATAAGTAATTATGGTCAGGCAAAAAATATCTAGAATCAATGTAACTATTTACTTCCTCTACGAGCATTTGTTTCTTTCCGCTAGTAATAGCCTGTAAAGCCCATTTTCTATACACTTCCACATTTACAGTATTTCCAAACAATTCATAATCAAAAGATAATCTAAGAACTGCTGAAATAATAGCAGCAAATGCTTCAGCCTTATCCCCAACAGCAATCAAATCATTAAATAACTTGGCAAATTTCTTTTTTAATTCAGAACGTAATTGCCTATTGTCATGGAATTGAGCCCATTCTATTTGATCTGCAATAAAGATGCTATTACCTATAATATTATCGAAACTTATTTTTTTTGATTTGGCCAAATGTGTTATCAAAATAGAGACGTAAGCAAATTTCCTATCATTTCTATCATTTACAGTTGTTGCATAAGGTAAAGGATTTTTTTCTTCCTGTTCACTTAGGAGAATTGATGACATCTGTACGACCTGATATGGATTCCATGTGGATAATGTAAAGTATATTTTTGTATAGCGTCCTCGGATACCTGTGCTATAAGGCGCAATTTGGTAAGGACCATATGCATAACCTACATCATATGGATTAGTCTCATGATCACGGTCTTTATCATGAAGTATATCCAATCCAGGTTTATGCATAAAATGTCCATACGCATCAGAATTATCAAATACTATCTTTGAAGGAGACCATGGACCCCATGGTTTATCAGCAGTTTTAACGACTACCCCACTCTGGTTACAAAGGTCACAATTGTATAACATGATCCATTTGTCTAAAAAACCGTTCCATCTTATAGAGATCTCTCCAATACATCCAGCAGAAAATAATTCTTTGGCATAAGCCTCATCTATCGTCCACGCAGGAATACCAGAATTTTCTTGAAAACCAGCAAAGTACAAAATTGAAGATCTTGTTGCAAGATCCTCTAATGACATATATGCCAAGTAGATATCACTTTGTCTATATTTTCCTGTTCCCCATATTAGTAAGCCATATCCAGTTTTTTTTGGTAATCCCTTTATTTTATCATTTTCAATTATTTGGACTGAAACATGAATAAATTTATGGGTAGAGAGAGTATATAATGAGTTTCCAAATGTGTATCCCCCGTCCAAGGACCTTGCCAATACTGAGCGTGTTGGCATAATCCTTTTCTCTTGAAGCATGTCAGTAGTAAAATAGACATACATTTCATTACCCACACTGAGACCTTCTATGGGGTGCTCTGCGGTCAGTTGAGAAATATTATCCACTATTGGAGGCGATGAATTAAATATCAATGATATACCTTCATATGCATTATAGCTTGTGGAATATGCAATTGCATCATAATCAGTTTCATCCTCATTAAAATGGGTGCCAGGTAAAGCAGTCTGTGGAAGGCCTTCGTCTGGTCCCCGTCTGGTAGTATCTCCGAAGAGAAAATACAATTTTCCATTGTGAGGAAAAGAAACTCCTAAATCAGTTCCATATATTTTATATCTGCTGGCTGTTTGATTGTTTGTTTTGCAATTACGTTCCCTATCAGTATCTCCAGTTAGCTGAATTACTTTAACAGTACCATTCAACTTTGGAGGTCCAGGATTTCCTATACATAAAGGATTATAACTTTCAGCAAAGGTTTTTTTTAGTCCGAATTTCTCATTAAACACTATTTTTCTTTGACCTATTGAAATATTTGCAAATAATAGTATTTATAAGAGAATCCTATACAATCCAGAATATTCGACAGGTAACCTATAATCTAGGTTAGGGTTATTGTTACATAGTTCATGTCTTCTATTAAGAATATAATGGGGAACACCCAAATTCAAAAAAAAATAAAATAGAATTAGAAGGTATTCTTACTTGATTTCCTTATTTTTATTATCTTGTTAAATATTTCTTTGTTATCTGAAGATCAATTTTCCTATGATAGAGGCAAGTGTTATTGATTTAACTGAAGGGTTTTGAATCCTACAAGACTTAAAATTATTTAACCATAAAGTATGATCAAGTTAATTTATATATATGTAGGTCTAATTAAGCGCCCTGTCCTTGATATTGCATCAATCCTCCGTCGATAAATAAGGTAGTACCGTGAATGTATCTAGCCTCGTCAGAAGCTAAGAATACGGCAGCATGTGCAATTTCGCTTGGTTCTCCTGCTCTCTTTACTGGTATCGACTGCACTTGTTCTTCTCTTACATTCGGATTGTCTATTGCTTCCTGATTCATTGGAGTTAAAACCATTCCTGGAGCAATATTATTTACAGTAATATTTTTTTCCGCTACTTCTAATGCTAAGCAATAAGTAAGATTTCTCAAAGCGCCTTTAGCAGCACAATAGTCAGATGCACCTACTCTAGGAATTTCCTGATGAACACTTGTTATGTTTATGATTGAGGCATTGCTTTTTTCATTAGATAATTCTAATTCTTTTAAGAAGTTTTTGCAAAAATAAAATGGCCCGTATAAATTGGTGCGTATTTTTTCATCCCACTCTTCAATAGACATATCCTTTACTTGCTTTCCAGTGCTATCTGTTGCTGCATTATTTACAAGAATTGTGGGAATTCCAAGTTTTTCTTTTGCATCTTGATAGACTTTTTCTATATCAGATAAATTTTTTTGATCCAATTCGACAACTATTACTCGTTGTCCTGTATTCTCTATGGCCCTTCTAGTTTCTTCTATGCCCTTTGTATCTGTATGTTTTGTTATTACTATATCGGCACCTTCTCTTGCAAATTCAATAGCTATAGCTTGTCCTATGCCAGAATCAGATCCGGTAACAATGGCTATGCGACCTTCAAGTCTTTTTATGGGCCTAACCGACCGATTGCTTTTTTCATTTGACAATATAGTTATTCAAATATCAAACCTTAATAGGTATAGACAAACAGATGTTTACCAAATAAATTATTTTTAAAACCTTTGTTTAGATAAAACTAATCGTTTAAATTGCATTATAAAACTAAAAAAAAGTCCGAATTTAATGAAGGTAAGCGAAACTCCAAAAAAAAAGAATAGCTGCTAAGGAAAGGATAAGGAAAAATATAGAAGGTCCATTAGATAAATGATAAAGCAGATTTATTAGTCAAGCAAATTTTTATCTTGTTGACATTAATAATTAGAAGTAATGTTATGTTTTAGGTCCTTTAATAAAGAATATGACAATGGTACCTGAATTCAATTCAATCTATCCTATACAAATACTTGATTTACATATTCGTTTTTATAATAAATAACTTCATGTAACAGTTATTATACCTAAAGATACGATTCAATATTGGGTATAGTAAATGATCGGACAATTGATATCCAAATAAGTAAAAAAACAATATCAATGTAACAGACACTGCAAAGATCAAATTCCTATGACATAAACTAATAGATACCAAAATATTTCAAATATGGTAACGTTTTAGTAGAAAGATAAATCTCTTATTATCTATATATACCTTCTATCTTCTGTGCGTAAGATAATTTATCTGATTAATTAATTTTGAAGAAATAGTTTTTTAGCCTCTTGAGCAGATGATTCAAGGTTGAATATAATTCAGAATAGCGCGATAAATTGCTACATCAAATATGAAAAGGGTTTTATGGTCATGATCCGTTGGAATAACATTGTTAACCAACCAGAAATCCAAAGAGGATTCGATCTTAAATCTGTAGTCTTTAACTTATAATCTTAATCACATTGATAAAAGATAAACACCTATTCCCAGGATCTAGATTCATTAAGATTTTGCGGGATTGATTAGATGTTCAATTAGCAGAAATAACAGCAGCAGAATATTAATAGAAAAATTCTATCAAAGATGTAAATCAATTTAATCATGTTGAAAGACGATTGTTTGATACTCGATTTTTTCGCAAATTTATTATAAGCAAGTTGACTGGCAAACAGTTATTATTCTTAAATACTATGGTTGCATTCATAGATTATGTCGACACCCCCAACAGTGATGGTGGTGGACGATGATGAAGAACTTGCGCGCCTTTTTAGGGAGTTGATAAAAGGATCTGGGTATAATTCTGTGTCTTTTTCCGATCCTCTGTTAGCACTAGAGCAATTCAGAGATAATCCTCAAGAGTATTGGTTAGTAATTGCAGACCTAAAAATGCCTAATCTTAACGGCATAGATCTTGCTAAAAGAATAAGAAATAAGAGCTCATCTGTAAAAATTCTCCTTATTACTGGATTTTTTGATGACGAATATCTCAATAGTAATGATTTTAAACAAGCACGCATATCAGAGGTTTTACACAAGCCCGTAAAGCTACAAGAATTACTAAAATGTGTAAATGAACTATCCTATTCCAATGTGACGACCCAATGACATAAAAAGTTTGGGCAACGGTCAAATAGCTAATCATATAGTTCCAACTTGAATTCAATGGATATAGCTGTCGACAATGACCAAATAACAATTGAATTGAGCAATTTAGAAAAGATATTATCATTTCATCCCTCGTTTAAAATTAGCGTTTCACAAATAACAGAAATTTCTAATACTTTATTACCTCCAATATGGAAAGAAATCAGAGCTCCAGGTATTGCATTTCCAGGTATAAAGACAGGTACTTACTATACATCACGAGGTAAAGAATTCTGGTTGCTAAGAATTAAAGATAATCCTGTAAGGATAGAATTGCAAAACAATAAATTTAAAAGATTAATACTTGGTATCAAAGACCACGAAAAATGGCTTTTTACCATCAAAGAACTAAGGAAAAAGGTTTCTGACAATAGAAAATAAGTAAAGTCAAGTTTTTCCAAAGTGAACAATCCTTGTTATTTATCTTTAATCATTCGACAATTTTATACCGATGATCTAAAAATTCATAGATGAGATATTATAAGATTTATTTTTAGGTTTTTCTACTATGTTACCTAAACGGTATACCAAATATTAGTTAGATGATATTAAAAACTTTGCTACTAAATATTGAGTACAGATTACTTTCAATCTATAATATTTGTTAAATATCTTTATCATGAAAAATAATTATGACGGAAAATAATGGTAGTAAGACCAATTATTATTATGATGTCATAATTATTGGGGGTGGTTCTGCGGGCCTAAGAGCTGCAATTGAGGCTCACAACAATGGGTCACAAGTACTTGTAATTAGCAAAAGTAAACAAGGGGATCCTCATACTGTGCTTGCAAGAGGTGGAATAAATGCTGCACTTGGAACCATGGACCCTAAAGATAACTGGATGATACATGCATCTGATACCTTAATCGAGGGAGAACATATTGCAGATTATGAAAGAGTTGAAGTTCTTTGCAAAAGTGCTCCTAATGCAATTCAAGAGTTAGTAGATTGGGGCGCTAGATTTCATAAAGAGGAAGACGGGAGACTAACACAGCGTTTCTTTGGAGCGCATACATACAAGAGAACTGTTTTTTATGAAGACTGGACGGGCAATGAGATAATCCGTGTTCTGATGCAACAGGTTAATGAAAGAAAGATCGATATTTTAGACAATATCTATATCACAAGGTTGCTAGTAAAAAATAACATAGAAAAAACAGATAGAAATTCAAATTCATCGCCTGCCAAAATAATAGGAGCAATTGGTATTGATATTAAGGAAAAACACCCTGTCAAGTTTAGTTGCAAATCTTTAATACTTGCTTCTGGAGGATATACACGAGTATATTCGATAAGCAGTTCAAGAAATTATGAACACTATGGAGAAGGAATTGAACTGGGTTACAAAGCAGGAGTAGATTTAGTAGATATGGAAATGGTTCAATTTCATCCAACTGGCATGGTATGGCCTGAAATTGCATTAGGTACGCTTGCTACAGAAGCTATTCGAGGAGAAGGAGGTATTTTACTGAATTCAAGAAATGAACGATTTATGAAAAGATATTATCCCAAGCGGATGGAACTAGGTCCTAGAGATATAGTTGCACGAGCCATTTACAACGAGATTGCAGAAGGAAGGGGAACTGCACATAAGGGTGTTTGGTTAGATGTTACACACATATCTTTAAAAAAAATTTTAGATAGATTACCTACTATGTATAAACAATTCAAAGATATTGCTACAGTTGATATCTCTAAAGAGAAAATGGAAGTAGGTCCTACTGCACATTATTCTATGGGAGGATTATCTGTAGATGCTTTCTGCAAAACAAAGATAGAGGGGTTATTTGCCGCTGGTGAAGTAATAAGTCAGATCCATGGTGCTAATAGGCTAGGCGGTAACAGTCTGCTTGACACATTAGTTTTTGGAAAAATAGCTGGCAAGGAAGCATCTAGTTTTGTAAAGCAGTATCAATCTTTACAACAAGATGAATTATTAGCAGCAGAAGAGAATATGATCCTGCAGGAGTTTGAAAGGGATCTTTTGATTGTATTAGATGAGCCATTGAGCATTCGTAAAGAAATACAAGATCTCATGGATCAGTACGCAGGAATAGTTAGATGCGCAACAAATCTTCACAAAGGATTAGAAAAAATTAAAAATTTAAAAGACAAATTTGATTCTCAAGTTCATGTACTGCACAAAAATGAATTAAATGATGACAATAACATCATAAATCTCATTACAACTTTGGAAGTAAGGTCATCTCTAGTCGTATGTGAGGCAATAATAAGAAGTGCCTTGATGCGAGAAGAAAGCAGAGGAGCACACTTTCGTTCTGATTTTCCAACTATCAATAACTATGCATGGTTGGTAAATATCTATTGTACAAGAGAAGATGGAGAAATGAAATTATATAAACAAGATGTTAAAGAAATAAAGGGACCTCTTAAAGAAATAATGAAAGAGCATTTAAAACCTAATCATAACAATGAATCTGAGTGATGGGTACCAAATTCTTGTATTAATGAAAACTCAAATCTGGATACATTAACGCTCTTTATCAATGGTAATAAAGTTGCTACTGATAAATGGGTTCTAATACCTTGATACAATCTTATTATTTATTGTGATTTAAGAATTGACAATATCATATTCCTAACTTGTATCCAATACTTCTTATTCTCTAAATCCCGAGAAGATTCCATTAACATTTCAAAAGCAATTCCATTAAACAAAGATAATAGAACTTTTGCCATTTCCTCGGTATTTTTTATACCTATTTTTAAATAACCATTTTGAATAGCTTGATCCAATACTTCCTTAATTGATTTTGTAACTTTGGCACTGCAGGTAACTAACTCCTCTTTGATCTTATCGCTTCTCCTTGAGGCACACCACATCTCAAACAAGAATGCAAAAAAATCAGGATTCTCTTTAAAGCTTTGGATACTGTCCTTGATAATGTTATCAGATATTTCTTCTGGAGTGGTGCCTCTGATGCCTTTAATGGTGGCTTGAATAATGTTTTCAGAGCTGTGTGCCAGGGCTTTACTTACTAAATCTTCCTTATCTGAAAAGTAATAATGCAAGATACCTCTACTTACGTTTGATTCCTTTGCTACGGTTGCTATGGTTGTATTTTCATATCCATTTTTAGCAAGAACTTTTAACGAATTTGTTAAAATTTCGTTGATCTTTTGTTCTTTATTTTCGCTCAATCTACAATAAATATGTAGCCTATAATATAAGTTTAGTTGGATGACCAACCAATACCTTAATAAATAAGGTCGAATATAATAAGTTGGATGACCAACCAATATATGAATGTCAAAATGGAAAACTCTGATGGCAAGACAAACGAAATAGTAATCATTGGCGGGGGCTTAGCTGGACTTACAGCAGCAGTATATCTATCTCAGAAAGGAAAGAATGTTACTATCATAGAAAAATCAACTGAAATTGGTGGAAGAGCCCGAACTACTGTCAAAGACGGGTTTTACTTCAATCAGGGACCTCATGCGCTTTATGCAGATGGAATAGGACCCAAAGTTTTAGACGAATTAAATGTAAGATATAATGGTAAAAAAGTTGACTCTTCTAACTATTTCATAACAAAAAATGGGAAAATTCACCCGTTACCAATAAAATTTAGTCAGTTTTTAAAAACAAAGTTACTAAAAGGTTTAACCAGTAAATTTGAAACCATTGCATTTTTTGCCAAATTAAATAAAATGGACCTTGACAAACTAGATAAGATAAATTTTCAAGAGTGGTTAGACAACAACTTCAAAAATTCTGACTCCAAAGATTTTATAAAGATGCTAGGTAGGATCGCAACATATACTTATAACGCAGAAAACGTGACTGCTAAGTTGGCTTTAAATCAAATAAAAATAGCCGTTGCTGGAGGTGTTATCTATATAGACGAAGGATGGCAAACCTTAGTGGATCAACTATCTAATATTGCAAAAAGAAATGGGGTAAAATTTGTGTATGGTAAGAATGTGGTCTCAATCAGGCAGAGGTATGATACTAATGAAACAAATAGGCAACCATTGTGGAAAATTACCTTATCTGATAATACAGCTCTTTCCTATCATCATATAATTATCGCAACTAACCCTTCTCATGTGTATAGCCTATTAAGAACTAGCACTTTAATCGATCCCACTTTTCTTGATCAACTTGAAAAGATTAATAGACCTGCAAGGGTAGCAACCTTAGATTTAGCATTAACCGGACTTCCTAATCCTAAAGTTTATGGGGCTTACGGATTGGATAATCCTTTGTATTTATCATTGCATTCTGCGTTTGCGAAGTTATCGGCTGATGGAAATGGAGTGCTGTTTCATGTAATGAAATATTTAGATTCTTCTGTTGTCCCAAATCCAGTACAAGATAAAATGGAGTTAGAGGCCCTATTAGATAAGGTTCAGCCAGGTTGGAGAAAATTGGTTACAAGGCAACGCTTTTTACCAAGCATGATAGCTTCCAACTCCTTTCTTGATCATGATAGTAAAGGGTTTATGAAAAATAGACCTGGATAAAAGTTCCAGGAGTTGATAATCTATACATTATTGGTGATTGGGTTGGTCCAGATGGTATGTTGGCTGATACAAGTTTTTCAAGTGCCAAAGCAGTAGCATTAAAAATTCTAAATGAAAATAGGGGAATTGAAATGAGTTATATATAACTATGATAATAATCCGATCTCGTTATTATTTTAGGCTGGGTCCTGATGCTTTAGAACTAGTAAAAAAATAAGATTTCTCATGAGGGATGTTCAGATGACTTGCGTTAATAGCAAGCACATCGATATGTTTAATAAGAAAATCCCAGTTTAGAAGTATTAGAGGCGTCAATATCTCAAGAGAGCCGTCAGCTTTCAGATATGTATATAGTTTTCATGTCTCATGCTTTTGTACCACAGTCTATGGAAGAAGTAGTTGCGATCTGTTGTTTTTTATTGATGGTAGATACGCATCACATGAATATAGTCTTTAATTCTAATTCTCTAGGATATCTAGACATTGTAACTAAAGGTAATAAATGATTTACAAAATTTCCTTGACGATAATAAAATAAGCATAGAATCACTTATTTAAAAAATATTTCATCTTTTTTGTAAAAATGCGTTACTCATATAGTATCAATATAATATATCATAATTTCTAATTCGCAAGATTTTTTATCAGATAAACAAAGATATACGTTCTAATTAAAATCAACCACGATTCAATCCTGTTATATGATGATAACTCCCCATGAAATAGGCTTTGACGAATATTATATATCGCGTCAATTTGATAAAGATTGAAGAATACCTAGGTCATGACTGACTGTTATAGATAAACAGATAGAGTTAAGTCCGGAATCTTCGTTTACTTTTTTTGTATGTCACTTACTTTAAGTTCCAGGGTCAAATTAAATAATGAAATTAACATTCCATGCCTTGGATTAGGGATTTATCAAATACCACCAGGAAATGCAACCCTCAAAGCAGTAAAATATGCACTAGAAATTGGCTATAGACACATTGATACGGCCAAAATATATGGTAATGAATCAGACGTTGGAAACGCTCTAAAGAATAGTAAGGTAAAAAGAGAAGATATATTTATAACTACAAAAGTCTGGAACAGCGATCAAGGATATGATTCCACGCTAAAGGCATTTGAATCTAGTCTTAAACGCCTTGGTCTCTCATATGTGGATCTCTATCTTATACACTGGCCTGTCGAGGGAAAAATTAATGAAACATGGAGGGCTTTGATCAAGCTACTAAAAGATGGAAAAGTAAATACGATTGGAGTGAGTAATTACTCTATTAATGAATTAAAAGAAACGATTCAAAATTCAAATATTATACCATCCATCAATCAAGTGGAATTTCATCCATTTCTATTTCAAAAGGATCAATTAGAATTTTGCAAGAGCAATGCGATTCAACTGGAAGCATATAGTCCCCTGACGAGAGGTAAAAGACTGGATGATCCTAAAATAGGTAAAATTGCAATAGCGTATGATAAAACTCCTGCACAAATACTTGTTCGATGGAGCTTACAGCATGGTTTAGTGGTTATTCCTAAATCTAGTCATGAGAAAAGAATTTTAGAAAATAGTCAGGTGTTTGATTTTAATATCCATCAAAAAGATATGGATGTGTTGGATTCTTTAAATGAGAATTTACGTACGGTTTTTTTGAATTAGCAATAGTTTCAAAACTGATTTATGCTAGGGCTTTATCAATCAATCGAAATAGGGTAAATTGTTTTAATGGGTACTGACTATATATAAAGACCAATTTTTTGTCAATCGAATCTTGAATCAGTATTGTTGCATGTACTAGTGATTCAATTCCAATATGCACAATGCATTTTGCACTGATGCGTATAACCGCCTTATTGATTACAGACCTTCGTTACGTTTCTTCTTTTTGGTTGCAAAGTCGTCATCGACAGCTACAATTGGACTTGTTAGTAAAGCTAATGGTGCCACCACTACAATTGATGCCGTAATTGTCTTTTTTTATCTTATTCATATCTTTAACATAATAGAAAAAATATATTGGATTTGCTAACTATTTACAATTACTCTAATATTCGAGCAGTTTTAGAATTAGAAATGCCAAGTTTGGGAATGATATTGATATAAGAATGCCTTGAAAACACCTGTGTTGATACAATTCAAGGCCGGTTATAATTCTCTAACTAAAACTTTGGATATATAATAGTAATAAATATACTCTACCTTTACTACCAAATGCTTGTCTAGAGAAGCGTCTTGCCATATGACAGGCATAGTTATAAAAAAGGATCATCCAATCAAATACTTACCGGTTCCACAAGATTGACAACAAAATTCATCGCCGTCTTTACAGCCATCAAGGTCATAGAATTTAACGCATTTACTGCAAAACACAAAATTAATTAGATTGCCATTCTTGTCTCTGGCCTTTAACATTTCCTCTGTTATCTTCATATATTGTTATCACCAACAAAAGATGTTCAAATATAGAATATATACGATCTTTAACCTATTTGTCTTATCTTCTTTCATAAATGTATACCACATTTATGTAATAGGTTCATTTTATGATAAATATTTACCATTCAGAGGTAACTACAGTGATAATAAGAAAAGAGAGACGTGCACTTCGAGGTTTGTGCTTAGTGGTAGAGAAATAATTTAAATAAGATAATCCTGTTGAGGAGAGCATGAAACTAAATACAGCTACTTTTTGAGAGGATCATATTAGAATATAATACTTATCAGAAATGAAGTGAGGATTATGTCTAGTGTAATAACAGAATTCCAATATTTTGTGCAATCAAAATATGTTTTAAAGAAAATTAATGGCAAATTTTAATAATTTGCGTATCGCATGTTAAACTCATTGTCATTGCTATTGATGTAGCAAACAGCTTGTCTTAATAGTATTTGACTTTTAATCTGTTGATGATCTAATCATGAATATATAGAAAACTGATATCAACTGTTAGTATCATAGTATTTGACTTAAGAGAATTATCATAGAATATTGATAACCATAGTTTATATAAAATGTTGTTCATATTATTGTAAAGGATGACCCGGGTTTCTGTTCCGTTCACCGAAGGTCATTATTGTGGTAGAGAGGAAAGGCCAAACACGGAACTGGCTCATAATAGCCTCTCTATCGACATATATATCAATAGTTGTTTTTGATAGTTGCTTAAGAATTGCTTTATATACAAATATCACAATACAATTTATTTTGCTATTTACAGTTTCTGGATCACCATTGCGGGTCAAACCACAAACGCCCTTTTTCTTTGTTAATAAATTCTTAACCCTGACTTTGACGATCCAAAGCCTCTCCTAGTTCTCAGGCTACGAGGAAATAAAGAGGGGAATGAGAATAAAAAATCAAATTTAATTGCAATTCCTTCAAGTGTTAATAAATTACAATTTTATACTTCAAAATGTCTTTCATAATCTTCTTTTTATCATTTATGGAGAGAGATAAAAGATAGCTGTATCATTTTCTAGCCGTATTTGTTCGGTGTAAAACCGTTTCATCGTACCTATTTCGTTTTACGAGTAAAGCCATTTCAAATGCACCGTTAATTGTTTTGATTAAATCATTATACATTTTAGAATCTTTGTTTTCTTTTAAAGTACTGGTATTATTTTTTAAGCTTGAGTTCATTGCATCATAATTATTTTCTGTATCTTCAGCATACCACCCTCTAGTCCAACCAACGAAAGGAAATTTACCAAATACAAAGCCTAATTGTGACCAAAATGATATTAGTTCTCCAGCAACATGTTGAACATTATCCTGACCTCCTGTAATTATGAAAGCACCGACTTTATCTCTTATGAGATATCTGTCATGTGTAATTATTTGATTCTGAACGCAGTTCATTCTTTGAATCATTTTGTAATATAATGAACTCGCACTACCCCATCTAATAGGAGTAGCAATTAATACTATATCAGCCCATAGAATTACTTTTTCATAAATCTGTATCATCTGATCTTCACTATCTCTTTCTGAAATGGAGCAAGGAAAAATACAGGCATTAGCGTTCTTTGAATAATACCCTTCACAATGATTAAATTCCAACTCTCGAAGTTTAATCATGACAGTTTCAGCCACTAAATGATTTTTGGCATATTCTAAAGCAGAGTGTAATGCGTCTTCAGACGTGCTTTTACGTGGTGCTACTTTGTCATTTGTATTTGTAGTAGATATTCCAAGAAATCTTACTTTTTTATTATCAATAGGAAACATGTTGTTGCGGGACCTGTGAATTAAATGATCATCTACAGATTTCTGTAGGTTCAAATAAGATTCATGAGGCTGAAATATTCTTTTTCCAATAATCGAGGGAATTGAATTTACATATATCTTGTCTTCTACTATCCTGACTTCATACGAATTAACACTATCTCCACCGTCATGTGGAGATTTACCAGTTTTGATAGAGTATTTCCACCCATGCCATGGACATGTGATTATATCTCCATCAACGAACCCTTTACTAAGTGGCCCTCCCTTATGTATACAAGAATCAGAAATAGCATGAAATGTTCCATTGAAATTAAAAACTGCTATTTCTAAATATCGTTCATCATTTGTTCTAATAGTATAACTCCTAGACTCGCCATTTTTAATGTCTGTTGCTAGACCTATATAACGATATGAAGAATTTTTATTTCTCTCTTCTTCATTGATCATATATTGGTATTTAGAACATATTGTATTTAGAAATATCTTTGAAACCTGTTTTATTATATCAACAAAATATATTTTAAGATAATAAAAAGAAAGAAAAAACTAGTAGCGATTTGCTTTGGACTAACATGTGGCTATCAGAGTTTTCTTGATTTCGGATCTTTATATTGTTACCAGAGACTATTGTGTCACTATCAGATACTACCAGACTATTTTGTCATGGAGATTGCCTTTGACGGATGCTTTGTTCTACTGAGTTTCCACCTTTCCCATTAGCAACAATTGTCCTAATACATTATTGTATGTCTCTTTTGGTTTTAAAAGCTAACGATATTGTAGGTAGAAGGCGGTCCCATCAGAAAGTATATTTTGATCTAAACAAATGTAATTAATTCATAAAAAATTTATGTCTACGATAAACAGTACAAAAATTGGCAGAAGATACGAAGTCTAATTGTATGAAGAGGGATAATTATACTACAATTTTAACTACTGTTTATGTTGTTGTATCCATGCTGTTGTATATTGTTAAGGTATCATTTACCTAGGTAATCTACTCTGTCCTACATTTTCGATTGAGGAGAAACCATAATTGTCAAATTGTGTTGTGTCAATAGGCGAAAGAATTCAAAAGACAGCTGAATTTTATTTTGTATCATTTCTATAAAATATTGTCCTAAATCTCTTGCCTGTCTTTGAAATCCTTGAGTAGGATGCTAAAGTGTTATCAAGCAAAAGTGAGCAGAGACCTAACTTTTGCTAGATCCCAACTTTTATTTTATATAAATTTCAAACAATATTTGACATTTAATTTTGTTTCTGTCTTTGTTTATCTTTTTGATGTATTTATTCACTCATTCATCGTAGGCATAGTTATGGATTAGTTAGTGCTCGTATCTTTGTCTTGTAATGGGGTTCCTAAATCATTTAAGGTCGATGTAGTTGAATCCTCTGATTGTGAAAGAGTTTCAGTGGATTCACCTCGATATTTGTTTAAAGCTTCATCTTCAGAAACACTAAATCGCAAAATGCGTCCATCATAGCTTTCTGCCTTTTCTTGAGGAATATTAAATATTTCTAGATCAATTAATCCTCTTTGTGTTAAGACAAACCCATTTGATACGCCCTGAACTTCACCTAGATCAGCATCATTAATTCCTCTTGCTTCCTTTTTTATTACATCATTCCAGTCAATATTTGAATTCATAAAATATTTAGCGCAACATTCTATAAATAGAATAGTTAAAATAGAACTATTTAATGGTAATAATTCATTAATTTTTCATCCTTATAGTCTATTTATAGATTAATTGATATTAAGAATATTGTTCTAGTATATCAGGCTCATTAGAATATACCCTATTATGAAATTCTTCAGGTGTTATACTATTATATTGGGTTTAATCAGCATGGTCATAAAACTAACTTTGTCTGCATAAATATATAATAGATAAGTTGTGATTAAACATCCTTCAGAGTAATGAGAGGAACATACGCATTACGACCTGGTTTTTCTTAGAGAGGGTAAACCGAATTTAAAACGATTGAAATACTTTGACACAGAAGAAAATTTGTATGTCGATTTTTTTGATATAAATTCGGTAGAACCAAATGAAAATTACCTTGGAGAATTGTTTTGTGTAAATGAAAGTGAAACAATTAGAAATCCACCATTAAGGATTAAATGTAATAATCCAGCAGCCATTGTAGAAGTAGTTGAATTTCCACAACTCAGTTATGCATAACCACACCAAACTTTTAGAGGTGATTTTAGAAATTAATTCTTATAGTAGATTACAATTTTTTTATAATCTAAACCCAAGTTAGGTTTAAAATAATACAATGTAAATATAATTTAGTCACACGCTAACCACTTTATGTATGATGGATACGTTCAGACACCCATCGGGACACAGTTCAAGGTTAAATCGAATCCATGACAGTTAATGATACAAGTCAAAAAAAAATTAAAGTACAAAAAATAACAAACTTTTTTTTATTTTATTCATAGTAGCTTTCAATTTCTCTTTACCTCATAATGGAGCAAAACTATCCCAGAGTCAAACGTTATTGATTCAATGAGCGAGAATTTGCGAATCTCTTTCAAGTCCTTAAATATAGTCTTTCCATTTCCAATTGCTATAGGATTAATAAACAAATAAAATTCGTCGATCAAGTTTTCTTTAATCAAGGAAGAATCAAAGGAGGCACCACCATAAACTATGATATCACCACCACCTTCTTGGCTCTTTAACTTTGTAATTTCACCTCTAAGGTCACCTGATGCAATCTCCGTATTCATCCAATTAGATTTGTTTAGTGATTTAGTAAAAACAATTTTTGGTGTTTCGATCATTTTTTTAGCAAAGGAATACTCGGAGTCATCAGGATTGTTCATAACATTTGACCAATATGAAATAAATTCGTCGGTCATTCTTCTTCCCAGAAGAATGGTATCAACTTGCTCATGCAATCTGTTTTCATATTCTCTGAGTTTTACATCTCCATAAAAGACCATCCAGTCCATTTCATTATTTGGTCCTGCTATGCAACCGTCTATAGACATTTGTACATGCAGTTTTAATTTTCTCATTGTCTTTTTGTTGTTACTCATCTATGCTCGCCCACAATTCTTATTGCGAAGATCCTGTTGTCTCCTTCCTCTGATTAATTTCATTGATTCAGAAATACACTTTTGCAAATAAATATCAGTCATGAGGATTAGAACATAAAGTTGCCTAATAAGTATACAAGGGATCGAAAGTATATTAGAAGTTATAGAGACACTCTTAAAGTTTAGAACAATTTGTTTTATTTTATATGCAGGTTTAATTTGTTGGTCTCTTTTCTATACAACACTCATGATATTTTAGATACAGATGCAAACAAGTCGGAGAATCTTTATTTGACAAAACTATTTTTGAATATTTAACATTGACTTTAGGTACCACTACAATGTAATCATTAAAGTGAGAGTCATCAGCCGCAGGGATCGTTTCTAAAGATAAATGATTCTACCAATAGATATGACACAAGACAATTTCAAAATGAATTTAGCAATAAAAACAAAACAGTCTATGTAAGAGGACAGTTGAAGGCTACTAACTAGTGAAATCTGCTTTATATGGTATACTACACAATGAGTGACTATGGCGATATAACTAAATAACTTCCGCAAAATAATTAGGACGCTTTAACATTAAACCTCCATCTACAGGAATCATCGCTCCTGTTATGTAACTAGATTCTTTTGAGGCTAAGAAAAGCGCCACCTTAGAAACTTCCTGTGGTTTAGCAATTCTTCTCATTGGAACTTCATTTTCCTTATAATTTTTCTTGTTTGAATCCTCAACTAATTCTTCATTTATATCATTAAATACTAGGCCAGGCACAATTCCGTTAACTCTTATTCCTTTATCTGCCAACTCCAAAGCAATAGATTTTGTTAAGGATTCAATCCGTGCCATTGAATCAACGTATGGATCCACTCCAAAGTTATACTCTGTAAACGATTCGGCTGACTGCTGGGTAATACATCCCTGACAAGATGATATATTGATAATAGCTGCGTTACCATCATTACTGGATAGCATCCTGGCAACTGCGGCTTTGATACAATAGTAAAAACCTCTTATCAGTGGATCGGAAGTTTGATACTCTTCAGGAACGAAATAAGAAGATTGTTGTTCTTGTTGTTGCAGTTTATTTTCAGGGATAATTTCTTCATCACTCGTTATCTTGGGATTATTAGTCATCTTTCCATTATTAATTAAAACATCAATTCTACCCCATTTTTTTATTGCTTCTTCCATTAATTTATCAACAAAAGTCTTTTCAGAGATATCTCCTACAAGATAAGATAGGCTATTGTTATTTCCTATTTCGCTTGAAATATTTTCAACTATATTCTTTAGCTCTCGCTCATGCGGTGAAGTTGCCAAGACATTAAATCCAGAAACTGCAAAATCCTTTGCAATGGACTGTCCTATTCCTTGACTTAAACCAGTAATAATGACTACTTTATTACTATCAGTAGGGGTTGGAGACATATACTATGCATAATACAACAAATTATATGAACACCAATGAATTAGTGAAATTGTGAGATTGAAAGGAGAAGGCCATGGTTATTGAATGTAGTTATTTTGCTTTCTTCTTAAGGTTTGTGATGCATCTTCGGCCCTGCTTTAATGTCATCTTATTATTTTTAATATGATGTTACTTTAATTATCTTTATTAAGATTAATTTCTTATTATAGAGGCATGGCATAGTTATAGATAACATTTCTCATCGGTTGGGACATGATTCAAGGTTGAACAGATTATACTTCTATAACCTTCTAAACCTGTAGTGTGGATATGTGGGATTCAAAATTTTATCAGTAGACTTGAAGTTTTAACAAGCGTAGTAACTTCTATATTACACATTCTGAATTGCAATAATTTTTTTCTCAAAAGTTAGAAAACCATTTCCATCATCATAGATATAAGATGGTATTTTAAATATTAATTAATGAAAACAATAAACTGTAGAGAAGCAGGATTTGATTGTGACATCACAGTTAAAGGTGAAACCGAGGAAGAAGTGCTGAAGAATGGAATGGAGCATGCCAAAAAAGATCATAATATGAAAGAAGAGGACATGACTCCTGAAATGAGAGAGAAAATAAGAGGAATTATCCGTAGTTCTTGATCACCCTTTTTTGACCTTTTTTCTATTTATTAAGACCCTCGTTTGTTTTATTCAAAATTTATTCAATAATCATCATTTCTACGAAAATGTGAAATATGGTAGTGGCGAAAGATTATACCAATACTAGTATATTTGCCTAAATTAGGAAAAATGCGATTCAATAATTAAACCCTCCGCTCCAGCCTTATTTCTTATTCATCAATTGTGAAACTCCATAAATGAAGTCTTTCTCTGTAGCAGCATCTTCAATGACCCGTCCCTAATTATCAAGTACTTGATCAACCACATAAAAAGACATTTTAGGATTATGAATAAAATTTTAAACCCAGTGTGCTTTCTTTTTTCGCTCTAAAAAGATAAATATTTCTTGTTTTGCTCAACAAACCAAAATTCTATCTTGTATAATTATCCTGTTTTCCCTCATATAGTAGATATATGAAGAAATTGTAATTGTAAAGAATACATTTGATCTAGGACATTATTAGACGTCGAGATAGATATGCTAATCTATGAAAGATCCAATTCTCAATATTACAAAAAGGGTAATGAAATAACTTATCGTCTTATCATAACCATTTTACGAAATCAATATGCTGTCAGCAAGTATCATCTCTAATAATTGCACAATACCAAGAGATCGGAAAGTGAAAAGGATCATTAATAATCCCCAAGTCATTAAGAATTGTTTTGGTAATGGATCTTTAGAATCTGATCAGAAGCCTAATAAAAATTGGTAGAATATACCAAGGCAAATGGAAATCATCTGTTTCTATCATAGGAGATATAGAAACCTTCACATATCGTATCTGCTTATACGGCCTGATAATTCAAGTGTTGTCTCTACTTATACATAGTATAGGGAGAAAAAATACAGTTAGGCAACATATCATAAACCATGATAAAATATTTATACAACTGTCGTTACTAAAATGTGAAATGAATTCTCATATCGACGATGTATTTGAAATGAGGTCATCAAATCAAACAACGAAATACTACGAATCAAATGTAATAAATACGCATGTTTGTGCTGTAAACGGATGCAATAAGAAACCCATAACTAAATGTGAAATATGTTCAAAACATTATTGTTATGGGCACTTGCGTTTAGATCTTCACCCTCTTGAGAATTTTGAAGTTATTAGGCAATTTAAAATAGGTTAATACTTCATACTTTTACAAGACCAACACGGTAATAAATTAAAATTCTCTAAATCTTCTTTATATGTATACCTAAGTTTGAATTATTTTACACATCCGAATGTTATACTGTTGTCTTTATGTGTTAAAAGTTGAAATAGTTTATAGACCAAAAGAGTTGTAAAATGTTTTTATAAAATTTTTTTGGATATAAGTTCCTTTTATAGGTAAACTAATGATATATCCGCTCTTAAATGAATTGGAGGTGATTTTAAAATCATTTATTTAAGATTATTTCTAGTAGGTTAATTATATGAAGTTATATAGTTTATTCTATTAATATAATCGCTAGCCTCCGCGACTAGTAGATTTTGACTATGTCATGCATTATACCGGCATAGTCAAAATCTGAAGTTTACAACTTCTCATGGAGGCGATGATACATTAACATCAGAAATAAAATTTTTTAACCATAGGTTGGTGAATTGGGATTAGAAATGGCAAAGACTAATGGAAAGCTTCTATATCTGGGGGCTGCAGTATGTACCGGTATGGCTGGAATTTTACACCTCATATTAATTCCAAGCTCAATTATTGCCAGGATCCAATATACTATGTTTTTTTTTGATTTCTGGTCTGCTACAGCTCTTTTGGGTTTTACCTATGCTAAAAAGATGGAGCAGGATTTGGAATATTATCGGATTAGCAGGGACTGTTTGTTTTAATGGGCTTGACGGGTTACGTAGTCGTTGAATAAGTTAGAAATCCGCAGTTGACACCGCCAGGGGTAACTGAATTGCCAATTGCAACAAAAATATTTCAGATATCCTATTACTGCAATAATTATAGTTGGCAAAAAATGATATTCAAACATCATTCCTTTACCCGGTTGGTAAGTGAAAATAGTTCAAATGAATATGGTAGTCGCGAATGCTATGATCCAATTACTTTACCATCTGAAGTATATTTAAATAAATCAGTTGGCTCGAAGGTACTATCCAAGTTAGAAGTAAGAGGAGCCTTCATCAATAAATAAATGATCAATACATAGTAGAATAGATATTAAGAAATATTTAAGAAATATAATACATTTAATTGAGATATGTCTCAAGGCGAATGGTTTACTACTTACCTCCAGTATGAAAATCTAAAGGATTTATTAAATATTGTACTTTATACTTCGCAGTCTTTTATGGCTATAACACCTATGCTCTATCATATAAAATATAAAGAGAAAGAAATCCTATTTGTCCACACAGGAATAGTTGGTGGAGTCGTTGCTCATTATCTTGTATTAGAAGAAAAACCCTCTACAAAGTTTATTGAATTAAATAAAATAACATCAAATTACAAATTTACAAATATCGTTGGAGACAATAGTCAGTCTATCTACATCCCCATTGTAAATTTAGTTCATTCTACGTTAGCCTTTCCACTAAAGGATACTGGCATGTAAAATTTGATTCAAATTTTAAAATGAGGTATGCTAGTAGTTAGTCAGGACAGATTCTTGCTTAATCTCATCGACTCAAATGGATTATTATTAATAATTAAGATTAATCAAGAGCAATAGAACATACAGATACCTAGTAAGTCTCAAAAAGATCAACAGTAAATTACAAGCATTCTATTCTTTTACCAAAAGTATGAAAATACCAAAAAGGTAAAATGATTCACTTAGGCTGCCAAATTCCTATGGTATTTTGTTGTGGACCCTTCATTATAGCAAAGGTCTCTTCAGAAATTTATTGTTTGTCTACTACTACGTTTGCTCCAGCACTCTTTGCTTAGGATATGGTGTCATCTATAGATTCAACTTGGATATTCAAAGTTGGTGCATTTTGTTCAGGTGTTCGTCTTTTCAATAGTGCTCCTTTTATTCCGGCACTTTCTGTATGCCAGTAATCAGAGATATCTTTACCTTCTTCAAAGGTCCAGTTGAATACTACATTATAAGATTGTTTGAGTTGATCGTTATTATCTGATGGTATCTCAAAATAATTTACAGTGTTGAAAGGCTTTTCTGACATTTGTAACACATTCAAAATATGTTAATTTTTTATTGGCCTGACTCTAGTCTTTGTTTTACTGTCTGAGCTGCTTGTTCTATTCCCTGTCTTATCTTATTTTCTGCTTGACTTCCAGACAGAAAGTTAGCAATCTTACCTGTTGTTGGTAGTTCATAGTTTATAGTGGGATTTACTGTTGTAGTAGTATTGTTACTATCACCATCGCCATTACTTTGGAATTCTTGAATGCTTTCCCAACTCTGAAACGGACCTTGTGTTTGTCTCGTGACTAGTCTTTTATTTTGTTCTTTTTCTACTACTTCTAAAAGCATTTCATCTCTTTTTCCCAAGTATTCTCCTTCAACTTTCATTTGGGAGCCTTCTTCACTTTTTTGTCCTGGTACATTTTCGGATTCTTTTACTATATCACGCGGCCATGATTCTTTGATATTATCTGGATTTGTATAAAATTCAAAGACCTTTCTACAGGCGCATTTATTTGTACATTTGTTGATATTGTTGTCATTAACTAATAGATTGAAAATTAAAGTCTATAGCCAACCAAGTTTTCAAAATGAAATAGTTAGCACTATGTAGTTAGGCGAAAAGTCAAATACAACTAGAAAATAAGTTTTTTAAGTATAATATCTTGATATTTAGATGTATGTTATAAACGATGGTTTTTATATTTTGATGATGAGAACATCTCAACCAAAAACCCTTCAAATAAAACAAAAAGCATTCCCTTCAATAACATTGACAATGATTTTAGCAATAGTTATAGCAGGCGGGACTTATAGTTTTTTAACAACTACAAATCTTACCTCAGAAGTGTTTGCTCAAAGTGAAAAATTTAATGCAAAACTTACCGGCAAGGAAGAAGTTCCACCGGTGGACACTCAAGCAACAGGAATGGCTGAATTTATGCCTAATGGCGAAAACGTAAACTATGTGATAAATGCAACAAACATTAAAAACGTAACAGAAGGCCACATTCACACGGGAGTAAATGGAACTAATGGTCCTATAGTAGTAACATTATTTATGGCTGAACCAAATACAAATGACGTTAACGAAAAAGGATCTATAACTGCAGACAAATTAAGAGGTCCTTTAGAAGGAAAGGCTATAACTGACTTGGTAGCATCAATGAAAAACGGAAGTACCTATGCAAATATACATACCGACCTAAAACCAAACGGTGAAATAAGAGGACAAATTATGAGTGTAAAATAGAATCATAGTATGCTCACATCGACTGCAAGAACTAAAGCAAAATAGATTGCGTCTTGCATAATTTTTTTACACATCTTTACTTTTTTCTTCACTGATTTCTCTCTTCAATAAAACTATTCAATAATAAAAATTCTGATAACATCGATTCTCATATTAGAGATGTATGAGAATTATACACCGCCATTAGCAAACTGAAACTACAATTTAGAACGGTGTGTAAGGTGAGATATAGTAAGATCAATATACGTCGGGAGGATAATGCAGTAATAGACATCTTTAAAGTAAAATTATGTTCTCTTTTGATATAATCAAAAAATTGAGTTTAGGTTTTATTAGTTCTATAAATTTCATATTAGTTAAGATCAACGCGATAATTAAACCTGTATGAAATAATTAATTATTTCTAATTCAACCGATATGATAAGTTAAATGAACCTGAAAATCTTATTTATAGAATTTGAGTATATATTTTCTGAACTTTATATAGTAATATTTAGACATTAAAATATACCAAATTTATGTATTATTAGAATCACACGGTTTAAAGTGTCTAAACTATGATAAGTATAATTTAAGATATGAATTGTAATAAAAATGAGCAACTTAACAAAAAATCAAAAAGTTGGTATATTTGGAATCATGTTCATTGCAGCAGCATTAATTGGTTCTGTCGTAGCCATTCCTCTAGATAACAATGCAGCATTCGCAACAAAAAAGAAATCCAATGATTCATTCCAAGATATCACTCAAGACAGTTTTACAGGTGAGAGCGCAGAATGTTTTTCAAACAACAATACAATAGCTTCATGTAACAACGTTGCATTGTCATTGAACTTAAATGACGGCAACAACGCAGCAGGTCAACAATAAATCTTCTTTTTTTTTATTTCCTATTTCATTCTATGTAAATTTGTCACACTCTTTCTGTATACATAATTGAATATAATTACAGGGTTTACTATAATTACAAATATTCATCTCACTCGGGGCAAGTCCTTGAATACACGTTTCAATGATAATTGATACCAACACAGAAAAAACCATTATCATAAGAGTCACAATCTATCTTTTAATATCTTGGGACTTCATTAGTTTTTTTAATCTGCAAATCACTGATATAGCAACAACAGCAGCAGCAGAAACTACACAAACCAATAACTGAATAAGGCGATTTCCACAGATTAAAAATTCTATAATTAACTTCCTATATAGTGCAAATACTTCAGATAAAAATAAGCCTTTTCGCGTTCAATAAAGGTTTACTATATACAATAAAATAGTTCGTGCATATATATGCAGATTGATATAATAAAAAAGATTCCAAAATCAATTATTGCAAGAAATACTAATATTTTTTATTGATAAATAAAATAATATTGCAAGATAATAGATCTAGTCAAAACGATCTTCTCGGATTTAAAAGACAAAAAATATCTCAAAAATTGTACCTCGATAGATGGTTTGTCATACTTGGACTGTGAGGTATTCTGGACCCTTTTTAGGGCTGTTAGTCATCTCATAGCAATTATATATGCTTCCATCATCTTCGTCAACCACACAAACATGGAAATCTTCATTTATACCGATTAATCCAGATGGCATAACTATTCTAGTTGTATACTGCCCGTCCTGACTAACAGGATCATCATCATACATTGCATCCATTAAATCAATATAGTTTCGCGAATATTCGGGATATTCTTGTATGTAGAAACTTACGTCATTGGGTCCATTTCTTATACTGTCAATAAATGTTACCTCTATTATAAAATTGTCTTTTTGAGCATAAGTAGTTGAAACTAATGTAAGAATTAGAGAAATCGATATTATCATTATAGCCCCATTCTTAATCATATTGATATGATAATAATTTCTTAAATATTTATGTTTTGCAATTCATTCCCAATAGTATGTTATAACACCCATCTACTATATATCATTCTATATCAAAAAACTCAATCTTTGTCACATGTACTTTGTATTTTGATAATAATGGTTAATTAATAATTTGGGTATGTCGGGACAAGTACCTGATAGAAGGACATCAAGCATTCATATACATTACTTCAATTGCCTTCATTAAGTTTCTATTCGTGTATCTCAATATAGTTAATGAAAAAAGATATAAAATTTTCTGTAAAAGATATTACAATGACAGGAAGCTTGGAATCATTCTTTCAAATTTGTTTTTCCAAAAGAAACAAAATCTTTCACACATAAGAGAGAAAAAGAGTGGACGATAGAAGTATTAATCTAGGTATATAATAATTATGAAGAGATTAGTATTATAAAGGAGAGTAAACTTCATCTTGGAATGATCTGCAAGATTGAATAGTCAGATAGAATAAAGATTTTAGTATTGTTATAAAATTGATCGCTTTAGAAGGAATATATAAAGAATATAGAAAAGTATAAAAACTTTGCAATAATTTTGAATTTATGTGTAAAGGGAAATGTTCCGAGGAGAGATCTATTTATGCTTCTACATTCATGAAACTGAACTCTAAATGCAGTATTTGTCAGAAAGCCTTTAACACTACCGAAATCAAATGTTATTGTTGTCACTCGAGACTAAGAAAAAGAAATGCACTGGCTAAAAATAAATCATTAAAAACTATGCAAATCATGGCCTCCAAAAAAAGATATTGATAATAGAACATTCTTGATTTTAGTATCGAGTCATTGTTATATAGGGTCAATACATAATTCTATTTTATTACGCGTTGGTTTTGGCAGATTAATTAACAACTTTTTTTCTTATTAATAGCATCCCCTTTGGGAATTATCCTTTTTATTTATTCAATCCAGAGATATTTCGAAACATACTATGAATAATCAAAAAGGGAATGATAAAAATCATATTTATTCAGAATTAATGATCGCATGATCACAAAAAAAGGAATTACGAAGCATTATCAGCTCTTGAAAAAAAAGTCATTTGAAATGGTGAAAACGAGTAAATACATTATGAGCTATTTCTACTTGCAGTAAATACTACTTGAAGGATTTGAGAACATTTCTAAAGCAATTTGAGGCAGTACAAATGAAGATGTATGTAACCATTATGGTAAATAAAGATAAGCAACATAGAGATGAATTTATAGCAAAAATTTCCAACGATAAGGAATATTAGCAAGGTTATGAAGAATAGACAAGTCTATTTCATCTGATTCAAAAGTAATAACAGGAGAATTTAACAGACAATTCTAAAATAAATAAAATAGAGAAATATATTTTTTTCAAGTATTTTTATTTCTTTTATCCGATGCTATTGGTTAACCTATTCCCACTGATCCCACTTGCAACAAAATAGCCACTAGATTTTTTGATAAAATTTTCTGAACATATCCAAATGGGTGTGTTTTAGTTTAGACCGACGATTTAGAACTTGATCCCATTTCATAGTGTAAGAAGCTGTGACATCTTCCAATTTCGAATTAGAAAATGCAAGTACAAAAATGTATTCTTTGTTCCAATTTTTTTCATAATAAGAAGAATGATTAAAAGAAATCGGATATGCCAGAGTTGAATCTATGTGAACCCAACGGCCTCCGATAAATGATTCATTCCAACAATGATCCAAAAAATCATGTACAATTCTTGTGTTAATAAAAAGGGAGTTTAATATGGCTCCAAACAGGAAAGTCCATTCACTACATCTACCCATTCTATTATCAGCAATATCTTTGATTTTACCATATCTAGGAAATGAAAAGACAGCTTTGCAAAAAGAACAATAATAATTTTCAATACCCCTCAACTCCCACGTATTACCTGGAATATACTCTAAAGTTAAATGATGACCGCAGTTATCACAAAGGGGATTTTTGCTAACCCACCTCATAAAATCTTTTTTAAACCAAATCATCAACTCTTTTAAAGAGTTTAAAAAAGAAGTGGATAAAGAAATAGAAGAAGAAGAAGAAGAAGAAGAAGAATTATCTTTAACATTACGAATATCATCTTTCCTATCACCAATATCACTGAAATTATGACAAGTGCTGCGGCAATTACTATAACTATTATGATCTACATTTTCAGAAATGTCTGTTTTAAGTTGTATCTGAATCTCTTTTTTTATTTTTTCGGGTACAAGTAATTTAACATAATGAAGAACATCAGGATCATAGTATTGGCTTGTAACCTGTTTGTATAGAATAAAATGCTGTTTTGTAAAAGGATAGTTAAAACTGTTGGTGGATAGATTAAACAGGTTAAACAATAATGAATTATTAGGTAAACCAAGTAAAAAATATTCATCTTCCATTATTAAATCAGATTAAGAGATCAGATGAAAAACTCTAACTTGTAATAAAAATACAACGGGAGATAAAATATTTGAACTTATTGCTCTGTAGATCAGTTTATTCTATTGACAATTGATTATCATAGCCCAATTATTCTTACTGTATATAACAGAAAGCAAATCTAAATAACCTGGACGTGATGGTTAAGTTCAGTGTGATAGTGATAGTAGAGTCAATCCATAAAGAGATTAGAGTTTGATATGATATCCGGCCAGCCATTTACCCTTCATGAATCAAAACATTCCGCAAGATAAAATAAACCGTAAAAAGAATATCAAAAATGACTAATACGTACATGTCATTGGTCAAAAATATAGTTGAGATCTAATTTGTTTCATCACTTCTTTTATAGTTATGATATGTTGTTAATAATGCCAGTTTGTTATTTGTTTAATAATATTATTATTTATTAGTACCATTTTGGATTATGATTGACCAGATATGGATGATTATTATATACTATATTAAGCACTTAATATTATGAGAACAGGTAGAAACATGATGGCAAAGTTAACTTACTTTATAAGGAATATGATGAATTCTAAAAGAAGAGGCGGAAATGATTCTTTACGATGATAGAAATTCTAAAAAATTTGTATTAGATATATTTCGTAATATTATGAAAGTGGATTTCTAGATTATCATTATTTATACTCACATAGCGAGGTCAAATAGTTAATAGTTGAATTCATAATCTATCTAATAAATTCGAATTATTTTCCATATATAGATCTTATTGGTTGTGATTAATAGATAGTAATTAATAGTTCTGTAAACTATGCAAATACTCTTGACTTATTGCCTACCAATATAATTTCTGGCAACATAGAATTGTGTGTATGTTAATTGATTTAAATCACATTTTCAATCGCGTCTTCCCCATTCGTTAATGAAGTTGCCGTTGGTGTCAAACTTTTGGATACGATGATTCTCGTCGTCGGTTACATATACATAGCCTGAAGCATCCACGGCTACACCTTTGGGAAACTTGAATTCTGCTTTGTCAGAGCCTTTGCGTCCCCATTCGCTAATGAAGTTGCCGTTGATGTCAAACTTTTGAACGCGGCAGTTGCCATCATCAGCTATATACAAATAGCCTGAAGCATCCACGGCTACACCTTTGGGAAACTTGAATTCCGCTTTGTCAGAGCCTT
>Ga0196965_1000244_pt1 | contig 38179 bp, 48 predicted proteins | sample S1_20metaG_FD_148668 | JGI IMG/M metagenome (GOLD analysis project Ga0196965, IMG submission 148668) | Soil microbial communities from Anza Borrego desert, Southern California, United States - S1_20 | ecosystem: Environmental > Terrestrial > Soil > Desert | place: USA: California | collected...
GCAGGGATGGAGCGGGAACGCCTGGAGGCCCTTGACGGCCGTACAGGAGGAACAGGCCTTGGCGGGGACACCGCGGGCCAGCAGAAGGCGGTTCAGTCTTGTACGGGCCTGCCTGGAGGCCAGGGGAGAGGCTGGGGAGGTGGCGGAGAGGGACTGGGGGAGGGTCACGGTTAACGGTTCCTCCGGTAGGTGCGCGTCTTGCAGGCGGGGGAGGCGAACCGAGGGGGACGACCACGGCCGGCGTAGGTGAGGGTCTGGCCGCAGCCACACGCGCACGTGGCTCCCTCCCGAGCAGCCATTCGGGCGGCCTGGGCATCCTCTTCGTCGTCCTGGAGACGCTGGCAGTACTCGTCGGCGTCCTCGTAGGGGCAGAGGGTCTGCAGACCCTTGCCGGTCGGCTTGAACGGCTGGTTGCACAGTCGGCAGGTGCGCAGGGGCGCGGACTTGCGCTGTATGGCCTTTCGGCAGCGGGGAGAACAGGTGCGGCGCTGCCGGCCGGTCAGCGGTTCGCCGCAGTTAGCACAGTGAGTCTCGTACGTGGGCAAGGGGCCTCCCAGTCAGGCGGGCGGGTGCGCTACCTGACCGGGAAGGGTGTCCCTTGGCTGGTGGAGGGAGTGTTCCCAAACTTTTGTTTTGTCCCAGCTTCTGGGGTAAGCCCCAAAGAGCTGAAAGAGCGGAGTATTATTTTTTAAGTGGGACTAAACAAAAATATAGAAACAACTCCTCCGCTGTAGCTCCTTGCTCCTACTCCTCGTCGTCCCCGGCGTCCGGCTCCTCCGCCCACTGCCGCCGTAGCCGCTCCGGGTCGAACCCCTTCCGCCCGCGGCGGCCAGGCAGTACGGTCAGCTCCGCGAACGCGTCGGCCAAGAGGTCACGGCGGTCATCGGTCATGGCGGTGGCCCAGTGTTCGGCCATCGTCTGTCCGGTCGGCACTAGCTCTGTCCGCGTGGCCATGTCCTGTCCGGACAGCTCTCGCTGTCTGGTCTGCAGCCGCTGCAGCCGGGCGAACGTGTCCGCGTCCGCGTCCGTGGCCAAGTCGGCCAATGTCTCCTTGATGTCCGCCTCCACGGCCAGCAGTTCCTCCAGGCCGGAGACGGTTGTCCGCTCCCGGTACATCGGTAGGTGGCCAACGGTGGACAGGTACAGGTCCGTAACGTACTCCTCTACAGGTACTGCGGACACCGTGACCGGCTGGCCACACGTTCCGCCTAGGCCGCGTGTGTTACAGCGGTAGACGTACTCTGGACCGCGGACGTTGGCCGCACGCTTGTCCACTCGCAGCGTAGCTCCGCAGTCGTGGCAGGACAGGAGTCCGGACAGCAGTCGGGTCGGATGGCGGCCACCCTTACGCAGGTTCGGTTCCTTGACGGCCAGCGCCGCACGCAAGGCGGCCAGTTGGCCAGGCGTCAGGATCGGGGGGAAGGGGGTCAGGTACTCGCCCTCCTCGTCCCGAAGCGGCTTGCCGTGCTCAATGACCCTGCCCAAGATGGCGTCACTGGTGAGCACCTGAATGAGGGTTTTCCGGGTCCACGCTGCTGCGCGTCGCGGCTTGATGCCCGCGTGGTTCATGCGTCGAGAGACTCGTGTGGGGTTGTCGGGGGCGTGTGAACGCAAGATGGCGTCAGCGGCGTCCCGTATCGCGGCTGCTTCCTGCGGCTCAATCGTCAGCACCTTGCCTGGCCCATCGGGGTTGTCGATGGCCTGGTACCCGAAAGGTGTCTCCCCGCCAGTCCATCGGCCGGCGCGGTGGAGACGTCGGGCGCGGTCCCGGTTGCGCTGTCGGATACGTTCCCGCTCTGCGCGTCCCACCTCTGCCTGGATCACGAACCGGAAGCGGAACGCGTCGCCATGAAGGGAATCCAAGCCAAAGCAGTCGACCAGCCGAACAGGCCGATGGGCGATGCGCCCGGTTGTCGGGTCCTTCCCTTCCAGGGTGTCCAGGATGGCCGCAGCGACGTTTAGGCCCTCGCGTGTCAGCCGGTCAGTGTGGTATGGGACCAGGACGTCACAGATTCCCGTCCGAGCGTCGTTCAGCCAGGCGTTGAAACCGTCGCGGTCCCGTCGACCCCCTGACTTACCATCGTCAATGTGCAGTGCCACCTCTTCTAGGTTCTCGCGCTGGCAGAGTGCGCGCATGTCCTCCACCATGCCGTCAAGTGAAACGTTCTCGGCGTCGGAAGCTCGGGACAGTCGTGCGTAGAGGCTGGCCCTTGGCCGTCGTTTGGTCACCCGCCTAGCGTACCGTGCAAGATGTGGGTTTGGTTGCACCTTTGACGTCGCGGGGGTACCCTCAAAACCACATCACGCGAGGGCAAACTACCAGGTGAGCCCGTGGGGGTGACGGTACGCTGATGTCCTGGCGCTGGCACTGGCTGGCACCTACTCTGAAAGCCCGTCAACGCCCCCAGGAGTGAATGTGAAGATCCGTCCTGCCTACCGCGTGACTGTGCTGCACAAGGGTGAGCAAGTGGGCGACCGGCCCGCGGCAGACTGGACATCGGTCCGCAAGGAGGTTGGGGACATGGTCGAACAGGTCATGGCTGGCCTGGACGACAACGCCACGGAAGACGCAACCATGATGGATCTGCCCGCGCTGAACAGGGCCCTGACGGACCCCCAGACGCAGCGCACGGTGGACACATCCGGCGCCTGGCGCGGGGCCCTCCCGATGGCCAGGGCTTCCGTCACGATCACGAGACTGTTGGAGGGACAGTGAAGCGGTACGCGGTTGGGCCCGTTAACGAGTCACGGTCGTTCGGGCACGTTCGGTACGGCATCTGGGACCGGAAGCTGCACTGGTACTGCGCATTGCCAGACAGCGCAGGGAACATGATCCCGCTGGAGTGGAGGACGCCGGCAGGCGCAGAGGCCTGGCTGCTTCGCTGCCACGCGGCCTGGTACACGGGAGAGATTCCGGCTCCTGCTGGGTGGCGCGGATGAAGTCCAGGTACGAGGTCCGACCCATGCCCAGGGGAACCATGTTCGGCATCTGGGACTTGCGGTTCGGGGAGTTCTGTGGCTTGCCGAGCCGGCGCCCAAACGAGGGGCCCGACGGTCGTTTGGTATGGCCAGAGGGCGAAGATTCCTGGTGGCTGGAGTTCAGCACTCCGGAGCGGGCACAGAGGTGGCTCCGCTGGTGTGTCGACACGTGGAAGACTTGGCCGCAGGAGTTCGCTCCCAGCGGCTACGGGCGACGGCCGGAGAAGACACGGCCCGCGGCTACGAGGCGTCGGCAAGCCGACTCATAGGGGCGTCTGTGGAGGCCTCCCGGGATAAGTCCTGGGGGGCCTTTGTGCTGCGCGGAACCCACGGCTCTCCACACTCCGTGTACCGCCCCAGGTCGGCTTCCCACGCCCACTCGTCGCGGCCGTAGACGAGTCCCGACCCAGCTCCGTAGACGGTGATGATGAAGCGTTCCCCCGCGTCTGTCGGCCGCAGCATGAACGCCACGACAGACCCGTACGACCGGAGCAGCCGCGGAAGCTCGTCGGTAGACTGAACGGTTTCTCTGGCCAGCGGGTCATCTCCGCTCCACGGGACCCATATCCAGCCGAACGACGTTTGCGAAGGTACGAACGCGCGCAACGCGACACGTAGATGTGCCATGCGATCTCCTACAAAGGTCCAACTTTCAATGAGAATACGCGAATCGGACACACCGTCTACACATCGTTCGTAACACCTGCGTAACAGCGCCACACAACGACAAAGGGCCCCCGAAGGGGCCCATGGGTGTCGCTGGTCACGCGGGTTGCAGCTCCGCCTTCATGCGCTTCGCTGCCCGGTCGGCTTCCCAGTCCTTCAAGTACCGCCTACCGGACCGGTCGCTGACGCCGAAGTACTGCGCGAGGGCCTTGCCGGTAAGGGGCTCGTTGTCGCTGCGCAGATCCTCCACGGCCTGGTTGATCTCTTCAAGCGTCGGCTTGGTTGACGGGGTGAACACCGCCACTACCGATTCGTCGGGAACATCCTCGTTAACGCATTCAACCTCTGGACCATCGTCCTCGTCCGCATCCACCGTGTCGTTAACGGCCGTCAGGTGCTGCAGCTCCTCGTCCAGGATCTCAGCGAACTCGTCCGACACCTGCAACACCTGCCCTGCCAGCATCGGCGTCTCCTGCACCTCCACGTCCTTCCCTGCGGCCACGGCCACATGGATCTGACGCATAAGCGCACCGAACGCCAGCAGGGCGGCAGTGGGCGGCACAGCGGCCACGATGTACTCAATGGCCGGGGCGTCAGGCCCCACACCGTACACGTTCAGCCCGATGGAGCCGACCGAGCCGGCCACGGTCAGGCCGATGGCCCACCCGTCCTTGCGCTTGGCCAGGGCAGCCACCAGCATCATGACCTCGCCCGCGACGATGAAGAGGTCAAGGGTCGCTGGCCAGGCCCAGGACCTGATTGGGGAGTTCCCGAGTCCGTACGTCGCTGCCACCTCCTGGAGATGTGCGTACGACAGCCAGAACGCTACGGCGGTCAGGACGACGATTACCGCGCCGGCTGCCACGGTGAGTCGGGTACGGATCGAGTTCACGGTGTGGTCCCTTTCGTCAGATGCCCCTCTTGGGGCGGCTGATGGTGTGAAAGTAGTCGACTCAATCGAGTCACGTCAACCTGCAGCGCCGTTGTCCCCGGTCGGACCGTCTTCCAACTGCACCGTGAACAGCGCGGTCATAGCCTGGCCGATGTATCCCCCTTCCCCGCCGACGCTGATGGCGTGATCCACCAGTACCGCGCTGCTGTGCCGCTTCTCGCCAAGGGCCTCCGCGGCTTCTGTCTCCGACATGTCCAGCAGGATCGCTGCCGTCCGCGGGCCCATCGTTACTCCGCAACCCGTGTCCTGCGACAGTGCCAGCATCAGGAGCGCAGCGTGCTCGCGGACCAGGTTCAGTTCCGCGTACAGCGCGTCGATGTGCGCCGACTCGTTCAGGGATTCCAGATCCCGCTCTATCAGCGGCTCGTACGGCGCGCAGAGGGGGGTGCACTTGTGCTCGGGGTTGGTGGCGGCGTCAAAGTCGGACATGAGGTGCCTCTCGTTAACGGGAGAGGGGCCCCAGGCCGGGACCCCTCTGCTACTGCTCCGGGAAGGACGTCCCCTCAGCCCTCGGTCAGCGCGTCCACCAGGGACACTCCCTGCTTCGCTGCTGCAGCCTCCAGGGCGAACCGCTCCGACCCTGCCTTGGTCACCAGGTCCAGCCACTTCTTCGTGAACGCAGCGCGGGCCTTGTCTCGGTCCTTGCGGACCCTGGCCGGCTCCAGGTCGGCAATGCCTTCGCGCTTCATCGTGCGGGCAAGCTGCGCGTCGTCCTTGAACCGGCCCATGAAACCGAATGACGCGGCCATGATGTACGCCTGACGCGGAGACAGCATGCCGAGCACGCGACGGACGAGGGCCCGCTTCACGGCGTCCTCGGTGGCCCGCTCCAGGATGGCGCGCTGTGCGTTCAGGGCGACCGAGCCGCGGCCCAGGGCGGCGTTCATCTGAGCCTCTGCTGTGGACGCCTCAGGGTCGGACTGCCGCTGCGTGTGGAGGGCGCGGAGCATGTCGACAGCGGCGCCGAACTCCGCATTGCGGCAGGGCTGTGCCTCCATCAGGTCCAGGTCCTCTTCCGTCACGGTGCCGGCCTGGAATCGCTCAATAGCGAGCAACAGGGCCTTGCGCGTCTCCTGGTCAGCCGGCAACGGCATGTTGTCGTAGATGGCGCGTGCCGGGATGGTCCATTGGACGGGCCGGTAACCGGCCGGAACCACGTCCGTGTCGTTAACGGGCGTCGAGTCGGTCAGTGTGTCCGCAATGGTGACCGCCTCATTCGCAGTCCCCAAGCCAACAGTCCCGGCAGCCGGCGTGTAGATGCTGACCACGCCCTGGTAGGCCAGGCGGGCAGCGTAGGCAGCTTCCGGAGACATGCGGACCCTGGATTTGTATGCTCCGCCGTTCAGGGTGGCGACAAGGGCCTTGTCCTGTACCGCGGACTCCGCCATGTTCAGGTAGTCGGCCTCTGTCAGCGTGTGGTTCACGTCGGCAGCGCGGAAGTGCTTGACCATCTGCCCGAACAGCTTCTTCCCCACGCTGTCGTCGTCGGTGCCGTTCAGCATGTCGCGGGCACGGGCCGGCAACTCACGCTCCACGTAGCGGTAGGCGTAGGCCCGGAAGCCGTCAACGCTGTCCCCCTCGTACGACACCAGGCACTCCCACGCAATCAGCATGGCCTCCTGCGTCAAGTCCTCCACATACGCGGCCTTCAGGCCTTCACTGGCGTCCCCTTCGGTGCGTGCGGCAGCGCGACGGGCCAGGGCGGACAGCTTGGAGTCCAGGTCAAACAGGATGGTCGCGCCAGCGTCCCGGTCGCCTGCCTTGGCTGCAGCAAGAGTCTCGTCAGTGCCGACGTCGGAGAGAAGAGAGCCGATGACCTGGGCACGAGTGGTGTTCACGATGTGCTGCCCCTCTTTTGGGCATGCCGGATGGAGGCACGGCGGTGCCACGGCATGGGTTGGTGGGAGTTCGTCAGGAACCAGCGGCCCGGGTGATCGGTCCCGGCCGCGTGTGACGACAATGTGAAAGTACGCGCCTCAATTGAGTCGCGTCAACTCTTCGTTCACAACACTGACACACCGTGTGCGCACCAAAGCCCCTGGTAACCGAGGTGCAACGCAGATCGTGCCTAGGTATGAGGCGATAACGACCCGTGGATGGCATGTGAAGGTTGGGATTGTGTGAAGAGTTGACCTTGGGAACAGGCGCCAGACGCCCCTCTTGGGGCGGCTATCGCAGGCGCAGAGCCGAAAAGGGCCCCCTGGGGGTGGTCACCAAGGGGCCCGGTCGGTCAGTAGTCAGCGCCGTAGAGCGACCCCCACGACCGTCCGCCGATCTCGGCGTCAGCGGCGATGGGGACGCCCTTCAGGTCGAACGTCATGCACTCGGTGATGGTGCGAGCGACGTCCGCCGCGTCCTCTTTGGGGGCAGACGCGAGGACTTCATCGTGAATCGGCAGGCGCAGGAAGGGGACCAGTCCGCGCTGGTCCATGTGGATCAAGGCCTGGCCCAGGCAGTCACGGGCCGTGGACTGAACCAGGTAGTTCGTCACGGCGTACGTACGATCCCGGTCCAGCGGCAGGCGGTGCCCCGTAATGGACACGGCCACCATCTGGTTGTTGAAGGCCTCAATGCGCCAGTCCTTGGCCGCGCGGCCGATCTCCGGGTACACACGGTCGTACGTCGCCATGGCGGACTGAACCTGCGCGAGTGGAGCGCCAGTCTGCCGAGACACGGTTGCTGCCCCACCGCCGTAGACCTTGCCGAACGCGATTCCCTTGGACACCTTGCGGTCCTTGTCCGTGAACCCTTCACCGAACACGAGTCGTGCCGTAAACGAGTGCAGGTCCTCGCCGGCCGCAATGGCGGTCTTCATCCTCTTCACGTCGGCCAGCGCTGCCAGTACCCGCAGCTCCACGGCCTGGAAGTCGGTGCTGATGATGACGTGACCCTCGTCGGCCAGCAGCGCGCGGCGAATCATCTTGTCCGACGACGGCAGGGTCTGGACTGCGGGGTTCGTGACGGACATGCGGAACGTCCGGGCCTGCATGGACTGAATGTTGGGGTGGATAAGCCCCTTGGCGTCCACGTTGTCCAGGAAGTTCTGGGCATATGCGCTTCGCCACTTGCCGGCCCTCTTGGACCGCAGCACGGCGTCAGCCAGCAGGTTCGACCGTCGGGAGCCGATCGGCTTCCAGTCGCGGTCCAGGTCGGCCAGCGCCATCAGGACCGCCTTGTCGACCTTCCAGTTGCCAGAAGCGGTCTTCTCGGACAGGTGCTCTCCCATGCCGAGAAGTGCATCCGCCACCTTGCGGCCAGAGTTGACGGAATCGACGCCGTACCGGCCGGCCACTGCGGCGAACTTGTCCGCCTGCTGCGCAAGGTCCCTCTCCAGGCTCTCCGCGTACTCCTGGTCAAGGACCATGCCGGTACGGACCATCTGTGCGCAGATGCGGGCCACGGTGTGCTCGTAAACGGCCAGCCTCTTCGGGACGCCGAGATTGGCCAGCGTCGCCTCCAGGCGGGGACGCAGGCGGGACGTCAGGATCACGTCCAGGAGGCCGTACTCCAGGTACGTGGGGTGGTCCAGGGGGACCTTGGCGAACCCCTCCGCAACCTTCAGCTTCAGCTCCTTGAAGACGGACTTGAGGCCGTCCTGCGTGTCCGGCGCTGCAGGGTCCACGTAGTGCGCTGACAGCGGCTTGAGACCAGAACCAACGCCGCCTTCCATCTGCTGCCGCGGGTCGATGAGCTTGGCCAGGATCTGCGTATCCGTGGCCTTGGCGCAGGTGGCCTCCAGGGGGACCCCCAGGTGCTCGTCACAGACCAGCGCGTCGAACCCTGCCCAGTTGTGCCCCGTGATGTCCGGCAGGACCTCCAGGGCCCAACGAGCGGCTTCTACGTACAGCGGACCGTGTTCGATGGGGAGTGCGTACGCTTCCGTCTCCGTACCGAACTGGGCCAGGCGGAGGAAGCCGGGGCCCCAGGCGTAGATCTTCAGGCCGCACGTCTCCGTGTCGACAGCGACAGGTGTGCGGGATTCGGCCTGCCGTCGAACCCAGTCCTGGAAGTGCGCCAAGTCGTGGTGTCGTTCGACCACGAATCCGTCCCAGGCCTGGCCGTTCAGACTTCCGCTGAAATGGCGCATGCGGGCGTCCCCTCTCCGTTAACGCTTGTGGACAGGGGCAAGGCCGGACCCCCGTCAGGAGGCCCGGCCTGGGCTTGCACTACTGGTCCGGGAAGGACGTCCCCTAGCGACGCGGACCAGGGTGGATACGACCGCATCGGCACTGCGGATTCCGGAGCCTGGCCCGGTCAGACCGGTAGTGGTACCGCCGTAGTCGCAGCAGAAGAGCAATCACGACACACCCCCGAAGATGCCGGGCCCGTCGGCCGGCGCGTCGGCATGGTCAGCGGTGACGCGGATTCCCACCAGGGCCACACCAGTCGTGGTGTTCCGGCGCTGTACCTGCCGCTCCTCCATTGCGTCCAGGAAGGTTCGGCGGGTCCAGCGTTCACGCATGGGCAGGCCCTCCGCCTCACACCAGTGCGTGTAGACCTGGTACGCCTGGCCCGCGGACAGCTCTCCGTCCTCGCACGGCTCAAGTACGCCGGGGTAGAAGCCGGCCAGGGCGTCGGACGTGCGCCGGTAGTCCTTGGTGGCGTCGATGATGCGCTGCGGGTCCTGGAGACCGTGCTGGTACCAGTCCATGGCACCCTGAACGGCCCACGCGGCGATACCCTCCGCCTCTGCCATCAGCTTCCGGTCCAGCGTGTGATCCCGCTCGTCAGGCTCAAAGAACCGCTTGAAGGGGATGAGCTTGACGCGTCGCCAGAGGCCTTCGTCCTGGCCACGGAACTTAGGCTTGAAGTTCGTGGCCAGCATCAGCAGGAACGTGGGCTTGAAGGTGAAGAACTCCTGACGCAGGAAGCGTGCGGAGATCTCGTCCTTGCCCGTGATGCGCTTCAGGACAGCCTCCGACATGGGCTTGCCGGACTCGCCCTCCGACGCCATCACGAACCGGCTGCCGCGCAGGGCCGCAATGTCGTTGGGGATGCCGCCGCTGGCCCGCTCCTCGAACGTGCTGAACGGCGTCGTCTCCGTGATGGGACGGAAGACGGTCGTCAGTGTGTCCGTAAGCACGCTCTTGCCGTTGGCGCCCTTGCCGTGCAGCACAGCGAAGCACTGCTCTGAGGTGTGGCCGGTCGTGCCGTAACCGACGAGCCGCTGCATGTACGCCGGCATGTCCGGCATTCCGGGGAAGATCTCTTCCAGGAACTGGAGGAATCGCGGGCAGGTCGCGCCAGGCCGGTAGTCCAGGTCCAGGCAGTACGTCAGCAGGTCCTCCTTTCGATGCTCACGGATGGCGCCCGTGCGCAGGTCCACCGTGCCGTTTCGGAAGGACAGGAGGTCCGGCCGGTCATCAAAGTCCGTAGGGTTCACGTGAACAGCAGGCACCGACTGAAGCTCGGTCAGGAGATCGTCAATCTTGCGCCGAGTCGTAAACCCCCTGGCGGCCTTGCGCAGGGCCTCCCCAGGGTCTTCCTTCTGGTCGGGGGTCTTCTCCGCGGACTTCTCCTTGGCAGCGGCCATCAGGGCACGGCCGATGAAGTGGACCGCCTGTCGGACCTTGGTGTCGCTGCGCTTCCAGACACGGCCAGTCCACACGAAGAAGCCGAGTCCCTCCGCGTACTTGATCGCCCCGTCAGCGAAGGACACCAGGAGGTACGCGTTCAGGACGTCGGACGTGCCGTAGGCCCGCAGTGCCTCGTAGTACAGATCCGTGACACGGCGGACCTGTTCCGGGTCGGGCACGAGATCCCCCGTGTCGACGTCGGTCAGGCCGACCGGCTGCGGAGTGGCCGTGGAGGCTGCGTTAACGGCCTCGTCCAGCTCATCCTTGAATGAGGTCACTCGGGTCTCCCGCCAGTGCGTCAGGTCAGTCTTGGGCCCCAGGTCGGGGATCGCGAGCTTGTGCGCGGTGACGCCGTTCGCGGCCAGGCCATCCACCAGCCGCTGCGTGAAGCCGCTGCCGGCCGTGTCGTTGTCGCCGGCCAGGATCACCCGCTTGTTCTTCAGGCCTGCGGCGAGTTCGGCAACGAGGTCCGGGGAGTTGACGAGGGAGGCCCCGCGGATGATGACCGCGTTGTATCCGGCCGCAACCGCGGTCAGGCCGTCGCCAGGGCCCTCCGTGACGATGTACGTGTCCGTGTCCTCGTTGGCCAGGAGCACGCCGTACGCTGCCCAGCGCAGGCCGTCGGGGTTGGTCAGGGATACCCAGCGGGCGGGGCAGTCTCCGGACACGTCACGGCCCTGGAGACCGCGGGCCACGCCATCGAACCCGTACAGGGGGACGATCAGGCGCGGGAACTTGCGGAAGCCGGGGGAGCGATAGTTGCGCTGCCGCCCCTCCGCGTCCGTGAACCGCAGGCCGGGAAGCTGTCCGTCGTCCAGGCCAAGGCCTAGGCGAACCAGATCACCATCGATCCCGAACCGGTCGTTGGCGTACATGCGTGCTGCTGAGGCAGTCTCCGTCTCGCCCCACTGCAATGCCTCCGCTGCACTGTCCAGGTACACCCGCAGGGCGGCCACCTCTGCTGTGCCGACCGTTTCCGGCTTGGCAGCGCTCACCGTGCGGGCCGCACCCGTGGCGCCGAACATGTCGGGCCAGCGCAGGCCTGCAGCGCGAATGACGTCGCTGGTGTCGCAGCCGGCGCGGCACGTCATGCGGACCCTGCCGTCGTCCCCTATCCAGATACGCAGCGACGGTCGGCTGTCGTTGTGATGCGGACAGCGCGCGATGTACCCGCCATCCGGCTGGTAGTCCACGTCCTGGAAGCGGGCCAGGATCGCGTTAACGTCCATGTGCGGGGACTCCTCTCGTCAGGGGTCTGTCAATCCCTGACCGGGAAGGACGTCCCCTGCAACGACAAAGCCCCCGGCCAGCAAGGGCCAGGGGCAGGTGTCGGATCAAGCGTTAACGGCAGGCTGCGCGGCTCGGACAGCGGCCAGTACCGCGGCGAACTCGGACAGGGTCCAGGTCCAGTAGCCTCGCGCGTTGTTGATCAGCGGCGGAGGTATTTCCAGGGTCAGCGGGAAACGTGCGTACATCTCCGCTGTGATGTGCACGCGGGCCAGGGCCGGACCCTTGCCACGCGTCTTGTGGATGACAACGCCGTAGGGGAAGCCTGCGTTAACGGCCTCCACTTCGGCCTGTCGCAGCCATGTGGGCACGGCCGGCGACTTGACGTCCTTGGCCTCCAGGATGAACGGCCAGGCGTGCAGGTCACCGACGTCCAGGGCGCCTTCCTGCTGCTGCCGCTTGATGTTGCGCCAGTCCAGCGCGTTCAGGAAGCGTCGCGCAGGCGGGAGGTCCATCCAGTCGTCCCGGTATAGGCCCAGAGTGACGTTCAGGAAGTCGCGTATGGCGGACTCCCAGGCGGTACCGCGGGCCTTGGAGGGGTTGGTCACCGCGCCCCCTTGACGATCGACTGGATGGACCGAATCAGATGCGCGTCCGAGGCTCCGCCGTTCTTGATGTTGGACTCGATGCGGGTCAGCGCGTCGCGCAGCTTCGCGTTCTCGTCCCGAGCACGGTTGAGATCGAACGCCAACCGCTTGCCGTAGTTGTGCTGCCCGCGAAGCTCCGCGCGCAGGCGGGCGTTCTCGTCACGCGCGCTCTCAAGCTCCGACAGGTTGAAATCCGCACGCTCCCGCTCGCTGTCCATCAGGGCGTCGACTCGTTCAAAGTCAGCGCGCAGGCGGGCGTTCTCGGCGGCAAGCCCCTGCACCTGCGCATGGCAGTCGGCCAGCAACTCGCTGTGCTCTGCGTCAGCCACGGCCATGGCGCGCGTAACAGCCTTGTCGGCCAGGGGCAGGGAACCCTTGATCGCTTCCTCGTAGCACTCTCGCCGGTCGTTCCGCTCGTCAGCGGCAGGTGCCTGGTCCGTGGGGCAGCCACACCCCCAGTTGTGCGTGAGGGGTGTCGGGCAGGCGCGTTCGGCAGCGTCGTATTTGCTACCACCGATCACAGCGGGGTTGCCGTGCGACGGACAGTCCTCGTCCGGGTACTGAGGGCCCTCTGTGCGGTAGTCACCGACCGGGCCACACGTGCACGCGCTGTCACGCACCCTTCGCCGGGGCACGGTCCCTTCCTGCAAGCGCCGTTGGAGTTCCGCCGCAGCCTCGTCAGACATGGGGGCGGTCAGCCTCCGATCAAATTCAGCAGCGTGGTCAACCGGGCAGTCCTCGGGAGGTGCAGGGTCACAGACGCATTCCGGGGTACTGCCATCGCTGTCGTACTGGTCAGACCACTCCGGAAACGCGTGCCCGAATCGGGTATCCAGATCGCTGCCGTCCAAGAACGCTCTCTTGTCGGCGTTCGCACCCTTGCTGTGCTCGTTGCTCATGACCCCTCCACTTCGTTAACCAACTCAGGTGTGATCCACGCTGCGCGGACAGCGGGAGTGAGGCAGGCGACGTCGACAGGCTCTTGGTCAGGCACGGGCCAGACCGGGTGGCAGTTGTCGGGGATGCCGGTTCGGTTCACGAGTCCTCCAGTTCACGGCGCCAGAGTCGCGCTTCCGTTCGGCGGATCTGCCGACGGTGCTGACGGCCGTTGTCGCCCTCGTCCATGTAGCGGTTGGGCAGGATGCGGGAGTTGCCGGACACCCCGCTGTTGCGCTTGAAGCGTCGGTGCCAGCGCCAGCGGCCAGTGAGGGGGACAGGGTCACGACGGAACATCGTTAACGCCTCCTTCTCCACGGGCGGACGTCCAGGGCCCAGCAGAGGGCAGTGATGACGGACAGGAGGGTCAGGACTCGGAACAGGACGTCGATGGGGGTCACGGCTGTACCTCCGTCACTTCCACGCGGATACGGAAGGTTGCCGTGTCTCCGCCGTTGGCCGGCGTCTCGTACTCGACCGTGATTGAGTCGTCGTCCCCGCCAGTCATGCGAATCCGGCTCTGCGGTCCGCTGTTCGGGAAGGTGTACCCCGGCAGCCATTCAGCGAGGGTGCTCAGGGCGTCGTCTGTGATGTTCTCTGGGGTCACTGGCCGGCCCCCTGCACTGTCTGGCGAACCTCAGCGCCGCGGGCCACGGCCTGGCCGATGGCGTCCTGGTACCGGCCCCAGTCCTTGCGCTGTGTCGCGTTGGGACAGACGACAATGACGTCCCCCAGTCCCATGACCCTGATGTCTCCCAGAGGAGCGGCGTACAGCTTGCCTACCAGTCGGCGCATGTGCGTCTCCCTGTCGTTAACGGCTGTTGGCACGGCCCAAGCCGGACCCCAGGGAAGGGGCCCGGCCGGTGGCAGGGAGGGTCAGATCTTGGTGAGTCTGGAGCCGTAGTTGTAGTGGCTGACCAGGACAGGCAGCGTCCAGTTCTGGTAAGCGTCACCGACGTCAGGTTCGGTGCAGGAGAACAGCGGCATACCGCTGCCGTCGTACGCTCCCGTGAACGCCCACATGTCGCCCGAGGGGTCCCGGTACTTGGCCTTCAGGTCGTACGTCACGCCCTCGTACTCGTAGGTGTCGTCGGCCTGGGCCGTCGGTGCCATCAGGGCGTCGTAAACGCGCCCGTTGGCCCCGTCACCAGCGCCGTAGAGTTGCTTGCCCGTAAGGCTCACAAGCCAGGCGTGCTCCTCAGCGGACAGGGTCAGCGTGTAGACGTCCTCCGTGGTGGTGATCTCGCGCGTCGTCTTGATGGCTTCAGCCATTGCAGGTCCTCTCATGGAAGGGGTCTGGCACGGCCCAAGCCGGACCCCCGTCAGGAGGCCCGGCCAGCGGCAGGGAGGTCAGCGCTTGCGGAGGTACGGGGGAAAGACGTACGCGCTGTGCCTGCCGTCCGCGGATGTCACGTAGTAATCCCCGTCGGTGTCGGGGCCGTACGACACCGTTGCGTATCCCGAGAACTCCGCGGGGTAGCCGCCCGCACTCCTTGCATCGCGAGAGACCATGACCCTGTCGCCTTCAGCGAACGTCTGGTCCTCGAACGACTGGCTCTCGGCGGGGGACATGTAGCGCTCGGTCGTGGTCAGGTGGTTACCGTTGCCATCCCGCAGGACGTACAGGCTGCTGCGCTCCGCGCTCTGGAACGGGCCGGCCGCGACAGTGAGCGGGTCGGGACCGAACACCTCCACCGTGACACGGTCGTTAACGGCGAACGCGGGCAGCGCGGTCAGGTTCTGCTCCGAATAGCCGCCCGACCGGCCGTCTGAGAACTCCACCAGGTGGAGCGGCTTGTCACTGAGTCGACCCGTGTACGGCCCGTAAACGACCGTGCCGACGCCGTGAATCTCGTGCTTGACCTTGTCCCCGACCTTGAACGTCATGGCGTGTCCCTCTTCCGTTAACGCCCCTATGAGGGCGGCTGGCTGTTGGCACCCCGAAGGCCTGGCCCCCGTCAAGGGACCAGGCAGGTGCGGGTCAGGCGGTGCAGCGGACAGGAGAGGACTGGCGGGCACGGTGGAGAGCGGCCAGCGTCGCAACGGCTTCACTGCGGGCCTTACGAACAGTGCTGATAACATCCCCGTCGCTGTTCAGTGTCACGAACTCGGTCAGGCCGTTGGACAGGCGGGCAGCGCGGACGGTGGAGCCGTTAACGAGGTTGAATACCATGCGGGACCTCCAGGAAGGGTGTTGGCACGGCCCAAGGCCTGACCCCGTCAAGGGCCAGGCCAAGGGTCATGCCGGGAAGGCCTCCATCAGGTCGGTGTCCTCGTCATCGGACAGGGCGGCGACGTCGATACGCTCATCGGGGATGCCGAAGCGTCGGCGGCGTTCGTGCAGGACGGGCTTGCGGGCGGCAGGGGCGAAATCCCACAGCGGACGGAGGATCTCCTCGTCCGGCGCGGTCTGCAGGGCAGCCGTCACCAGCCGCTGACCAAGGTCACTCAGCATGCGGGTCGGACGCGATGGCGTCGTTGTACGAGGAGACGACGTCCAGGACCGGCTTCGTGAACGACTTGGTCTCACCGTTCTTCTCGTACTCCACGTACTCCAGGCGCAGCGTGCACAGCGCCAAGCCATCGATGCGGGAGAGGGCCTTCATCGTGTAGGGCAGGTCCTCGGCGAACGACCAGGCCGTGGCGGTGTACTTGCCCGTGCCCAGGTCCTCGTCATCCGGAAGCTGAATCGGGATGACGATGTTCGGCTTGGGGCCGCGACGCTGACGGGCCTTCTCCTTGCGCTCCGCCAGGATCTTCGGGCAGTCGCACGGCTTGCCCTTGTCCTCTTCGGGGGACAGGAACACGCTGCCGTCGCACTCGTGGATCGGCAGGCCGTCCGCCCACTGGATGAGCTTGCTCTCGATCTTGGAGGCGTCCACGACGACGGAGATGCTGTCAGTGTCGGTGTCAACCGCGTAGTCCCCGTTCGGGGCTTCACTGATGGTGCCGTTGTACAGCTCCTTCAGGGCCTGGGCCACATCGTGCTTGGGGGTGGTGATGCGCCACTTGCGGAGACTGATCGGCTGGTTGCCAACGCGCTTGCCAGAGCGGAACTGAAAGGCCCACTCCGGGCGCTTGGACGCCGCCTTGGCGGCCTCCCGTTCCTCGCGCTGGGCCTTGGCCTCGGGGTCGGTGGCAAAGATGTCAAGCATGCGGAACCCTCCACGGGGTGGCTGACGAGTGACTGAAGATGGGGCGCGAACCCTCTGCTACTGACCGGGGAGGACGTCCCCTGGCGGCAGGGGCGGGCCGCGCGATTGCCCCTCTGCTACTGACCGGGCAGGACGTCCCCCGCGGTGAACAGGGCCAGTTGGTCCGTCTTCAGCGGCAGCCGGCCGACGCGGACCGGGGCAGCGGAACGGGCACAGAAGACGACCTGGCCGTGCTCACCCACGCGGGCCCTGTCGCTCGGGACGTCGTACTGCCAGAGACGGAAGCCAAGCCGGTCCAGCATGGGGAGATGATCCGCGAACCAGGCGGACAGAGCTTCCAGGGAGCTGAAGCCACAGACTTCGTGCTTCTCAATGCCCAGGGTCGGATCTTGCTTGGGGGAGTTGTGCCAGTCGTCGTTGTGGTCCCACCACATGGTCAGCAGATCGTCAGGTACTCCACGCTCGAACCGCTGGCCGGCCGCGTACGGTCCGCAGGGAAACGGGTGGCCGGCAACTTCGCGCGTGCTGGACTCATGGGCGACGCGGAAAACGCGCATCGTTAACGCTCCTCGGTCGATGGTCTGTCGCTACCAGTCCGGGGAGGACGTCCCCTGGTCCGCGGGCGCAACGAAAAAAGGCCCCCGACCAGGCTCGAAAGCCAGGCCGGGGGCCATGTGGGGGACAGCGGGGAGGGTCAGCGATGAGCCTTCGAGCCACACTTGCAGCCGCAGGTCCAGCAGTAGTCCGGGTCCCGCTGCTCCTCTTCAGTCGCGGACAGGATCGCGGTCGGGGGCAAGGTCAGGCCTCCTTGGTCGACTCGGACAGGAAGTCGCGGACCAGTTCCGGTATGGTCCCGTCCGCTTTGCACAGCACGATCACGTTGTCACCCATGAGTTGCCGGCGACGGGTCACGTCCTCGCGGATGCCGTTAACGAAGGACTGAGACACCTCCATACCGGACGTATGCCCGTACCGGCCCTGCCCCGCGTAGACACGGCCCAGCTTCATGCGTCCGCCCGTAGTCGACGCGGACAGCACGTAGTCGCCTGGTTCGAGCGGCTCCCCCAGGGAGTCAGTGCGCTGCGGCATCAGGCCTCCTGTCTGGAGTCGCCGGCCAGGAAGCGGGCCAGTCTCTCGACCGCGTCCACCTTGTCAGCGAAGCGGACACCGTCCTGATAGCCGCGGCCGTTCGTGGACAGGGCGTTGACGTGCTCCGTGGCCTTGGCCAGAGCCTCTTCACGGGTCATGGCGGGAGTCTCCTCGGGGTCCGGGGGCGGAATGGGGCAGTCGGTGTCCGGGTCGTTAACGGGAGTCAGGGGGCCGTACTCGTATTCCAGCTCCGTCAGGGACCGAGGAGCGTATACGCTGAAGTGGTACAGGCCGTTACTGTCCCGCGTCCACACATCGCCTTCGCTGTCCTTGTACGCAAGCGCGCTCATGTCACTTCCCCCTTCGCTGCGTGCCGGTCACCATGGCGCCCTTGGACGAGGCCAGGGGCTTGCCGATGACGTCCTTGGAGTCCTCGCGGACCCATCGGAACGTCTTGCGGAGGTTCAGGAACGCGTCGAACACGTCACGGTCAGCGCGGACGCCCTTGAAGGCCCACTGGTCATCGGTGATGTGCAGGACCGCGGCAGAGTTGACGGCCGGCATCGGCTCCTCGTTGCCGTCCGGGTCGATCACGACGTCCGCGTAGCGGTAGGCCGCGAGCTGCAAGGCCACGTCTGAGTAGGTGTCCTTGCTGGTCTTATAGTCGACCATCACCAGGATCGGCGTACCGGAGCGGTCAGGGGTGACGCTGACGTTGCCCTTGGCATCGACTCGAACCCAGACGCGAAGGATGGCGTCGAAAGAACCGGCGTAGTCGTGCTCGTAGGACCAGGCCACGTCCTCAGCGCGAACCAGCTCGGGGTTGACAGCGGCCAGGAACTCGCGGAAGTGCTGGACGTGGTTAACGATGTCCGAGTGGACGACGTCCAGTTCCTCGCCGTTCATCAGCCGCTCGAACGCGTCGTGAGCGCGACTGCCCAGCTTGGACCGGGCCTCTGTGTAGCGGCGGGCAGCGCCAGAGATGTACCGCTTGGCCCCGGCACGGTCGCGGGCGGCCATCTGCTGCAGGTAGTCGAACGAGTCGATGGCCAGATCAGCGGCCATGCCGGCTTGCCACGGACCTAGGAAGTCCTGCTTCGGGATCATGCCGATGATGCTGGTGACGCCAGGGACGGTGATGTTGGGTCGGGCATCGTTCACGTAGAAACGTGCGCCTGCCTTCTTCATGGTGCCGATGGTCGGGGACACGGGGGCCTCCAGTAGTGGGGCGGAATTGCCGTCACTACTGACCGGGAAGGGTGTCCCCCAGCGGAGAGGGGAGGGCGTTGCTAAAGCCGAGGTATTGTCCCAGCTTCTGGGGTAAGCCCCAAAGAGCTGAAAGAGCGGAGTATTATTTTTTAAGTGGGACTAAACAAAAATATAGAAACAACTAGAGCTTTCGCCTCTCCTTCCCTTCGCTGAAAACACAAAGGGCCGACCCCTGGCAGGGGCCGACCCGGACGCACGTGCGCTGCTACAGCGCTGCCGCCTGCACCGCAAGGTTGGCGATCATTTCGTTGATGCGAGCCTTCAGCGCCGCACGCTGGTCAGGGTCCAGCTTCTCGGCCCGCTTGGTCGTTGTGATGAACGACCGCTCCACCCGCTCCAATGCCTCCAGGTCCCGCTTCAGCTCCTCCTCCGCCGATACCTCGTCCTCGGGGTCAGCGGCCGGCAGCTCACCGCGCATCGCTGCTGCCACGATCTCCGCACGGCGCCGAGCATCCTCGCGGGCCAGCTCCGTGCGCCCCTTCCTGGGCAGGTTCGTGCCGTGCTTCTCGTACAGCGCGTAAACCGCCTCCGTGGGGGACAGGCGCGGGAACGCCTCCTTGGCCTCCGGATACAGCCGCTCGAACGTGGCCCGGTCGCTGTCCAGACTGCGCAGATGCTCCACCACCACATCAGACATGCGGTTGCGCACGGCCTTGGCCAGTGACTTGTGCGTGGCCCAGCGGTGCACGTCCTCTTCCGTGACGCCCTCCCGCGCACGCACGAACAGGTCCCTGGCGATGTCCTTCGTGAACTTCCGCTCAGCGATGATGTCCGGCAGGCCAGCCTTGTTGCGCATCTTCAGCCGGGCCTCCAGCAGGATCTCCGCCAGAACGCGGGCCTGGTCCGCGGCCTCCAGGCCCAAGTCGACAGCCTTGCGCGTCTTCTCCACAGCCTCGTCAAGCAGCGGGTCGACGCCCTCCACATCGTGGTACGAGGCAATCTGTAGCTCCGTGCTGGCCTGCGCTGCGGCCAGTGCCACGGACAGCGCGTTTAGCAGCGGCTGACGGTCCTGCGGCCGGCATGCGTCGATAGCAGCCCTGGCGGTCTGGGCAGCACTGTCCCGGTCCTGCTGGCTGGCCCCGTCCACAACCAGGGATCGCACGCGGTCTACAGCCTGTTGTGCTACCTGCTTGTTCGTCTGCCTGGGCATGCCGACTCCCCATGATCGTAAACGTATGGTCGTCAGCAGAGTAGCGCAGCCGCCCCGATCATGGCGCCTGACATGGGAAAAGGGGCCCCCGAAGGGACCCCTAATTGGCCAGTCTCAGTAGACCAGGCTGTCAGCCAAGGCGACCAGCGCCTCTACAGACCCTCCGTTCACCAGCGTACGACTGACCGGGCAGTCCAGCATCTCCCGCTCGCTGGCATGGTCGCCAGGAACGAGGCCGGGACGTTCGATGCGGACGAGGGAGAACCGATTGGCCAGGAACGCAGCTTCGTTCCTGTATCGGACATCGGTCACGACGACGGGCCGGCCGTCGGCCCAGGCAGTGCGGACAGCGTGGCCAACGGCCTTGATCCAGAACATGGGGTCGATCTCTCGGACGGCCTGGCCGTAGTGCTGGAGGAAGCGCCGGACCTCAGGGAATCGATCCTTTGCTGCTTCCCAGCCGTGGTACTCCACGACAGCGGAGAGGCGAGTGCCTGGGGTGTCCCAGTCATCATCGTCCGTGACAACGATCGGGTCAGCCTTCAGGGCCGACTCCTTCAGGGCGTCAGCGAACGCCACGCGGACGTAGCCGTGCTGCTCCACCAGCCTGGCCGCGACAGTGTCTTTGCCGGCGCGGGCCAGGCCAGTGAGCGCGATGTTCTGCATGCATCCTCCTCAGTTGGTGGCGCTGTCGCTACCAGTCCGGGGAGGATGTCCCCCGGTCAGGTGCTGAGAAGGGCGGTCAGGAAGTTAACGATGTGGTCCGTAGGCAGTCCCGGGACGTAGCGCGCTGCGTACGCGACACCCGCCACGACAACCGGCAGGACGACGGCCTTGTGTTCACGGGCCCAAGCCAGGGCCACCTTCATCTTGTCCATAATCAGCCCTTTCCGAGCTTCGTGTAGACGGCAACCCCTGCGGCTAACACCGACGTTGCCAGCGTGACAGCGGGGGAGTACTTCCAGCGCTCCACGGCGCGTATGCGGTCTTCGTGGTCGGTCAGCTTCGCGGCCACGGCGGCGTGGGTCAGCGTGGACTCCTGCACCTCTGCCCGCATGGCCACGAGTTCGTCATAGATCTCTCGTGCGCCGATGGTCACCGACCCCAGATCGTCACTCATGTGTCCTCCAGGCTGGCCGCAGGATGGTCATGTCCCGCGGCCAGCGGTCAGGCAGTGTCCGGTCAGGCGGTCGTGACCATGCGGACAGAAATGGACTCGATGGCCGCTCGGATCTCCGCCTTCAGCGCGGACAGGTCAGCGCTGGTCCCCGCGGCCACGGCGTCCACCAGCTTGTCAATGGTGGCCTGCTGCGCGGTCAGCTTGGCCAGGATGAGATCCGTGTTGTCCGCAGCTCGGCGTGCCTGGCCGTAGCCAGAGGACAGGGCCGTGGCCACGGTGATCCCGTCCTGGAGGCCCTTGTCCTCCTTCCAGCGGTCCTTCATCCACTGGCTGACCGCGAGGTTGTCCCGCAGATCCATGCTGTCCTCCTTGGGGGTGGCCGGCGTGGACGGCTTGTCCGGGGCAGGCTCGGTCGGCTTGTCCGCCTGTCCGGACAGCGTGGCCGCAATGTCGTCGCGAACAGCGGACATGTCCATCATCTTGCCGGGGGCGTGGCCGGGGTCCCACTTGCCGGGGGAACCCCACTCACCGTGTCCAATGACCGACTTGGCCGACCAGCCGTGCGCATCGCAGATGGCCGCGGACAGCTTCCGCAGAGCGGCGTACTGCGCGTCGGTCATCTTGTGACTGCCGCTGTACCAGATCTCCACGCCGTAGAAGCGGGCGTTGCCGTCAACGCTGGACTGGTTGTCCGCTGGGGGACGCTGGCCGTATGACTCATTGATGACCGCGGCCAGGACGTCCGGGTCACCAGCGCCGGCATGGTTCGCGCGGCCATGGCCAATCAGGTGGACAGTGCCGTCCTGGGCCAGACCGAACTGGGCCAGCGGACCGGGCAGGCCGGACACACCGTCCCGCAAGAGGGCGCGCTGGTCGCGGCTGTCAGAGCCAGTGTGGTGAACCATGAGACCGTGAACCGGCCCCCACGCGCCCATGTGGTTCCGGTTGTGCGTGCGCCAGTTGCCGTACTCCTCGTACCTGACGCCCCACTTCCGGAGCTGGGACAGGAGCTTGTCCGCGGACATGGGAGTGGCCATGCGGTGTCCTTTCAAAGGGGACAGCCCCCGGACAGGCAGCGATGCCAGAGACCGGGGGCCGTTAACGAGTGTGGGGGTCAGGAGACGAGGTTGGCGCCAGGCACCGTGCTGCCGCCCGTGAACGCAGTCGTCGCAGCAGAGGTGAAGACGAGGGCCGCAGAGTCTGTCCAGCCGTTCCCCGTCAGGTCGTTGTTCGCCACCGTGTTACCGGCAGCGGACGTGCCAGAGATGGTGATGCCGTTGGTACCAGAGCCCTTGATGATGCGGTTGTTCGACACCATGCCGTCCTGCGCTCCGTCGCTGAGACGGATGCCGGCCTGCGCCGCGCCCTCAACACGGTTGCCCGTGACCACGAAATCATTCGACGTGGCAACGAATATGCCGTGCGTCCCGGTCACGTCCACCGTGTTGCCGGCCACGTTCGCGCCAGAGGAGTCGGATACGTTGATCCCGTTGGAGCCGGCAGTCCGGACCACGTTGGAGCCGATCTGGGCACCCGCGCTGTTGAAGCAGACGATGCCCGTGGACTGTACGCCGCTGACCGTGTTACCCGTGACGTTCGGTCGGTCGCAGTACTCCACGTGGATGCCGTTGGAGGCATCGGTCACGAACCCGAGCACACTGTTGCCCGTGATCGTCACCTGGTCGTAGGTGCCGCCCGCCGAGCCGAACACTCGAATGCCAGAAGCCGTCAGGGCGCCCTCCACCGTATTGCCCGTAATCGCGATGTTGCGGCCGTTTACGGTGAACCCCACTTCAGCGGGGTCGGGGCGGGAGAGCTGGATACCCGACATGCCCGAGTTGGTGATGACGTTGTTAGCGATGACGACGCGGCGCCAGCCGAACCCGTAGATGCCCTGCTGCCTGGTGCCCTCAATACGGTTGCCAATGATCTGGATACCGTAGTAGTAGGTGCCAGACTCCAGCTTGTGCGAGCCGACACCGCGGCCGAAGCTACCCAAGCGGTCGGACGGCCCGACGTAACAGCCCTCTACCAGCATGTTCCTGGACGGGGTGCCGTCGAACAGGCCGATAGCCGATGAACCAGTGACTGCCATGTCGAACTGGATTGCTTCGCTGAAGGCCCGACTGCCGTTACCGCTGTTGTCCAGGTAGCCCAGGAAACGGCAGTTCAGGACGCGTCCGCCATCAGTTGAGTTGAACTCCACGCCGTGTGCGCTGGACACGTTCGTGATCGTTGCATCCCGGACCGTGATGTCAGCGCAGTGGATGAACCCCATGGCGTTCGTTGTGGCGGACACGGTACCGGTCGTACCGTCGAACGCGTTCGCGTCCCAGGTACCACCCAGGACAGTGATGTGGGAGTGGCCAGCATACCCGCCGAATACCTCGTCGCTGCGGAAGTTGCGAAGCAGGCCCGTGTTCCCCACAGAGCGAATCGTTGCCCCGTAAGCCTCTATCGTCGTGTGATCGTAAACCACCAGAAAGGTCGTGATGGCGTACGTCTTGCCAGGCTGGAACTGGACGATGCCGCCCCCCTGATCACGGGCAGCGTCCAGAGCCGACTGGATAGCCTCCGTGTCATCAGTGACACCGTCCCCGACAGCGCCGTATGCGTCCACGCGGATCGACGTGCCAAGCCGCTCAAGCATGTACTGAAGCCGGCCAGCCGTGATGTCCATGCCGACAAGCCACTGATCAACAGGAGTGGACAAGAGATCTCCTTAAAGAGAAGCGATGGAGGGATGCGCCAGAGTCACAGCGGCGCCGGCAGCGTGAGACTTCACGACACCGTTAACGGACCTCTGGACAGTCATCGTGAACGTGCCGTCGACAGGCGCGCTGACAGCCGTGACCTGCATCTCCTCACCGCCGACACTGATAGGCAGCGGGAAAAAGGCAGGGTCGGTGGTCCACATCGGCCCAGCCGTTACGCGGGCCGTCAGAACCGTGTCCGTCGCCGTGACAGGCTCGTCCAGAACCGTGCCGTCAGTGCCCGCCCTGCTGTACTCAGGGTGATCGGCCTGGGCCAGATTCCAGGGACCGCCAGGGGCGCAGTTGAACGTGACCTCCCAGCGGTACGGCTCCAGGAGTTCGGACCAGCCGTTAACGATGAGATCCACGGGGACGGTCGATACCCACTTGGGCAGGTCCGTGAGGCGGATCTTGTCTCCCTCGCGCAAGGCCAGGACAGCGGGAATGAGAACCTCAGCACCAGGCTTGTGGAGCATGACCGTTACCTGGGGATACCTGGCTCCGTCGTACGTGCCCAGGTGCAGACGCCAGTACGCGTGCTGCTCTGGCTGCGTGTCGTTTGCAAGGGACACCGTGTAAGCAGCGTCATACAGGCCGATGCCGTTGGGCGGAGGCTGGACAGACAGCGGGCCAGTCTCCAGGACAGCGCGGGCGGATGATCCCCCGTCGCGCGTGACCGTTACGTCGTTGCGGACGTCGCTGTCATCATCGACAGGTCGGATATCCGGGCCCAGGCCAGGCTCCGTGTAGGAGAGGGTCAGGGCGGGGTCCTGCGTGTAGAGGGTGGACCGGTCACGGTATCGCAGGCCGATGCGCCGCGGGTCCTCGGAGAGGATTCCCCCATCCGCGTCCGCTGCAGCCTCCAGCAGGTTGAGGAGCGTGTCCGGGCGCTGGTAGCCGACCAGCTCAGGGACCAGGGGTCCGGGCTGCCGGGTGACCGACAAGGATTCCTCGTCGCTCAGTCGGTAGATGCGGGTACCGGCGTTCTCGCCTATGTACGCATTGTCGGAACCATCCATGACCGAGACATCAGCGGCAGGGAACACCGCCAGGTGGCCGAATGCCCAGCCCTCTGTCAGCGGTCCCCAGTCAGCGGTAACAGAGATGACGCTGCCGCACGTACCAGCGGACGAATGACTGACACCGCCTGCGCTGCCACCGACGTCCTGCCAGTCCAGTCGGTACGTGAACGTGTTGTCGCCGTTGTCGCGGACCCAGAATCGCAGTCGGGTCCACTCCGTGAAGACGTCCGACCCAATGTCGATGAAGTGTTCAACAACAGGGGTGGCATCCTTGGGCCAGGCCCGACCGCGGAGGATGGCACGTCCCTCCCGCATGTGCAGGTCCCAGTACCGCAGCGTGCCGTTCGTGTTGTACGCGATGATCGGGGCATCAGGTCCGGAGGCCGGGGGCACCTTGCCGTCAGCGAAATAGACGAACTCGACTTGCCATGCTCCAGACGCGAACGCAGGCACAGGGGCGAACAGCGAACCGTCCTTGGTCAGTCGGGGAAGCGGGGACGAAGAGGGGAGAGAGTCCCACTGCGCGTACTCCACGCCGGCCGCAGTCGCGGGACGAACGCCAGAGATGGGCGAGTACGCTCTCGTGGCCTCTGCTTGCTCCTCGAACGGCCAGTACGCGACCGGGTTACCGGACGGAATGCGTCGGCGGAGCGTAGAGTCAAGAGCCTTCTGGCCCTGGCCCATGCGGCGGAGGATTCCGGAAGCCTGGACGGGGGTCCATACGTCGACATCGTCCGTCGACCACTCCAGCGGCCAGGATGAGATCTCACCTACGAACCGATCCTCTCGGTCCCGAATCTCGGCAGTCCCCTCCAGGGACCAGGCCAGACCCTCCGAGTCCGTAAACGCCGTTATGCCGGCAGGCAGGGCCCGGAAGTCGGGAGCAGCCACAACCGGGCCGTCGATGCTGCTGCGGACCTCAGCGCGTAGGACTCGGCCGCTGACCGGCAAACGGCCAGGGCCAGAACTCGTGGTCGGGTCCGTGATGCCGATGCGCAGCGCGGCGCCCCCGTCGAAAATGGGCCGCGGGCCGGCAAGCGTTACGACGCTGAATTCGGTCCACGGGCCTTCAAGGGAGGTGGCCCAGTAGAACCGGGTCTCACGGTCGCCTGCCGAGTTCGCAGCGCTGTACGTGATGCGCACCGCGGCACGCTCAGGGAGGACCGGAAGGGACGCACCGTAGAAGTTGTAACCTCCATCAGACTCTTCGCCATCAGAGGACGTCCAGAAGTACAGGGCACCGCCCCAGATCTCCATAAGCCAGGACTCCGCGCCCGCGTCCCACTTGCCGATGACGCCTTGCCGACGCGGGCTGTACCAGTCGGCCTCCATCTCTACGCGCGCGTCAATGTCGACCACCAGCGATGCCGGGTCCGCGGCACTGACGGACTGGCCGGCCGCGTACTCAAGCTGGAGATAGTGGTCACCGCCGCTGGGGATGGACACGCGGACGGGAGTGTTCTGACCCAGGAGACCGTACAGCGGGGACTCCGCGTTACGGCGGGAATAGAGTCCGCCCTTGTTGTTGATCGTAAACGACAGGGACGAGGGGTCAGCAATGGTGCCCAGGTCCGGCTTGCCACGCGTGATCTGCATAGCGTCGCGCAGGTAGACGTCTGCTGAGACGTCCGTCCAGACGCCACCTAGCGCGAACTCTGTGCGGATATCGAGCGGGAATGCCACCGCTGACCCCTCTCCTTAGCGAGTACCAAAGGCCGTCTGCACGTTGCCCCGGCCGTCGTTCTTGACGATGCGGCGAATGAGCCGCTTCATGTCCTCGTCGGCGCCCGTCACGTCGATCACGACGCGCTGGTCCTGACGGACAGCGGCGCGCATGACGCCCTTGGGGGATACGTCCATGGCCATGCCCGGCAGGTCCGCGGTCAGGTCCTGCAACTGGCGCCGCAGGGCAGGTACCTGGGCCCTGATGCCATCCTGGAAACCACCGATGACCATGCGGCCGGCAGGGGAGAGGATGCGCTTGTCCAGGGACTCCGGGCCCTTCCAAGAGGTCAGGCTGGAGGTCAGGTTCTGCAGCGTGCTGCGGACTCCGCCAATGGCGCTCTTAATGCCGTTGATGAAGCCGTTGATCAGAGACCGGCCAGCGTTGGCCAGGACCCCGTTCAGGCTGCCCAGGGCAGACCGGGCACGGGACGGCAAGCCCTTGACCCAGGAGACCGCAGAGGCCAGCTTGTCGCGAGTGGCGTTAACGAGTGCCGTGCCCGCGGCCAGGGCCCGCTCCTTCAGCACGCCAGGCAGAGCCGCCAGAACTACAGCCACCTTGGTCGGCATCGTGCTCAGCCACTCCACGGCGGCGTTGAAGTGCGTGACAACCCAGTCCTTGGCCTGGCCGAACCAGTCAGAGAACTTCCCGGGGAGGGTACCGAACCACGAGATAGCGGCCACGATTCCCGCGACTGCGCCCTTGACAGCGGCCAGCACGGCGGACCAGACAGCTTGGACGATGTTGCGGAACGTCTCACTGCGCTGGTACGCAATGACGATGATCGCTACCAGGCCGACTATCAGGGCGATGATCAGGCCGACGGGGTTGGCCCGCATGACCGCGTTGAGGATGCCCTGTGCAACGGCCCAGGCGCGCGTGACCATGGCGGCCACCCGCACGTAGAGCGTGTACGCCTTGATGGCAACCGAGATGGCCAGCCAGCCAGCGCCGATGGCAGTCAGTACGTCGGGCGGTAGGGCGTTGATCAGCTTGGCCGCATAGGTAGCCAGCTTCGCAGTGACCCCGATGACCGGAGACAGCGCGGTGAAGACGTCAAGAGCAGCCTTGGCCAGAGTGCCCAGGGTCTCACTGCCCTCGCGGGCCAGGTCCAGGAACACCTGAAGGCCGTCGCTGCCCTTCAGGCTGGTTGCCCAATCTGCGAACGCCGCAGTCAGGTCGGCCAGGCCTCCCGTCATGCCCGTAGACGCAGGGAGGAACGCCTGCAGGAGACCACCGAAACCGACAGCAAGGTTCTTGATGATGGCCAGGAAGTTGGACAGGGCCGGGCCAGCGGCGTTGGCCATGTCATCGGCCCACTCCTTGAAGCGCGCCGACTTCACGCCCTTGGCCACACCGTCCAGAAAGCCACTGAAAGCCTTGGCCGCGGACTTCACGAACGGAGTCAAGGTCGGCAAGAGATCCCGGAGGATCTGCACGCCCTTGGTGTAGACAGGCATCGTCGTGCTTGCGAGGCTGTCCGACCAGGCCTGCTGGTCCTTCTTCAGGTCCTGGAGGGCGGTAGCGTACTTGCGGGTGGCCGGGGGCAGACCGTCAAGCTGCTGCTGGTACGCAGCATCGGCTTCCTTAGCTGCCTTGGTGGCGGACTCCGCCTCCTTCAGGGCTTGCTTGTACTCGTCACCGCCCTTGGCTGCTAGCTTCTGGGCCTGGGCCGTCTTCAGGGTGGCAGTCTGGTGTGCTTTCTCTGCCGCCTCAGCGCTGGCAGACGCCTCAGCAACCGCGTCTAGCTGCGGCTGTGCCGCCATCTGGAACGCCTTCACGGAGGCACCCGCGGCTACGGCGCCGGCTGCCAGGCCTGCCAGGGCGGTAGTTGCGGAAGCAGCGGCGGCAGGAACGCCGACGGCCAGTACCTTTATCAGGCTCTGCAGCCCTGTACGGGCATGCTCCAGCCCGCTGCTCAGCCCTCTGCCCAGTCCGCTGCCCAGGGATCGGCCTGCTGCAGCGAAGCGTCCCCGAGAATCGCGCAGTCTGCCCTCAGCGTCGGTGGTCACATCGTCAACGGCAGGGACAAGCCGCCGCAGGGACGCAACAGCGCGCTGCACTCCCGATGCCACGGGGGACGAGTCGATGCCCAGACGGACAGTCAGCGACTGAAGAGTGGCCATGGTGAACCTCCCCTCAGTCTTTTGTTTTCACGGTGCCGCCGAGTGCGGCGTTGGCCCTGACGACGTCCTGCCAGATCTCGGCCGGCGTCTTCTTACGCTTGAACCAGGTGGGGATGAAGTCGGAGACCTTGGCCCGCTTCTTAGGACCCTGCGAGTTCACGATGGTCGCGGAGACGATGCCCGCAGCGATGTCCCCGCGGAGACGAGAATCCAGCGGGCCCGTGATCTTCTCGTAGGCCAGCCACTCCGACAGTTCGCGGGAGGACGTGCGGGCCAGCAGTTCACGGACAGGCATACCGAGGTAGCCGGCCAGGCGGAAATAGAACTGCCGCTCTGGCCGGTCCGTCAGTTTCCCGTCAGCTCCTTCACGTCGTCATCGGAGAGGCCGGACAGGCGGGAAGAGACCTCCACGACGCGGGTCAGGGCCTGCGCGTTCTTCGCGCCGAGCCGCTTCACGACAGCGTCACCGCGGAACAACCGGGCGCCGTTCTCGTCCACGATCGTGGCAGCGGCCAGGCGGGCGCGGTAGTTGTCCATGGCTTTATCCTTGGACACGCCGGACATGTTGTCCTTCAGCATGGCCGCCTCGAACTGGTCACGCTCCGTGCCGGTCATACCGCGTACCAGGACGGTGCCGCCCCACTCCGGGACGTCGACCGGCTCCGGCTTCAGGTCCTCAGCGTTCAGGATGTCATCAGCAGACAGGTACATGGGGTTCACGCTCCGGGGGTGATGGTCGGCTTGCCGGACACCTTGAAGGTCAGCTCTGCAGTGAGCTGACCGTCCACGGGGGCCTCAGGGGAGAAGCCGGTCAGGATGAGCTTCAGTTCCCAGGAACCGCCACCTGCGGTAGCGGGGAACACCAGCTTGTAGTCACGCGGCACGGCATCCCCGAAGTCGTCAATCAGGGTGTCGTGCTTCTCGGGGTCATAGTTGACCTCCAGAGACACCTCCCCACCGTCCTTCAGGCCGCCGATGAACTCACGCCAGCCGTCGGTGTTGTCATGCGCGGTGACGTCGTACGTCTCCCGCTCCAGCTCCGGACCGCCGACGTTGGTCACGTTGGCGATAGTGGTGAAGACGGGGGTAGTGGGGGCCATGTCGGACCGCTGCAGCGCGATTCCGAACGCGTCAATGCCAGCCATGAAGGCTCCTAAGAAGATCGGGTGAGCATGACCCGGTACTCAGCGTTCACGTGGCGAATCGCAGGATCGGGGTCAGCGATGAACTGGTGGTTGTCGTGTTTGATCGTGATGTCAGTCCAGCCAGCGGCGGTGAGGGGTTGACGATCCAGGGCCGCGTCAAGGGCTGCGAAGATGTCCGCGGCTTCCCCGTTCCCCGGGTACTTGGACCAGACATGCAGCACGACCATGACGTCCAGGCCCTGCCGGTCGTGCGCGTCGGACACGGTCTCTGTAATGGCGCCGATGGCGACGTACGGGAACGGGGCTGGCTCGGGAACCTCGTCGTAAACACCAGACACCAGGGCCATGAGTTCGGGACTGGCGGTCAGCTTCTGGTAGATGGCCGTCTGTAGCGGCCGTAGGGCAGTGGCCACAGCTACCGCCCCAGCCAGCGGGGGACAGCGCGACGAACAGCACGCTCCCCAGTGCGACGATGGATCTGCGCGGCAGGACCAAGGAAGGGCTGGGCCTCCATCTTGGACGTGCCTTTCTCGACGTAGTACGCGTACTGCAGTGCTCTGCCGTAGACCGCAACCCAGGCCGTGCCAGAGTTCACGTTCTTGCGGGCCTGAATGTCATCGCGCAGGACCCCGCGCCGAATCGGGGCAAGGTCCTTGGCTGTCTGGGCCAGGGCGTCCGCCCACTCGTCCAGTGCCTCGTTACGGGCGTTGTTCAGGCGGTTGGGCAGGTTGCGCAGGCTGCGTACCAGTCGGTTCATGCCCAGGACGCGGGACGCCATGGGGTCTCCTTACTGGTGGGGCTGACGTTCCTCGCAGTTCGCGCGCAGGTACGTGCCCGGGACGGAGGGTTCGAACGTGGCCAGGACCTCCAGTGCGCGGGGGCCAAGGCGGAGTTCATCGCTTCGGCGGACATCCGCGTCATGCGGGAGATAGACGACGTGGGTAAGCCGGGCCTGGGCAGCGTCGGCAAGGACGCGTTCACGCGCTGTCGGCTGCGATAGGCGAGCCCTGACCGTGCCAACCTGGGACCAGGTCTCCAGCCAGCCGCCCATACCGTCGGACGTGCGCGTGAACCGCCACACTTCAAGCTGTGCGTTCAACAGCGCAGAGATGCGGCTCACCATGAACGCACCACCCTGGCGCCATTGCCGAACCGTGCGGCCAAGCTGTCGCGCTGATAGCGAGTCAGGTGCAGCGGGCCAGCCTCGGAGGCACCCGCGTACTTCACGGCGTAGTCCCCGATTCGTTCATCGGAGATCTCGCGGGCCAGGGCGTCACCCCCACGGAAAGCGGCGAGAGACTGGCCAGCCATGCGGCAGACCATGTCCACGATGTCCTCAGGGACCTCAGGGAGGCCGTGAACGTACGACACGGTGACCTCAGACGGTTCACAACCCGACTGCCAGCCAGCCGCCCTTATGAGGGCACCTGACCGCAGGACCCAGTCCGTGACCGCAGTACCGTTAATGGCTACCGCGGACACGGACTGGACAGGCAGGCCAGGCAGGAGAAGCCGTCGGCCAGGATCGCCCTCCAGCGTGACCGTGCTGACTGTCTCACTGATTGGGGCGCCGGCCGCGGTACGAATGACAGCGGAAGCAGTGGCCAGAGAGGTGTTAACGAACTCGACCTCTTCGGGCGCGACGGTGACGCCACGGGCTTCCAGGTCAGCGACGGTTGCCAGGGGAGGCAGTGACATGGGGTTCCGCCTCCTTCGGCTTCACAGTGCGTCGCGGCGCACGCTTCCGCGGTTCGGCCTTGGTGCGGTCCGGCTCTGCTGCCGGCGTCGGGGAGGCAGGCGCGTAGGCGTACCCGCGCTCCCCGTTGCCGACCAGTGACCGGGCCACGTCGTCAGGGACAAACGTCTCGACCCCGTTGGGTCCGATCACCGACGCCATCAGACGGAGGTGTCCGTGTAGACAGCCACGCCCTTGGGGCGGATGACCTTGCCGCCGTAGACGTGCAGGCCACGCAGGCGGTCAGCGAACTTGTCCTGAGCGCGCATGGCTTCAGTCTTGTCGATCTGAGAGACGTAGGCCACGGCCGGCCGGTAGAAGGCGAGAGCCTGCGGCTTGTCGACGGTCGGCAGGTTCTCCGACATGTAGACGTCAAAGTTCAGGAGGCGCCCCAGGAACGCATTCCGGAGACCCTCCGAGGAACCGGAGACGTCCACGCTGGTCAGCTTGGAGTTCGCACCCAGGAGAAGAGCCTCGAACTCAGCGTTGACGATGAGGACGCGCTGAGCACCCGGGACGAGCTGCTTGTTCAGCAGCTTGCGGAGGTCGCGAATGACGTCGAACGCGGCGTCCCCAGTGGTCACGCCCGTGGCGTCGTTGAGGACGTTGGCAGGCAGCGCGCCGGTAACGGCAGTCGACAGGACGAACTTGTCCGCGTCTTCGGCCAGGCCCTCGCCAGCGCTGCGGGTGAACGCGTCCATGGACCCTGCGGCCTGCGCACGGTCGATGTCATCCACGTAGAAGTCGAAGTTCTTCTCCTGGTCAATCAGGAGATCCTGGGACGTGGTCGACACGGCGTCAGCGCTGGTGGTCCGGCCGGCAGCCTTGTAATCCTTGACCGCCACGTCAACGGCAGAGTTGATCTTGACCACGTTGCCCGAAGACGCGTTGCCCTCGTACTCGCGGTTAGTGAGCGCAGCGGCCACCGCCTGCTGTCGGAAGTCGGTCAGAAGCTGAGCATTCCAGATCTCAGGGATGAATGACGTAACGGCCACGGTGGACCCTCCGGTTCAGTGAGTGGGTCCGGCTTCAGTTGCCGGACAGGATGTTCTTCAGGCGCCCCTCACGCTTTGCCTTGACGATTTCGTCAGGACTCATGTTCTGAAGGGCTTCACGGGTGAGCTGAGTCGGGCCCGCGGGAGTACGTGCGGCGCCACCGTCGCCAGAGCCCTGGAATCGGGGTCGGGTCGCGGCAGCAAGGTGTGGCTTCTTAGTCAGAAGCTCATCGATCGCGTCGGCCAGTTCGGTAGCGTCTACCTCACCGTCCTCGCTGACCTCGAACTGCGCAGGGTCCAGGTAGACCAGGACGTCAGTCGGGTCAGCCATCTTGCCCGTAGCCGCGGCCTTCAGCTCAGCGCGCACAAGTCGCGCGTTGGCCTTGGCCGTCGCCTCTCGGGTGGCCTCAGCGCGAATGGCGTCCGGGTCGGTGGTGTCCCCGCTGCCGGCCGATGCCGCTTCCAGGGCTGCCAGTCGCTCCTCCGCAGCACGTCGCTTGTCACGCTCGTCTCGCCACTTGCCCTTCATGGCGTCCAGGGCGCGCTTGCCGGCGTCTCCAAGGGCGTCAGCACCATCAGGGGTGCCCGTGTCGGTGCTGGTGTCTGTGCTGGTGTCGGTGCCGTCCGTCGGCTGGTCCGCTGCTGAGACGTCTGCAGTAGCGGTGCCGTCGGTCGTGGCCGTGCCAGTGTCGGCGGTGTCGGACATGAGTGATGAACCTCCATTGCGGGGGATCAGCGCAACGCATTGCGCGTCAGCGCAGGTAACCGTTCTTGTACAAAAGCCGAATCGCCTGGTTGCGGTCATCGCCAGCCAGGCGGTAGATCTCTTCCGGCATGAGGCGCGGCGGACGCTTCTTCTTTCGGCTGCCAGTGCCGGTATACGTGGCCTGCACGGTCCGGCCGAACATCTCGACCTGGGCCATGCCTTTACGGGCGTTAACGACACTGGAGATCCTGGCCCCGTCGTCAATGGCCCGTGTGCCCGCCTCACCGAACGTCTTCCGACGCTGCTCCGGAGTCATGGACTCGAACAGGTCCTCAGCGTCCAGGACAGGGGCCTTGCGTCGCTTGACCACCGGCTCCATCGTGCAGTCGCAGCGCGGGTGACGGAGGAAGCCCTGCGAAACGCTGTACTCGCGGCCGGCAAGGATGATGCAGCGCGAGCACGCGGGAAGCTCCACGACGCGCACGTACGAGGTCACCGCTCGGGTCCCGACCATTGCGGCCTGGTCCGATTGACGACCTGTGTCAGAGACGACCGTCCGAACCACCATGTCCAGGAATGCCGCTCCACGGGCCATTGCGGCTCGCGGAGACAGGCCCGCTGAACGGGATCGGAGTGCCGTCGGAATAGCTCGGGCCAGCAGGCCCATTGCGTCGCGCCCCTCTGGCGTCTGAGAGGCGAACTGCTCTGGAACTACCTGGGCAACGTCAACGTCCGGCCCCAGCAGCTCCTTCATGAACGTGTGCGTGCCTTCAGCGGCGTGAAGCTGGCCGGCCTGCACGTACGCCGTGACCCGCGGCAGGAGTCGCCCCCAGTCGCGCGCCACTGCCTCCGGACTGACCTTGGCCCACTCCGCGAGAACGCTTCGGGCCGTGGCCTCTGCTAGGGCAGCGCGCCGTTCCTGGTGTTTACGCGACAGCCGGCTCAGCGCCACGGTCATCACCAGTCTCTTCAGGTGCTGCGGCGCCCTGTTCCGAGTCGTGCGCCATCAACTGTGTGATAGCCCCCATCGGGTCCGCGGCCAACTCCTTGTCCTTCATCCGCATGAGGTCCGCAACCTCGGTCGGCGTCAGGCCGAAACGCAGGGCCAGCCACTCGAACGGGAAACCAATCTGGCGGAGCTTGGTCAGCGCGTCGGCAAGCTGGGCCTGGCTGCGGGACTCCGCGTCGGCCCACAGGACACGTCCACCTGAGATCGACCGGGCCTTGGCGTCGTTGCCCTGGGCCAGTGCGATGAGACGGAACATCTCTCGGAGGGCCTGGCCGAACCAGATCTGTTTCTCCTCCACACGCTTGACGAGGCCAGTCTCCGCGGCCAGGAGAGCGTCACCCGAGAGGTTCGCCATCTTGCCGATGAGATAGTGCTGCGGTGTCCTCGTCTGTGCAGCGATGTGGCCCACGGCCACCTCAATGATGTCTGCGTACGCGTTCAGGTTCGCCGCTGACCACTCACTGGTGTTGACGTTGTCGCCAGTGAAGAACATGACTCGGTCGACTGCGAACTTCTCCAGGTCGACCGGACGAGAGCCCACGATCTGGCCGTCAGCGTCCAGGACAGGGATCTCCGGTATCTCGGCGCCAGTCACGATCCGCTGCGGGAACGATGCGTAGTCCGCAGCCGTGAACAACTGGGCCCACAGAAGATTGACAGCGTCCTGCATGGGGATCACGCCGGTCACGTCGCTGATGGGGTCCTCTGCCAGCGACGGCCGGTTCGGAAGCTCCACCATCGGGACAACGCCCATGGGGTTCGGCTGTGGGTTCGGCTCCATCTCGCCCATGTCCCGCAGGCTCCAGGAATCCATCTCCTCGTCAACCTGCTGCATCTGCGGGGACTTGTCGCTAGACCCGAGCATTGCCCGCTCGAACTTCCAGACCTCGTCAGGCAGGTACAGCGTGGCGAAGGAACGACCACCGTCATCCCATCGCTTCAGCGCGGCACGGCGACGACGCCGCGAACCAGGCACGTACGCGACGATGCACTGAGACGCGTCCTCGAACGTGACTTCCGGCGTCTCCTCGTCATCAGGGTTGCCCCAGACCAGGACGAAGGAGCGGGCACTGTTCACGGCCCCGAGGAAACCGAGCTGCGAGTCAGCGTCCAGACCATTGGCCTGCCAGACACGCCACGACTCCTGGTCGGCTTCAGTCACGCCGGACGGGAGGATGCCGTTAACGGTCAGCCGCTCCACGGGGGAGTCAGACACAACCTGCACCCAGTTGTCCGCGAAGTTGCGGTACCGATTCGCGTGGAACTTGCGGAACTGGTCCGACGCGAACGCCAGTCGCTGCCCGTCTCCCCGGTAGTAGCCGGAAGTGAGCTGGATCTGGGGGCGCCTGCGCAGCAGCTCGGACTCAAGCAGTCCGACCAGCGCAAGGGCTTGATCTACGGTGGCCATCCACACTCCTTCCTAGGCGGAGAGGTACAGGGGCTTTTTCTTCAGCAGGCCGGCAGCCAGGGCGTCACAGGCGGCCTCATGTGCGAGCACGCTCACGACGGCAAGGTCGATCTTGCGCTTGTGCTCTGGCTTGGCCAGGACGTAGCGGTCCGACGGCCGCGCGGCCATGCGGGTGTTGAAGATGTGGCGCTCAGTCAGCGGACAGCCGTCGTGCGTGAACCCAGAGTCACGCTTGATGATGTCCGTTTTCAGCCGCTCCGCTGCCGCGTGCATCTGCACGATGCGGCGAGTGAGCCAGCGGATGACACGGCGTTCGCCGTACCGCTCCGACCACTGGTCGACCTCTGTTTCCCAGTACGGCGGGTCGCAGTACATGAGTTTGACGTCGTACTTGGTGAACAGCTCAGACACGGCCGCGTCGACTTCAAGACGGGGAACCTGTCCGCCCCACTCCGCGGGGTCCCAGACCGTAGGCAGGTTGCTGGGGCCGTACGTCGGGGTGAACTGGAAACCGTCCAGTGTCTCGGCGCGGATGCCCGTCCAGTCGTCCATGTCACTGCCGTCAAACCCGAGAACGATCGGGACCTTCAGCAGCTTGTGATGCGTCGGGGCTGGCTTCTCGCGGTCAACAGCGCGGGCCAGCCACTGCGGGGCGTCGATCCACGCACCGTGACCAGCAACGATCCGGTTACCGAAGAACCGCTCTGCCTGGCCCGGGTCGGTCTCCAACAGCTCCGCGGCCTCAGCTTCAATCGCGTCCAGGTCGATGTGCGGGCAGTCCGCGTACACGGCCCTGTGGATACGGCGCCGCTCCTGCTTGTTCCTGTAGGACAGCGTGGGGAGAGCCTGCGGGAAGTACCGGTACACGTCTTCAGCGGAGGATTCGTGCGTGCGCTGGGCCGTGGAGTACTCCGACGGGTCGTACGCGTTCGTCGTTTCCATGCTTCGGCCGGACATGCCGGCCAGGCCGCGGCGCATCGTCTCCGCCGTTTTGATCATCTTGTTCGTGACGGTGTACGTGCCTGTCTCGTCCTGGATAGCGAAGGTGATCGGGTTACCAAGACGGGACTGCGCAGAGGACGTGACGACGTCGATACGGCCCTCGTCACCGACCCTGACGAACCCCTCCAAGGGCTTCATGAGGGAGGACAGGGGGCCGTGCTTGATCATCGCTACCAGCGGCCGGTAGACGTTCGCGACCTGGTCCTCAGACGTGGCCAGGAGCTGAATCAGGGGCGTCGGCTGCGGGACGGCCATCGGCTCGTCCGTGTCGTAAACGTACGACCACCCGCAGGGGCATCCCCAGTCACTGCAGCGGTACGACTCCCCGCCCTCGGCAAAGCCTGCGAAGACGGTCGGGCCGGCAGCTTCTGCCAGGACGACAGCGGCTGCGAAAGGTCCCTTGCCCGACTTCTGTGGCATAATGACCTGGGCACGGCGGTACAGGAAGGCCGTGGACTTCTGGCCGACCTGAGCGTCGTCGCGGACCGTATAGAAGCTACTGGCCACCTTCAGTTGCCACGGCAGCATCGTGAACCGCTGGCCCTGGCTGAAGCCGTCAGGGATCACAGCATGCTGTTCGATCCAGGCCAGGGTGACGACCATGCACTTACCGTCACTCATTGCTGACCGCCCGAATGCGGTCCTTCAGGGACGTGACAGAGGAGACAGCGGACGGGGTGGCGGGCTGGTCGTCGGCAGGGTCGTTAACGGGCGCGATGGTCCATCGGTTGCGCTGCATGCCGGACACGGACAGGCCCAGGGACTCAGCGAACTGCTTGACCTGCCCCCAGACGATGGCGGAGGAACCAGGCTTCTCAGCGCGGACGAGGAGACGGACGTACGATGCCACCTCGAACTCTTGGTTCAACTGCTCCCACATCGTGGCCTGAGGTGTCTCCCAGAGCCTTTCCCAGAGCGCCATCTCGCGGTCACTCGGGGCGGATAGCGGGAACGCCGGCAGCGGTCCGTCACGGCCGTCAGCAGGAAGGGTCGTCCACCCTTGGGCGTCAGCCTGAGCCTTGTGGCTGCGCTCGGTTGACGTCGGCGCGGGGCCGGATCGTGCGCGGGGGCCGCCTCTGGCCATGCGTGGACACCTCCTGACGACTCAATTGGGGTGGCTACTTGACGTCGCCCGGGTGGGAGTGCTGTACTCATTCAAGCACCCAAATAGGGGCGGCTAACGGAAGGGGGCGGGGATGAGCTACCAGCGGAAGCACCGATACTGCGGGGGCAAGGGCTTTATACGTCTTGCGTCGGGCGCTGACGGTCACTGCTTCGGGTGCAAAGGCACCGGTATGCAGACGGTCTACACGGTGGCGGAGAGGTCGGCCAAGCGGGCTAAGCGGGAGCGCTGGGAAGATGCTCGCAAGCTGGTTGGTACGCAGGCTCGACGTATGTCGCCCCCGCCCGGGGTGCCCGCGCTGGTATTCCGCCTTGACGTCGTCGCTGGCTTTGATTCGCTGGGGGAACAGGAGCCGGAGCGCATGGAAAAGCTGTACGCCTCCCTTGACGCCGGCCGAGCTGACGACGTGGTCCGCGCGCTGTATGCGTACCGGGTGACAATGCGCAGCGAAGGTGAGTGTTGTATCAGGTGCGGGAAGGGTGACTTGCCGAGAGGTTGGATGTGTGACCGGGGCGGTGTAGTGAGCGGCTTGTGTCTGCGTTGCTGCCCGCACAACCACGGCTGACGATCGACGTCGGGCCCCTGGCTATCTCGGCCAGGGGCGTCGGCGTGTTCACGGTCGGTCACTGATTCAGGTGTTTGAACCGGGCGGACCGGGCAGAGCCC
>Ga0196965_1000245_pt1 | contig 38139 bp, 36 predicted proteins | sample S1_20metaG_FD_148668 | JGI IMG/M metagenome (GOLD analysis project Ga0196965, IMG submission 148668) | Soil microbial communities from Anza Borrego desert, Southern California, United States - S1_20 | ecosystem: Environmental > Terrestrial > Soil > Desert | place: USA: California | collected...
CGGGGGCTCGATCTGGCCGCCGCTCGCCGAGGCCTGGGTCGGGCGCGGGCGCGCAAGCCGGGTGGTCGTCGCGATGGTGGCGGAGGAGTCGACGTCGGTCGCGCAGTGGCAGCCCGGGCGCGCGCTGCACCGCCGCGCCCTGCGGACGATCGAGGTCCTGCGGGAGCGGGGCCTCCCCGTCGGCCGCATCCTGTGGATCCAGGGCGAGGCGGACGCGATCGTCGGGACGGGCGAGGCGGATTATGCGCAGGGCCTCGCCTCCGCGCTGGCGCCGCTCTACCAGGCAAGCGGGGCGCCGGTCTGGATCGCGCTCGCCTCGCGCTGCGGCGACGCCGCCAGCCCCGCCGTCCGCGCCGCCCAGGCCGCCGCGCCGGCCCGTCACGGCTGGGCTCGCGCCGGCCCCGATCTCGATCGGATCGCGGCGGAGGGACGCTACGAACGCTGCCATTTCAGCAGGGTCGGCCAGGCGCGCGCGGCGGGGCTCTGGCTCGACTCCCTGGCAGCGGGAACCGCGAATTAACCACGGCCCGTTAGGGCGGCCCGGTGACTTTGGAGAGGCCATCGCCGCCGGCGAGCCGGATCGCCGACCTCGACGCCCTGCGCGGGCTCGCCGCGCTGGCGGTCGTGCTGTTCCACTACACGACCCGCTACGGCGAGCTTTACGGCCATGAAGGCGCGCTGCCCTTCGCCGTCCCGTGGGGCCATTTCGGGGTCCAGCTCTTCTTCGGGATCAGCGGCTTCGTCATCTTCATGACCCTCGAGCGCACGCGGACGCTCGCCGACTTCGCGGTGTCGCGCTTCTCGCGGCTCTACCCGGCTTACTGGGCGGCGATGCTGCTCACCGGCGCGACCGTGCTCGTCGCGGGCATGAACGAGGTCGCTTTGTCGCCTTCCGCCTTCGCCGCCAATGCGACGATGCTGCAGAGCTTCGCCAGCCTGCCTTCCGTCGACGGCGTCTACTGGACGCTGTCGGTCGAGCTCGCTTTCTATGTCGCGATGGGTCTGCTGTGGCGGCTGCGCCTGCTCGGCCGAATTGAGCCGCTGCTTCTCGTCTGGATGAGCCTCCACTGGATCTGGAGCTTCGCGCCGGGCCTGCTCGGGATCGAGCCTTCCTGGCTGCTCGGCGCCGTGCTGCTCCAGCAGCATATTCCCTTCTTCGCGATCGGCATCGCCGCCTACCGTCTCCGTGCGGGCGCCGACCGCCGCTGGCCGGCGGCCGTGATCGTAGCAGCGCTGGCGACGGTCGCAGCCTGCGACGGCCTGATTGACGTCGAGGTCGCCGCGATCACGGCCGCGACCCTGCTCGCGGTGGCGCTGCGCGGGCTGCCGCCGCTCCGCTTCGCGCCTTTCGTCTGGCTCGGCGCGATCTCCTACAGCCTCTATCTCCTCCACCAATATATCGGCTTCGCTTTGCTCGGCCGGATCGAGGCCGCGGGCGTCTCTCCCGGCCCCGCAATCCTGGTCACGCTCGCTGCCATCCTCCTGATCGCGAGCGCCGTCACGCTGACCATCGAGCGGCCGGCGCTGAACGCGATCCGCCGCCGGTGGCGCGCGCGCCGCGCACCGGCGAGGCCCGAACCGTTGGTCGCGGCGGAATAGCCGTCAGCGGGCGGCGGTCTGCGCGCTCGGCGGCGAGAGGCGGAGCAGGACGTCGTCGACCTGAAGCCCGCCGCGCTCGACGACGAGATTCTGCAGGTTGCGCTGGAGGCGGTCCACGGTGTGCGCCGAAATCTCGCCCTGGCGCGCGAACTGGCGCCGCAAGTGCGTCGCTAGCTCGCCTGCCGTGAGCATCGTGTCGCCGTCGATGTCGGCTTCGCCGGTCAGCGCGCCGGGGAGGAAATGGGCGAGATAGCCGCCCGAGCCGAGCGTCGTCGCGACGTCGCTGGTGAGGTCCTCCTCGGAGCTGAACATCGCCATCACGCCCGGACGACTGACCAGCTCCCGAAAGCCTCCGCTGAAGCAGCTGTCGATCAGGATCAGGGCCGTGCGCGTGCGAACCCTGGCGAACATCTCCGCGACCTCGCGGTCGGTGAGTGCGGCGTCGCGGAGCTCGATCGTCTCGCTCAAGCCGTCGAGCTCGCCAGATCCCGCGGCGGCGGGGACCTGGTCACCGTGGCCGGAGAAAAAGAAGACGAAGAGGTCGTCCGGGCCCGCCAAAGCGGCGATCCGCTCGAAGGCGGCCGTGACCGAGGCGCGGGTTGCCTCGGCATTGGTCAAAATGATGCTCGCGGGGTTGAGCATGCCCGCCTTATCCAGCGCCGCGCCGATCCGGATCGCGTCCTGATCGGTATCGGGCAGATCGTTGGTGCGGCCGCCATAATCGGAGACTCCGACGAGCAGGGCGAACACGCGAGGGCCGCCGCGCACCGCGGCCTGGCGTTCCGTCCCCTGACTCGGCTCGAGCGCCAGTCGGTACTTGCCGGTCGCGCGGTCGCGATAGGAGCTGACGAGGACCGTATATTCGCCGTCCTCGGCGAGCGCGGTCTCGAGCCGGCTGTCGGTGGAGGCGCGGCCGCGCTGCATGGTGTCGTCGTTGACCAGCTCGTCGCCGTCGGGCCGGCGGAGGACCAGATAGGTGTCGAAATCGGACGAGCTCAAGGCGAGCGAGATGCGCTGGCCGCGCCGGCCGGTGAAGCGAAAGCGGTCGACGAACTTGTCGCCCAGCGCCTCGTCCTGCGCCGAGAGGGTGCCTGAGACGCTGCCGCCGATCGCGATGGCCACCGCCGGCTCGGGCTCGGAGGCTGCGGCGCCGCGCGGCGCCGGGGCGGCACTGAGCTGGTAGGCGCCCATCGCTCCGGGACGATAGCTGGTGACGGAGATGCGGTAGGCGCCGTCCTGCGGCAGCTCGAGGACGAGCCGGCTGTCGAGGGCGCCGCCCCCGTCCGGATCGTCGTCGTTGGCGAGCGTGTAGCCGCCCGGGCCGGTGACCATCAGATAGGGATCGAAATCGGCCGAGCCGAGGCGCAGCTCGATCCGGTCGCCGCGACGGCCTGAAACCGTATAGCCGTCCTCGAACTTGCCCGAGCTGCGCTGCCGGTCGGCCGGGGTGAGCGCGCCGCCGACGCTTGCGCCGACGGCGAGCGTCCGGTCCTGCGGCGCGGCCGCCGGCTGGGCGCCTGCGCCGGTGGCAGCGGCGAGCAATCCCGCCGCAACGAGAAGAGAAATCCGCATCGCCGCCCTCCCAATCAGCCGCGCTCATTGTCCCGGCTGCGAAACTAGCACGGCGATTCGTTCGTGAAAATGAACGAGTGGCGGCGGAAGATGGCGACCCCGACAGGATTCGAACCTGTGGCCCTCAGATTAGGAATCTGATGCTCTATCCTGCTGAGCTACGGGGCCGCGTCGCCGCCCGGACTAGGGCGCGGGCTGCCCCGGGTCAATTCTCCTCGCCGGGTTCGGGCACCGGGAAGGGCAGAGGCGCGACCGGCACGCCGTCCTCGGCCAGGCTCTCGGCCTCGGCGCGGGTGGCGCGGCCGTGGATGGCGCGCGCGTCCGCCTCTCCCAGATGGATGGCGCGGGCCTCTTCGGCGAAGCGGTCGCCGACATGCTCGGAGGAGGCGAGCATCTTCTTCTGCTCGGCAGCGAGGGAGGCGAGCATGCGCTTGACGCTTTCGGCGTCGCCGGAGAAGAGCTCAGGCGTCTGGGCGGAGGCCGGGGCGCGGTTGCCCTTGGCGCCCACGGCCGGCGCCATCACCGCCTTCGCTACCTCGCCCGAGCCGCACAAGGGACAGCAGACCAGCCCCCGCGCCTGCTGGTCCTCATAGTCGCCCGAGGAGCCGAACCAGCCTTCGAAGACATGACCTTGCGGCGCGCATTTGAGATCGAAGATGATCACGGCGCCGGCGCGGCGAACGGCCGCCGGTGGCGGAGCACGGGGAGGCGGGCGCGAACCTCGTCCAGCTGCGCCGGATCGAGATCGGCGAAGCCGACCTCGCGCTCGGCATCGCCCATGTCGAGAAGCACCCTCCCCCACGGATCGGCGACCAGCGAATGGCCGTAGGTGCGGCGGCCGTCCTCGTGCCGGCCGCATTGGGCCGCAGCGACACCGAAGCAGGCATTCTCGATCGCGCGGGCCCGGATAAGCACGTGCCAGTGCGCCTCGCCGGTCGGGACGGTGAAGGCCGCCGGGATCGAGAGGATCGTCGCGCCCGCATCGCTCAGCGCCGCGAACAGGCCGGCGAAGCGCAGATCGTAGCAGATCGACAGGCCGAGGCGGCCGAGGGGCGTGTCGGCGGCTACAGCACGCTCGCCAGGCGCATAAGCCGCGGATTCGCGCCAGCTCTCCCCGGTCGCGAGATCGACGTCGAACAGGTGGATTTTCTCGTAGCGCGCGGCGATGCCGCCGCCCGCGTCGATCACGAAGCCGCGGTTGACGAGGCGCTCGCCGTCGCCGCCCAGCAAGGCAAGCGAGCCGAGATGGACCCAGATGCCCGCCTCTCGCGCGGCGTCGCGCACGGCCGCGAGGACCGGGTCGTCCTCCTCTGCGCGGAGATTCGCCGCGGCGCGCGCGCGGTCCTGGTCGAGCAGGCCGCTCATCTCCGGCGTGAACAGCATCGCCGCGCCGCCGGCCGCCGCCTCGCGGACGGCCCGCCTCAGCTCCGCCGCATTCGCCCCCGGATCGATCCCCGACCGCGCCTGGTAGAGCGCAACCCTCATCCCGCCCCGAGCGAAGGCTTGAGCATCGGATCGAGCTGCCCGTTGCGCTCGAGCTCGGCGAGGTCGTCCGAGCCGCCGACATGGCGTCCGTCGATGAAGATCTGGGGGACGGTGGTGCGGCCGTTGGCGCGCTGGATCATCTCCTCGCGCTTGTCGCGGTCCATGCTGATTTCGGTCTCCTCATAGTCGATGCCTTTCGACTGGAGGAGCTGCTTCGCCCGCGCGCAATAAGGGCACATGAACTTGGTGTAGATTTCGACGCGGGCCATGTTTTCGAGCTCCTTGCGGCGCGGAACGATACCCAGGTGCGCATCGACCCGCGCGATGTCAACAAGGCGGGAAACGCCCGTCGGGCGCTATCGTGCCGGGCCCGGGACGAGCCTCGCAAAGCCTTCCGCCTCGACCTGCGCAAGCGGCCCCGCCAATCGCTCGAAGCCGTCTTCTCCCGGCCGGACCAGGCCGAAGGCTGCCGGCGCATCGCCACGAAGCGGCAGCAGGACGATTGGGCAGGAGACCGGCAGCAGCCGCGATCCGCCGGGCGCCTGCAGCGTCGTCAGCAGGCCGTGAAGCGCGCCGGCGATGGTCGGCCGTCCGAGCACGGCCAGCCGGAACTGGCCGGATTCGCGGGTGACCAGATAGATGTGGCCGGACTGGTGCGGCAGAGCGAGGTCGCCGCGCTGGGTGTAGGCGGAGTCGGCTCGGTCGCTCTCGCGGAAGACGAGATGCGAGACGGCCTCGTCCCAGGCGATCGCCGTGCGATAGGCATAGACCGCGCCGTCGGTTCCGAAAGCGGGTCGGATGGTGAGGTAGTCGCCCTCGAGCCAGCGCACCGCCGCTCGGGCGTAGGCGCCGAGCTCGGCCGGAGCGATCCCTTCGCGCGGCGGCTCCGCACGCGCACGCAGCGCAATGCCGAGCGCGGCCTCGATCCGGACGAGCGTGGCGGTGGTGAAGGGCCGCTGGCCGGCGAGGCCCTTTTCGAGCGTCGAAAGGCTGACCAGGGCCTTGTCGGCGAGCCACTGCCGGGTCAGCCGGCGACGTCCGAGCTCCTCGCGGATGCGCTCGGCCAGCTGCTCGTCCGCGCTTGCCTGCGCCAATCCCGCCTCCCTCGCCCGTACAAATCCGCACAATGGCGCAAGCCGCCCCACCCGGCAAGCGGCGCGCAGCAAGGACCGGCCGACAAAGAAGCTGGCGCGGACGCACCGCTGCTGAGATGGTGACAGCAGGGGAGAATTCGATGCCGCGCCTATTCCTGCACGCTCTGGCCGTCCTTGCCGCGCAGGCCGCGCCCGCCGCCGGCCAGCCCGCCGCGCCGACGCCGGAGCAGGTCGCCGAGCGGATCGACCATTATCGCTTCCATCCGCGCGAGCCGGATACCTATCGCGCCCTCGCCGGGCTCGGCGATCCCGCTTTGCCGCCGGAAGTCGAGAGCTACGCGACGCCCCCGGCCGACCGAGCGCTCCTCGCCCGGATGCTCCCGAACCAGGAGCCGATCGACGCCGATTACTGGTATCCGCGGCCCGGCGTCTGCCGGACCGACTATGCCTTGTCGGTCGCCCAGGCTCGCGTCGCACGCTTCGGCGCGAACCATCCCTATGTCGAGCAATGGATGCGGGCGCAGCGCGCAGTGTTCACGCCCTGCCAGCGCGCCCAAGCGTGGGGACCCGCCCCGACGCCGCTTCCCGGGCCGTCCGCACTGCCGCCCGCAATGGCCGCGGCCGATCCTGAGATCGCGCGCCTCCAGCGCGACGACCGGGCCTATCAGGCGGCGTCCCTGCTCTTCTACCGCGGCGATCCCCGCGCCCGCGCCGCCTTCGCGGCGATCGCGCGCTCCGCCTCCCCACACGCGCATATCGCGCGCTACATGGTCGCCGCCGCAGAGGTCGGCGACAATTTCCAGCGCTGGAGCGACGAGCCGGACCCCGATCGGACGGCCCGCGCGCACCGCGCTCTCGCCTCGGCCCAGGCCATCCTCGCGGATCCGTCGCTCCGCGACATCCATCCGCTCGCCCAGGGGCTGATCGGCTTCATCGGCTATCACACCGGCGACGCGCGAAGCCGCGCCGCGCAGGTCGACGCCACTCTCGACGCGCTCGAAACGCCGCTTCCACGCATCCGCGCCGATCCGGTGGCCGCGGACCGCTACGAGCGGGCCGAAGCCGACATTCCCTGGCTCCACCGCCGGTTCGACGACCCGGCTTGGTGGCTGACCGGCGCTGCTCCAACCGAAATGACTGCGAGCCGCGCCATGGCCGAAGCGGCGCGCACCCGACCGCTGGCGGCTTTCCTGCTGTTCCCGATCGCGCGGAGCGAGCGAGCGCCCTGGGCGGCACCGCCGCGTCAGCATCGCAGCGACTGGTATCGGCTGGTCGAGCATGCCGACGCGCAGAGGGCAAGCGAGACCGGCGAGGCGTGGGCGCTGATCCAATCCTCGCTGGCCGACGTCTACAACCCGGACGAGTGGACCGCCATCGACGCGCTCCTCCGCGACACCCAGGCGCAGCCGACCGACCGCCGCCTCGCCGCGGTCGCCGGCCGCTTCTACCATCAGGTCCGCCGCGCCCTGATGCACGACGGCGTTCCGGAAGAGCGTGACCAGGCCTTCCGGGCGGCCTTGTCTCGGGTCGAGGGGTGGCCGTGGCGGGCGAGCGGCCACCACCGCGAGCTGCTCTTCGACATGCTCCAATATCTGATCGCGCGCGGCCGGCTCGACGAGGCACGGCTCCTGCGCGACCGCACCAACCCGCGCGGCGAGGCTTATCATCGCGCCACCGTTCCGATGCTGCTGCTGCTGGCGGAGAACGAGGACCAGCTTGTCCGCGAGATCGCGGCCCAGCCCGAAGGCGGCCAGGAGCTGTTGAACCTGCTCTCCACCGACGCCCTCGCCCGCTTGGCGGCGCGCGAGGAGCTTCCCCGCCCGCTCCGCGCCCGCTTCGCTCGCGTCGCGTGGGCGCGGCTCTACGCGCTGAGGCGGCGCATTCCCGAGCAGCTCGACCGCCGGATGCGCGCGCTCAATCCCGAAATCACCGCCGGCTGGACCTCGCGCCCCGGCGCGCGCCCCGGCAACCGGCCGCTGCTTCTGGACGTGCTCCGCTCGCCGGGTCTCAACATCGTCATCGCAGACCACCAGCGCGGCAGCGGCGAGAGCGCGGGCTATTCCGACGCGCCCGATCTCACCCGGATCGACACGTTCGAGCATAGCGACAACAATTGGTGGTGCGCCTGGCAGCCGCAGCGCCATTCGCTGCGCGCCGCCGCGGCGATGTACGACAGCTTCCTCGCGCCGGACGAGGAACGCTGGAGCGAGCGCGACCCGCTCGCCGCGGCCGGCGCGCCGGCCGCGCTCGGGCCGCTGCTCGCCTCGAGCTTCCTCTGGCGCTCGCGCGACGAGGCCGAGCTCGCGGCGCTGTCCGCAATCCCGAGCGCGCCGGAGACGCTCGCTTACACCGCGATCGCCTGGCGCGGCTCGGGCTCGGGCGCGCATCAGGACGAAGCGCTCGCGCTGGCGGTGCGCGCCACACGCTATGGCTGCCAGCGGCAGGGCGGCCACGGCGCCTGGTCGCGTGCGGCCCACGCCATATTGCACCAGCGCTTCCCGACGAGCCCGGCCGCCGCGCGCACGCGATGGTGGTTCGACTGCTCGCATTTCACCGGCGGTTGCGAAGGCACCAGGATCGAGGACCCGCAGCTCTGGGAACGCTGGACGCGCCGCCTCTACTGGTCGTTTCCGTTTCAGTAATCGCCGCCGCGCACCACCCGCGCCCAGCAGAGCAGGCCGACCCGCGACGCGCCCGCTTTCTTGAGCGCCCGGGCGCAGGCGCCCGCGGTCGCGCCGCTGGTGTAGACGTCGTCGACGAGGATCACCTCCCGCCCGGCCAGCGCCGCGCGCCTCCGCTTCGCCACCCGGAAGGCGCCACGCACCGTCTCCGCACGCTCCCGCGGCCCCATGCCGCGCAGATAAGGCGTGGCCCTGGTCCGCTCGAGCAGGTCCTGAACCACCTCCATCCCGGCGCCCCGCGCCAGCGCCGCGGCGATCAAAGCCGCCTGGTTGTAGCCGCGCTTCCAGATCCGCCAGCGATGCAGCGGCACCGGCGCCAGCAGCGCGCCGCCGCCTCCCGCGGGCAAATGCCGCGCCATCAGACGCGCCATCGTCTCCGCCACCCCCGGCCGCCCGCCATATTTGAGCTTGAGCGCGACCTTGCGCGGTATCTCGCCATAAGCGACCGCCGCCCGCGCGCGGTCGAAGCGCGGCGGATCGGCCATGCAGGCCCCGCATTCCGCTTCGCCGCCTCCGTCATGCTCGAACGGCAGCCCGCAGCGCGTGCAGCACGGCTCCCCCAGGAAGACGAGCCCAGACCAGCAATCGAGGCAGAAGCTGTGCTCCTCCGCCACGATCAACCCGCAGCCGGGACACCGCGGCGGCAGCGCGAAGTCGACGACGATGCGGACCGAGGCGAGGGCGAAGGCGGCCGCGTCCATGGCGGCAAAATCCATCGATTCGATCGGATGACAAGTGTTGGCCAGGAATGGACCTTTTTCGTGGCTTCCATCCGGGTATCGGCCTGCTAGCGTCTCGCCATGACCCTGATGACGATCGCCCTCGCCGCATTGCTGCAAGCTTCCGCGCCTGCCGCGGCGATCGCCGCCGATGCGCCCTCGCAGGCCCGCCGGGAGCTGGAACAGTCCGTTCTCACGGCGACGAACGCCTTCTTCGCCGCCCGCGATTCAGGACGCTATGCCGAAGCGTACAGGATGTTCGGATCCGAATTGGCGAGCGACGTGTCTGAAGCCGAATTCAGACAGACCGTGGGCCGCATGCGCAGCGAGTGGGGCGCAATTCGAAGCAGGCGCAACGTCGCCGTCACAATCTACACGACCCCGCCAGGCGCACCCGAGCAAGCGACTTACGCGCTCGTCGATTTCACTGCCCAATACGAAAAGCTCTATTTCCTCTGTGGCCACGTGACCTGGGCGCGCCAGGACGACGGCACGTGGCGCATCGCACATTTGATGGAGAGCGCTTTCCCACACGCTCAATCGCCCGGTGCCAGCGCCGCCGAAATCGTTCGGGCGCGCTCGATCGTGCGCTGCCGGGACTAGAGGGCGGCTCTACACAATCGCCGGCTTTGCCCTTATGTGCGTCGCCTTCCCCAGTCGCATGCATGAAGGACGCGGATGGTACCGCCGCGGGAGCCTATGAACGCCACTATCCTCGCCCGCGCCGACGCAATCGCGCTCCACGCCGAACGCCGCACGTTCGCGATCATCTCGCATCCGGACGCGGGCAAGACGACCCTGACCGAGAAGCTGCTTTATTCGGCCGGCGCGATCCACGAGGCGGGCGAGGTGCGGGCGCGCGGAGACCGGCGGCGGGCGCGGTCGGACTGGATGCAGATCGAGCAGCAGCGCGGGATCTCGGTCACCTCCTCGGTGATGACGTTCGAGAAGGACAATATCCTGTTCAACCTGCTCGACACGCCGGGCCACCAGGATTTCTCCGAGGACACCTACCGGACGCTGACCGCGGTCGACAGCGCGATCATGGTGATCGACGCAGCCAAGGGCATCGAGGCGCAGACGCGCAAGCTGTTCGAGGTCTGCCGCCTCCGCAACATCCCGATCGTCACCTTCGTCAACAAGGTCGACCGCGAAGGCCACTCGCCCTTCAAATTGCTCGACGAGATCGCCGAGACCCTGCAGCTCGACGTCTGCCCGATGAACTGGCCGGTCGGCATGGGCGGCCTGTTCCACGGCCTCTACGACCTTGAGCGGCAGCGGCTGCTGAGCACGGACGGCAGCGCGCTCGACGTCGAAGGCCTGGAAGATCCGGCGCTCGGCGACGCCCTCCCCGCCGACGCCGTGGCGCACCTCCGTGAGGAAGGCGAGCTTGCAGCGATGGCCTATTCCGATTGGGACCTCGCAGCCTTCCTCGACGGCGACCTCACGCCGGTCTTCTTCGGCTCGGCGCTGCGCCAGTTCGGGGTCGACGCTTTGCTCGACGGCCTCGCCCGCTTCGCTCCGCCGCCCGGGCCGCAGCCGGCGCGGGGCGGGGCGGTGAAGCCCGGCGAACCACGCGTTTCCGGCTTCATCTTCAAGGTCCAGGCCAATATGGACCCGAACCACCGCGACCGGATCGCCTTCATGCGGGTGTGCTCGGGCTCGCTGAAGCGCGGCATGAAGCTCACCAACGGCCGCGCGGGCAAGGCGATCTCGATCCAGAACCCGATCACCTTCTTCGCCCGCGACCGCGAGCTGGCCGAGCTGGCGCGGCCCGGCGACATCGTCGGTATCCCCAATCACGGGACCTTGAGGGTCGGCGACACGCTCTCCGAACGCGGCGACGTCGCCTTCACGGGCCTTCCCGACTTCGCGCCGGAGATCCTCCGGCGAGTCCGTCTCGGCGACCCGATGAAGTCGAAACAACTGCGCAAGGGCCTCGAGGACCTTGCCGAGGAGGGCGTCATCCGCATCTTCAAGCCGGCGATCGGGTCCAACTGGATCGTCGGCGTGGTCGGCGCCCTTCAGCTAGACGTGCTGGCGACGCGGATGGAGGCGGAATATGGCCTCGAGGTCGGCTTCGAGCCGAGCCCCTACGAGGTCGCCCGCTGGGTCGCCGCCGACGATCCCGCCGAGCTGAAGCGGCTCGGCGAGACGCTGCGCTCGTCGATGGCGGAAGACGGCGACGGCGATCCCGTCCTGATGATGCGCAACGCCTGGGAGCTCGGCCGCTACCAGCAGGAATGGCCCGCCATCCGCTTCACCAGCGTCAAGGAGAGGAGTTGAGAGGATAGAAGATCGAAAGGGCGGGCTTCGACAGGCTCAGCCCGAACGGTTTTTGGCACGGGCGCCAGAAGTCAATCCCTCACCGTTCGGGCTGAGCTTGTCGAAGCCCACCACTTCTGATCTTCTCTGCGTCGGTGACTTTCTGGGCCTACATGCTCCACTGCGCCGACCGCAGCTTCTATGTGGGTCACACGGATGACCTCGAGGCGCGAGTAGCTGCACACGACAGCGGCCAAGTGCCCGGTTACACGGCTACCCGTCTTCCTGCCACCTTGGTCTGGTGCGAGGGATTCCCGACACGGGTTGAAGCGCTGGCCGCGGAGCGGCAGATCAAGGGCTGGAGCCGCGCGAAGAAACTGGCGCTGATCCGCCGCGATTGGCCGCTTATCAGTGCGCTGGCTCGGAACAGCAAAGAGAAGGAACGGGCTTCGACAAGCTCAGCCCGAACGGTTTGAGAGAACTGCGCACATGACTAGGTTACCATACGACGGGCTCCCTCGCTTCATCCTCATGCTGGCCGGCCTCATCCTCACCGCCGCCGCGCAGGCGCCGAACCAATGGCCGGACCTTGCTCCGGAGCGCTACGTCATGGCCCATGTCGACGTGGAGACGACGGGCCTCGACCCGGCTTTCCACGAGATGGTTTCCATCGGCATGATCTACACCGATCTGGAAGGCGCTGAGATCGGGCGGCTGGACTTGCGCATCATGCCCGCCCATCCGGAACGGATCGATGCCGGAGCCCGCGCCGTGAATGCCTTCGATCCCGGCCTATGGCGGCGGAGCGGGGCGATAAGCGAGGCCGAGGCGGTGCGGCGGATCCGCGCCTTCCACGAGCAGATGCGCGGCGGCCGGACGGTCCTGTTCACGGCCTACAATGTCTGGTTCGACCAGGCTTTCGTCACCGCCCTGCTCCGCCGCCACGGCGCCGAATGGCGGGACATGTACCATTATCAGGTTCTCGACATCCCCTCGATGGCCTGGGCGCTGGGCCTCCGCCACTTGCGCGGCACCAATCTCGCCGCGGCCGTCGGCATTCCCGACGAGACGCGGGTGCCGACCGAGCATACGGGCATCACCGGCGCGGCGTTCAACGTCGCCATCTATCGCGCGCTGCTCGCGCGCAGGCCGGCCCGCTAGCGGGGAAGCTCGAGCCGGCGGCCCGTCTCGAAATCCTCCGCCAGCAGCGCGCGGATCGCTTCGCCGACGGCCGAAGGCTCCTTCAGCGTCGCCGGGTCCTCGCCCGGATAGGCGCGGGCGCGCATCACCGTCCGGGTCGGGCCGGGATTGACGATGGCGACGCGGATCGCGCTCGTGTTGCGGACCTCGTCGCCATAAGCGAGCACGAGCGTCTCGAATGCCGCCTTGGAGGCTCCGTAGGCGCCCCAGAAAGCGCGCGGGCGCTGGGCGACGCCGGAGGTGATCGCGATCAGGCGCCCGGCCTCGCTCTTCCGCAGCATCGGATCGAACCCCGCGATCATCGCGTGCTGGGCGATCACGTTCAGAGTCAGCAGGCGGTTCAGCTCCTTGCCGTCGATCGCGGGCACCGGCGCCAGCGTGCCGAGCATCGCAGCGTTGAAGACGAGCACGTCGAGCGCCTGCCACCGTCCGCCGACGCCTGCCGCGAGCCGTGCGATGTTGTCGCCGTCGGTGAGGTCGAGCGGGGCGATGGTGGCGGTGCCGCCGGCGGCGTGGATGCGCTCCTCGACCTGCTCCAGATCCTGCGTCGTCCGCGCCGTCAGCACGACATGCGCGCCGGCCGCCGCGAGCGCTTCGGCGGTAGCGGCACCGATCCCCCTGCTCGCCCCGGTGACCAGCGCAAGCTTTCCGTGCAGGAACCTGTCAGTCACACGACCTCATCCGTTCGCCCCGAGCGAAGTCGAGGGCAGCTTCGAGCAAAGCGAATACTCCTGGGGCCTCGGCTTCGCTCGGCCCGTGTCTCGCCTTCGCTCGACACGAACGGCTTGAGTTCGTCAACCGCTCGGGGCGCCTCAGGCGTAGCGCTCGCCTTTCAGGGCGAGCTGGTCGAGCGGCTCGACATCCTCCTGGTCGGTGAGCCGCGTCGGATAGGCGCCGGTGAAGCAGGCGTCGCAATATTGCGGCCGCGCCTCGTCGCGCAGATCCTCGCCGAGGGCGCGGTAAAGGCCGTCGACCGAGATGAAGGCGAGGCTGTCGGCCTTGATGTAGCCGTTCATCTCGGCGACGTTCATCTGCGCCGCCAGCAGCTTGTTCCGCTCGGGCGTGTCGACGCCGTAGAAGCAGCTATGCCGTGTCGGCGGTGAGGCGATGCGCATGTGGACCTCGCGCGCACCGGCCTCGCGCAGCATCTGCACGATCTTGAGCGAGGTCGTGCCGCGCACGATCGAATCGTCGATCAGGACGAGGCGTTTGCCCTGGATCAGCGCCGAGTTTGCGTTGTGCTTGAGCTTCACCCCGAGATGGCGGACCTGATCGGAGGGCTGGATGAAGGTGCGGCCGACATAGTGCGAGCGGATGATGCCGAGCTCGAACGGGATGCCGCTCTCCTGCGCGTAGCCGATCGCCGCGGGCACGCCCGAATCGGGCACCGGGACGACGAAGTCCGCGTCGACGGAGTTCTCGCGGGCGAGCTCGGCGCCGATCGCCTTGCGCACCGAATAGACCGACGCGCCGTCGAGCACGCTGTCCGGCCGCGAGAAATAGATATGCTCGAAGATGCAGGGCCGCGGCCGCTCCGGGGCGAACGGCCGGTGAGAGCGGACGCCGCTTTCCGAGACGATCACGATCTCGCCCGGCTCGACCGTGCGGATATAGGTCGCCCCGACGACGTCGAGCGCCACCGTCTCGGACGCGAATATGTAGGCCTCGCCCAGCCGCCCCATCACCAGCGGCCTGATGCCTAGCGGATCGCGGCAGGCGATCATCCCCTCCGCGGTGAGGCAGACGAGGCTGTACGCCCCTTCGAGCTGCTTCAGCGCATCGATGAAGCGGTCCAGCAGCGTTCGGTAGGTCGATGTCGCGACGAGGTGGATGATGACCTCGGTATCGGAGGTCGACTGGAAGATCGACCCACGGCGGTTCAGCTCGCGGCGCAGGCGCAGCGCGTTGGAGATGTTGCCGTTATGCGCGACCGCGAGGCCGCCCGAGCTCAGCTCGGCGAACAGCGGCTGGACGTTGCGCAGCGCCGTCTCGCCGGTCGTCGAGTAACGGACATGGCCGATGGCGGCGCGGCCGGCGAGGCGGCGAATGACCTCGTCTGACCCGAAATTGGTCGCCACATGCCCCATGCCGCGATGGCTGTGGAACGTCCGCCCGTCCCAGCTCGTGATCCCCGCCGCTTCCTGCCCGCGATGCTGGAGCGCGTGCAGCCCGAGCGCGACGATCGCGGCGGCCGTGTCGGCGCTCCACAGGCCGAAGACGCCGCATTCCTCGCGCAGCTTGTCGTCGTCGAAGGGATTGGTGGTCAGCATGTACTCGCCCGCCTGAGAGATGCCCAACGTCCCGCGCCCTTGTTAGGGGCCGGGGCGCGGCTTGTCGCCAGCCGCCGGAAAACTTGTTGTGGATCAAATGGGGATGGAGCGCCGCTTGCCAAGCGGACCTTGAACCTTTGCCGGGCCGCTTTGTTGAGACTTTGCGATGAAGCGAAGCGCGCTCCTCCTGCCGCTGCTCGCCGCGGCATGCCAGCCGCAGGACGCCCTCACCGACAACGGGGTCCCGGCCTCGACCGCCGCTGCGCCGGGCACGGACGCCCCGCACGCGCCGCCCACGCCTGCGCAGGCGGTGCAGACGGCGACGCTCACCGGCCTGTACGAGAGCGGCGCGGCGGGCAGCCGCAGCCAGTTGTGCATGATCGACCGCGGCACCGGCGACACGCGCTTCGGCATCGTGCTTCGCGGCCCGGGCAACGAGAGCTGCAGCGGCAACGGCAGCGCCGTCCGCCAGGGCGACGTCCTGCGCCTGACAATGGCGGGCGACGAGGCCTGCACGATCGAGGCGCGGATCGCGGGGGGCCGCGTCGGCTTCCCCGCGGCGACCGCGCCGGGCTGCGCTTATTATTGCAGCCGCGGCGCCCGTTTCGCCGGCGCCGGCTTCGACAAGACCGGCGGCACCGCGCAGGACGCGATGCGCGCCGAGGACCTGGTCGGCGATCGGCTCTGCGCCGGAACGGGCGGCTGAGTGCTATTCGCCGGTCGGTGCGAGCCGCGGCCAGAGCATGACCGCGCCCCACAGGACCGAAACGACCACCAGCTGGGATCCGAGCACCACCAAGGTCATCATCGAAGCGATGCCGAGACCGATCGCCCCGAACAGGCCGCTGGTCATCGCGGCCACGCCGAGCGTGTGCGCGCCCCAATGCAGCTTCGGCGCGATCGCGCCTGGCCGCCCCACGCGCGCCACCGCATAGAGAAATGCATAGACGCCGGACGAGAGCCAGCCGAGCACGCCGATGTGGGCGTGAGCGGGCGTGAACTGAAAGCGCTGGGTGATGCCCATGTAGAGCCCGAGGCTCACCGCGACCACGAACCACAGCAAAGCCGTCCGCGCCCAGAGCGCAGTCATCCTGTTCGGCGTCATCCTTCCCCCCTTATCAAATAGCCTTCATTCACGATGAGCCTGTGGCACCGCAACCCCCAAAGCCGCTGCCGGGTTGACGTTGACGTGAACGTAAAGTAGCGCCGAACGATGCCGAACGCCGCTCTCCACGCCGATTTCGAGCACCACGAAACCAGCTCCCAGACTTACACGATCACGGATCTGTGCGACGAATTCGGAGTGACGCCGCGCGCGCTGCGCTTTTACGAGGACGAGGGCCTGATCGCCCCTGCCCGCCAGGGGCTCTCCCGCATCTACAGCTGGCGCGACCGGGCTCGGCTCGCCTGGATCCTGCGCGGCAAAAGGGTCGGCTTCAGCCTCGCCGAGATCCGGGAGATGATCGACCTCTACGATCTCGGCGACAATCGCGCGTCCCAGCGCCGCGTGACCATGGAGCGCTGCCGCCACCGGATCGACCTGCTCAGGAAGCAGCGGGTCGACATCGACGCGACCGTCGCCGAGCTCGAGAAGTTCGTTGGCACGCTCGAGGAGATCGAGGCCAAGGCTTCGAAATAGTAGATCTGAAGGAAGAGAGATGCCGAGCTACACCGCCCCCGTCCGCGAGACGCGCTACATCCTCGACTCGGTGCTCGGCATCGAGCGCTATTCGAACCTGCCCGGCTTCGAGAATGCGTCGAGCGACATGATCGAGGCGATCCTGACCGAGGGCGGGCGCTTCGCCGCCGAGGTGCTCCATCCGCTCAATCGCGTCGGCGACGAGCATGGCTGCGTCCGCCACGAGGACGGATCTGTGACGACGCCGCCCGGCTTCAAGGACGCCTGGGACCAGTTCGTCGCGGCAGGCTGGACGACCCTCTCGGCCCCCGAGGAATATGGCGGCCAGGGCCTGCCGCAGGTGATCGGCACCGCGGTCAGCGAGTATCTGCTGAGCGCCAACCAGGCCTTCGAAATGTATCACGGCCTGACCGCCGGCGCGATCGCCTCGATCCTGGTCAAGGGATCCGACGAGCAGAAGCGCACCTACGTGCCGAACATGGTCGCGGGCCGCTGGACCGGCACGATGAACCTGACCGAGCCCCATTGCGGCACCGACCTCGGCCTGCTGCGCACCAAGGCCGTGCCCCAGGCGGACGGCAGCTACAGGATCACCGGCACGAAGATTTTCATCTCCTCGGGCGAGCACGATCTGGCCGAGAACATCATCCACCTCGTCCTCGCCAAGATCGCCGGGGCGCCGGACAACGTGAAGGGCATCAGCCTGTTCATCGTCCCCAAGGTCCTCGTCAACGAGGACGGCAGCCTCGGCGAGCGCAACGGCGTCGTCTGCGGCTCGATCGAGGAGAAGATGGGGATACACGGCAACTCGACCTGCGTGCTCAACTATGACGACGCCGTCGGCTACCTCGTCGGCGAGCCGGAGAAGGGCCTCGCGGCGATGTTCATCATGATGAATGCGGCGCGGCTCGGCGTCGGCCTGCAGGGCCTCGCGCAGGGCGAGATCGCCTATCAGAACGCCGTCGCCTACGCCCGCGACCGCCGTCAGGGCCGCGCCCTCGTCCCCGGCGAGCGCGAGCCGGACGCCAAGGCCGACCCGATCATCGTCCACCCGGACGTCCGCCGCATGCTGATGGAGATGAAGGCGTTCAACGAGGCTGCGCGCGCGCTCGTCCTCTGGGGCGCACTCCAGGTCGACATCGGCCGCAAGGCGCAGACCGAGGAGGAGCGCGAGGCGGCTTCCGACCTGCTCGGGCTGCTCACCCCGGTGATCAAGGGCTACCTTACCGACAAGGGCTTCGAGGCCGCGGTCAACGCCCAGCAAATCTATGGCGGCCACGGCTACATCCGCGAATGGGGGATGGAGCAGTTCGTCCGCGACGCCCGCATCGCCCAGATCTACGAAGGCACCAACGGCATCCAGGCGCTCGACCTGGTCGGCCGCAAGCTGGGTGCGAACGGCGGGCGCGCGGTCCAGGCCTTCTTCCGCATTCTCGCCGAAGAGATCGCCGAGGCGAAGTCCGACGAACGATCGGCACAGCTGGCCGGCGCGCTCGAAAAGGCCACCGGCGACCTCCAGGCCGCGACCATGTGGCTGATGCAGAACGGCATGGCCAACCCGAACAATGCCGGGGCCGCCGCTTACCCCTACATGACCCTGCTCGGCACCGTCTGCCTCGGCCTGATGTGGCTGCGCATGGCGAAGGCCAGCGCCGCGTCTTTGGCCGCCGGCGACGATGCTTCGTTCCACGAGACCAAGCTCGTCACCGCCCGCTTCTACGCCGAGCGCATCCTCCCCGACACCGGCGCGTTGCGGCGGAAGATCGAGGCCGGTGCGGAAAGCCTGATGGCGCTGCCCGCCGAGGCATTCTAGCCGCTGCGCAGCGCAGCCAGCCGGGCCTGCCGCTCCTCGCGCGTCATGGCCAGGGCCCAGGCCCAGGCGGCGTCGTAATCGTAGGTGCCGGGGATGCGGCGCTCGATGCTCGCCATGCGCTCGGCGAAGGCCTCGCCGTAGAGGTCGGTCCAGGCGTCGTAGAGGAAGAGATAGAGCAAGCGGTGGTCGTCGAGCCCGGCGCGGCGGGGGATGAGGAAGCTGAGCCGGTGGCCGAGCTCGTGGACCAGGGTCGCGCGCTTATAGTCCGGCGAGTAAGCCGCGCGCAGGCGCAGGTTGCGGCCGTCATAGGCCATCATCGGGGGCGCCTGCGAGATCAAAGCCTCGATCTCGTTGGTCGGGAAGGCGAGGCCGGTGACGCGCTCGAGCGCCTCGACGATGCGCGCGCCTTCTTGCTCCCAGATGCGGCGATACTCCTCGGTCGCCGCGTCGAACTCGGGACCGGCCGAGAAGAAGCGGATCGGCGGCGCCGCGCCGAGCAGGAGGAAGATTAGCGGCAGCGCGAGGACCCGCTTCACGGCCGCTTCACCAAGGTCACCTGCGCGACGTCGATGCCGCCGCCGCGGAAGCCGCCCTCGCAATACATGAGATAGTAAAGCCACAGCCGGTGGAAAGTCCCGTCGAAGCCCGCCGGCAGCCGTTCCTCCGCCACCGCCGCTTCATAGCGCTTCCGCCAGCGCGCGAGCGTCTCCGCATAATGGACGCCGAAGGATTGACGGTCGGACCAATCGAGGCCGAAGCCTTCCGCGATCCGCCGGAACCGCTCCTCGCTGAGCAGCATGCCGCCGGGAAAGACGTAGGTCTGGATGAAGTCGGCGCTCGCCGCATAATCCTCGAAAAGGCTCTCGCGGATCGAGATGAGCTGCAGCGCGGCGCGGCGGCCCGGCTTCAACAGACGCGCGACGGCCTCGAGATAGGCCGGCCAATATTCCTGCCCCACCGCCTCCACCATCTCGACGCTCGCGATCGCGTCATGTTGCCCCTGCGCATCGCGATAGTCGCATAATTCGATCGCGACCCGATCCGACAGCCCCGCTCGGCCGATCCGCGCCTCCGCGAAATCCTTTTGCGAGGGGGAGAGGGTCAGGCCCGTCACCCGCGCGCCGTAATCCCGCGCGGCGATCTCCGCGAGGCTGCCCCAGCCGCACCCGATCTCGAGCATGTGCTGCCCGGGCTTCAGGTCCAGTCGGTCGAGCAGCAATCGGACTTTGCGCGCCTGCGCCCGATCGAGGGGTTCCTCCGCCAGGATCGGCTCCGCGAACACCGCGCTCGAATAGGTCATGCTCTCGTCCAGCCACGCGCGGTAGAAATCGTTGCCGAGATCGTAATGCGCCTCGATGTTCCGCCGCGCCCGTGCCTTGTCGTTCTCCCGCAGGCGGTGGGCGATCCGGTTGATCAGGCGGAACGCTCCCTTGGCCCGAGCCGTGCGGCCGAGGCTCTCGCCGTTGCGCATGAACAAGTCGAAGAGCGGCACCGGATCCGGGCTCGACCATTCGCCCTGCTCCCAGGCCTTGTACCAGCCGACCGAGCCCGAGCTCATCAGCCGCACCAAAGCGCGCCAGCTATGGAGGTGGACCACGGGCACCGGTCCCGGCGCGCGTCCGCCGAGCAGCCGGGTCGTTCCGTCCGGCAGCGTCGCCTCGATCCCGCCCTCGGACAGCCCCGCGTCCACCCGGTCGAGGATGCGGTGAAACCCGCCGCCGGCCAGTCGCGTCGCCGCACGAGCGACGAGCCCGCCACCGGTCGCGAACCCCCGGTCGGCGGCGACGATATGGCGACCGCGCGGCTGCTGCGTCATGCCTGGCTAGGTGGCGTGAAACCGTCGAAGGCGCAAGCGCGCGAACGGCGCCGCCAGCGGGCCGAAATGCGACTTGCGACGTGCATTGGGGAGACCTGCACCTAGACTGCGAACAGAATATGACCGTCCACGATCCTTGATTGACTCCGCCGCTGGCGCAATAGATATTTCAAATCCGTCGCGAGGAAGATGCAAGGTATCGCTGGGACTTCGGTAAGAAGGAATGCACAGCCATGATAACTTTTATGACGCGGGCGCGAATCGTCGGCGACACTCATGAAGTTCGGGAGTGGGCGAACGAGCTCGGTACCTTGGTCGGTAAAATCGCCAAGGTTCGTCCTGAAATTGCCGTTCGGATAGGTGGGGACGCCGAGGTTATCGTTTTGACGCATTTCGAGAAAATGGCCGATCTCGAGGAGCAGATCGAGACGGTCGAGGCGGATGCCGGATACAAGAATTTGGTGCAGTCGGCCGTAGCGAACGGCTATTTCGATATGACGACCGTAGAACACGGGATCTGGAAATCCGCTTGAGCTAGCGCGTCTGGAGATCGGTCGCCGCTCCTGTCAAGGAAGCGGAAGGTGAACCATGCGCGCGAAACGGAGACGCAAAGGGGGTTGCGAATGCGTTTCTCGTCGGCTGCGACTGCGCTCGCCCTGTTCCTCGTCCAGGGGCAGGCGATGGCCGCCATCGCGCAGGCCGGGCCCAGGCCCGCAGCCGGCCCCCCGCCCCAGTCGCCCGCGGACCCACCGGACAGCGGCGCGGCGCGGGACGAGAATGACAACAGGGCCCCGATCATCGTCACGGCCAGGATACGCGAGGAGCCGCTCAGCGACGTTCCGGTAGCCGTCACGGTGCACACGCCCGAGTTGCTTCGCGAGCGCCAGATCTATGCCGTGAAGGATATCGCGGCCTTCTCGCCCGGGCTCATCATCAATACCGACACGATCGGCCGCGCATTCGTATCGATCCGCGGCGTGGGGAGCAGCCTGGTCGACTCGGTCCAGCCCGGGGTGGGGCTGTTCATCGATGGGGTGTACGAGCCGAACACCTCTTATCTGAACAGCCCCCTCCTCGACGTGGAGCGAATCGAGGTTCTGCGCGGCCCGCAAGGCACCCTGTTCGGTCACAACACCCTGGCCGGGGCGATCAACGTCATCACCAGGGCTCCGTCCGATGTCTTCGCGGCGCGCTTCGACGGCGCCTATGCAGGACCGGACGAATTCATGTCGGCATCGGGAAGCGTCAGCGGGCCCGTCGTTCCGGAACGGCTGCAGCTCCGGCTCGGAACAGCATTCCACAGCCGCGGCGGCTTCATGCGCAATCGGCTCACCGGCGACCGCGCCTACCCGATCGAGCAGAACAGCGTCAGCGGCACCCTGCGATTCGTTCCGGCCCCCTGGGCCCGGATCCTGGTCGATGCCAATCACCACCGTGTCGAAGGCGGAAGCGCCGGCTATTTCCAGGTTGAAGGTCCGCGCGATTATTCCCTCGACGGCTTCCTCAACGTGAACAGCGTCGCCGCCTATCGATATGCCGGCATGAGAGTGAGAGGCACCTTCGACGTCGCCAGCCTCGGCGGGACGATCACCGCCATCCTGGCTTACGACTGGCGCGAGTCGCACGGAGTCCAGGACGCCGATCTCAGCCCGATCGACCTGCTCAGGCTGTCATATGGGACCCGGCTGGGGACGAGATCCGGCGAGCTGCGTCTCGACGCGAGGCTGAACGCGCGCGCCTCCGTCCTCCTCGGCGTCTCGGCACTGCGCACGGCGACCGACTCCTACACCTCGTTCCATGTCGTGGATGCAGGGACGAGCAGTCCGGCCTCCGACCGCGCCGAGACCGAGTTTCGTGCGGTGTTCGGCACCTTGTTCGTCGATCTCGGGGCAGGCCTCGATCTGGCCGCCGGCCTTCGCTACGACCATCAGAACATCAATGTCGCCAGTGCCGCGACGGCCGGAGTCTACCGGGCCGGCAACATCCAGCCGAGAGTGACGCTGTCCCGGAGGTGGACTCCTTCCTTCATGTCCTACGGCTCGATCGCCCGCGGCTCCCGCGGCGGCGGGGCCAATCCGCCCGGGGCGCCGAACCTGCTCTATCGCGGCGACAGCGTCTGGACCTACGAGGTCGGCGCGCGTTTCGGCCGCCCCGACCAGCGCCTCAGGCTGGACGTTCAGCTCTTCTACAACGACTATGACGATTATATCGGGCAGAATTCGCTGGCCCCGAGCACGACGGGCGCCGGCTACGTTCCCGTCAATCTCAACAGCGGCCACGTCACCAGCTACGGCGCGGAAGCCGAGCTCCACGCGCAGCTGACCGGCCGCTGGCGTGTCGACGGAGCGCTCACCCTGCTCCACGCGAGGATCACCGACGACACCGCCTATTTCGAGACCACCGGGTTCCATGTCTCGAGCCCGCGCCTGATCTTCACGCCGGACTGGAACTTCCATTTGGCGACCAGTTATGCACTGCCGCTGCGGTCCGGGCGCATCGTCTTTCAGGCCGGGATCGTCGGCAAGGGCAGCAGGGTCGGGATTTCACTGGATCCCGACGTGGCGCCGCTGCTTTCGGCCTATTACCTCGTGGACGGCTCGATCACCTGGCGCCGCGGCGGCACGGAGATCGCTCTGTTCGCGAAAAACCTGTTCAACGACCCCTATATCGAATCCTATCTCGACCAGTCGATCCTCGCTCGCGCCGGCCTTCCGCCGCCCTTCGCGCACAATCTCGCGATCCAGGGCGAGCGGCGGCGCATAGGCGTGAGAGTGGGATTCCGTTTCTAGGCAGCCGCAACAGGGGCGATGCTCAGATCGCGTGCGGTTCCTTGGTGACCAGCCAGCTCTGGCCCTTGCCGACCAGAGCCTGGAGATCGGGCTTCTTGCCCGCGCTCGCCTCTTCATTCTGCTCGCGCACCGCGCTTTCGAAGGTCGGGCGAGGATCCTCGTAGAGCACGCCGAGCGCCATCGGGAAGGCGCCGAACGGCATCTCGACCAGCATGTGCGCGACGGCCCGGTTCCTGGGATCGTGGACGATCACTTCCGCCGCCTCCCAGGCGCCGCCTTCGACCTCAACGACCTTCAGGCAGAGCCGCTCGCGATCAAGAGCTATGCCTTTTGCGCCGCCGGCAAACAGCATCGGCTTGCCCGCCTCGAGCCACATCTGGTTGCCCGAATGCTCCTTGGCCGTGAACGGGGCGAAGACGTCGTCATTGTAGACGATGCAATTCTGATAGATCTCGACGAACGCCGCGCCCCTGTGCGCGTGGGCGGCCTTGAGCACGTCGACGAGATTCTTGCTGACGTCGATGCCGCGGGCGACGAACCTCGCACCCGAGCCCAGAGCGAAGGCGCAGGGGCTGACCGGCCTATCGACCGAGCCGAACGGGGTCGAGGGCGAGCGCGTGCCGATCCGGCTGGTCGGCGAATATTGCCCCTTGGTGAGACCGTAAATCTCGTTGTTGAAGAGCAGGATCTGGCAATCGAGGTTGCGACGCAGGACATGCATCGTGTGGTTGCCGCCGATCGAGAGCGCGTCGCCGTCGCCGGTGATGATCCAGACGTCGAGCTCCGGATTGGCGAGCTTGATCCCGGTCGCGAAGGTCGGCGCGCGGCCGTGGATGGTGTGGAAGCCGTAGGTCTCCATGTAATAAGGGAAGCGGCTCGAGCAGCCGATCCCCGAAACGAACACGACGTTCTCCGGCGCGACGCCCAGTTCGGGCATCGTCCGCTGCACCGCCTTCAGCACCGCATAGTCGCCGCAGCCCGGGCACCAGCGCACCTCCTGGTCGGTGGCGAAGTCCTTGGCGGTGAGCTTGGTCATCTCGTTCATAAGGTCACACTCTGTAGAGCAGGTACCAGATCAGGGCGCAAACGATGATCAGGAGGAGGATCAGGCGGATAAGGCCGGGCGTGGTCATTTCGAGACCCCTCCCTGCAGGAACGTCATCCCGGCGAAGGCCCCTCCATTGACGCACGAGACCTTCACCCCCTGAGATCCCGGCCTTCGCCGGGATGAGGGAATCGGACGAACCCTCATCCCAAAGCCTCCTCGATCGCGGCCTCGATCTCGGCGATCTTGAAGGGCTGGCCCGAGACCTTGGTCACCGGGCGCGCGTCGATCAGATACTGGTCGCGGAGCAATGTCTTCAGCTGCCCCTTGTTCATCTCGGGGACGATGACGCGCTCGAAGCCCGAGAGCAGCCCGCCCAGATTCTTGGGCAGCGGCCAGATGTGGCGGATGTGGATATGGGCGACGTCGAGGCCCCGCTTTCGGGCCCGGCGCACGGCCTGGTGGATCGGCCCGAAGGTCGAGCCCCATCCGACCACGGCGAGCGCGCCGCCGGGTTCGCCCAGGCACACCTCCTGCGCCGGAATGGAATCCGCGACGCCGAGCACCTTGTCGGCGCGGATGTCGGTCATCGCCTGGTGGTTCGCGGGCGCGTAGTCGATATGGCCGGTGCCGACATTCTTCTCGATGCCGCCGATCCGGTGCCTGAGGCCGTAAGTCCCGGGCCTGATCCAGACCCGCGCCAGCTTGCCGTCCCTGGCATAGGGGTTGACCTTCTCCCCTTCGGCCGGCGCATCCGCGAAGAAGGTCACCGGGAAGGGCTCGTAGGAAGCCATGTCCGGCACCCGCCACGGCTCGGCGGCATTGGCGATATAGCCGTCGGTCAGCAGCATCACCGGCGTCATGTACTGCGTCGCGATCCGCACCGCCTCGATCGCGCAATCGAACGCATCCGCCGGCGACCGCGCGGCGATGACCGGCAGGGGCGCGTCGCCGTTGCGCCCGTAGACCGCCTGGTAGAGATCGGACTGCTCGGTCTTGGTCGGAAGGCCCGTCGAGGGCCCGCCGCGCTGCGAGTTGATTATCACCAAAGGGAGCTCGGTCATGATCGCGAGCCCCATCGCCTCGGTCTTGAGCGCGATCCCCGGCCCGGACGAGGACGTGACTCCCAGGCTTCCGGCGAAGCTGGCGCCGATCGCCGCGCCGATCGCGGCGATCTCGTCCTCCGCCTGGAAGGTGGTCACGCCATATTCCTTGAGGCGCGAGAGATGGTGGAGGATCGCCGAAGCAGGCGTGATCGGATAGCCGCCGAAGAACATCGGGAGGTTCGCCAGCCGCGCGCCGGCGACGAGGCCGATCGAGATCGCCTCCGCGCCGGTGACGGTGCGGTAGAGTCCCGGGGCCGCCGGAGCCGGCTCGAGATGCTGCTGGTGGATCTGCCCGCCGATCTCGACCGTCTCGCCATAAGCATGGCCGGCGTTGAGCGCCGCGATGTTCGCTTCGGCGAGCTCCGGCGCCTTGGCGAACTTGGACTTGAGCCAGTCGACGATCGGCGCCCGGTCGCGGTCGAACATCCAGAGCGCGAGCCCCAGCGTCCACATGTTCTTGCACCGCAAGGCTTCCTTGTTGCCGAGACCGAACGGCTTCACCGCTTCCAGCGTGAGCTGCGAGATGTTGAACGCGATCACCTGCCAGCGCGACAGCGAGCCGTCCTCGAGCGGGTTCGCCTCGTAACCCGCCTTGGCGAGGTTGCGCGCGCCGAACTCGCCTTCGTCGGCGATGATCAGCCCGCCCGGCTTCAGATCCTCGACGTTCACCTTGAGCGCCGCCGGATTCATCGCGACGAGCACGTCCGGCGCGTCGCCGGCGGTTTCGATCGAGGCCGAGCCGAAATTGATCTGGAAGGCGGAGACTCCGAAGGTCGTCCCCTGCGGCGCGCGGATTTCCGCCGGGAAATCGGGGAAGGTGGCGAGGTCGTTCCCCGCCAATGCCGTTGAAAGGGTGAACTGCCCCCCGGTCAGCTGCATGCCGTCGCCGCTGTCGCCGGCGAAGCGGACGACGACGTTCTCGGGCGCGGGATCGGCCCGGCTTTCCTCTGGAGTCACGAAATGGGTGGCGGTCGCCATCGTAATTTGCTTCCTGGAGATCGTTCGGCGCCCCTCTTAGCCAGTGGCGCCGCTCTCCCCAAGGTAGAAGTTCTCCGCTTCTCCACAACGCCTTGCCGCCGGAAAGCGCCGCGGAGCGGGCGATGGACGGGCCGCGCCATCTTTTCTACCAGAGCGGTCGCTGTCCCTTCCGGCGGAGCTTTCCTTGTCCGTGCCCTATGTGCGCCCCGACGTGCGCCAGTTCCTCGAATTCCTGAACGCCCTTCCGGGGCCGAGGAGTCACGAGGTCGGCCCGGCGGAGGCCCGGGAGATGATGCTGCGCTCGCGCCACGTCGCGGACGCGCCGACCGGTGAGCTCGCCTTGATCCGCGACCTCGCCTGCCCCGGCCCGGAAGGCGACATCCCGTTGCGTCTCTACGACGCGCGCGCGCAGCGCGAGCCGTCGCCGCTTCTGCTCTTCTTCCACGGCGGCGGCTTCGTGCTCGGCGACCTCGATACGCACGAGCCCTTCTGCGCCGAGATCGCACGCCGCCTCGACATGCCGGTGCTCGCCGTCGGCTATCGGCTCGCGCCGGAGCATCCCTTTCCGGCCGGGCCGGAAGACTGCATCGCCGCGGCGCGCTGGGCGGCGGGTTCCCCCGAGGCGCTCGGCCGCACCGTGGAGGGCCTGATAAATTGCGGCGACAGCGCCGGCGGCAACTTCGCGATCGTCGTCACCCTCGCCCTTCGCGACGATCCGGCGGCGGTGCCCGTGCTGGCGCAATGGCCGATCTATCCGGCCGCCGATCCGGCGAAAGGCGGCTATCCGAGCTTCACCGATTTCGGCGAGGGCTATTTGCTGACCCGCGACAGCATGGACTGGTTCGACGATTGCTACCGCGCCGAGGCGAAGGACTGGCGTTTTTCGCCTTTGGTGAAGAGCCAAACGGGGATGCCGCCGACCCTCGTCGTCACGGCGAGCCTCGATCCGATCCGCGACCAGGGCCGCGCCTACGCCGCCGCCTGCGTCGAAGCGGGCGTCGACACGATCTTCATCGAGGCGAAGGGCAACATCCACGGCTTCGTCAATTTGAGGAAGGCGATCCCCTCGTCCGAAGGCGACGTCGGCGGCTGCGTCGAGGCATTGAAGATGCTGATGAAGCGGGCGGGCGCGGCGACATGACCAACCCGGCCTCCCTCCCCTACCGGCCCGGCGCGGGGATCATGCTCCTCAACCGCGAGGGGAAGATATTCGTCGCCCAGCGACTCGATAACGCCGCAGATGCCTGGCAGATGCCGCAGGGCGGCCTCGACGAAGGCGAAGATCCGGAAGCGGGCGCATTGCGCGAGCTCGAGGAGGAGACCGGAATTCCCCGCGACAAGGTCGCGCTCGTCGCCCGCTGCCCGGTGGAGCTGACCTACGACCTTCCCGACGAGCTCCTCGGCAGGCTCTGGCGCGGCAAGTGGCGCGGCCAGAGGCAGCACTGGTTCCTGATGCGCTTCCTGGGCGAGGATTGCGACGTGAACATCGCGACCGCGCATCCCGAGTTCCGCGCCTGGAGATGGGCCGAGCCTGACGAGCTCGCGGCGTTGATCGTCCCGTTCAAGAAGCAGCTCTACGAGGACGTGCTGGAGGCTTTCCGTCCCTGGCTGTGAGGACGCTCCGTGAGTGGCGCGGTGTGGCGTTGGTGGAAAGGCTCGGCTAGGGAGCGGCCATGCTGGGGCTCTCCACGATCGAAGCGGCTGCGGTCGAAGCTGCCGGCGGCGAACCGATGCTGGAGCAGGTCCGCGCGTGGAGCGCGGTGAACAGCGGCTCGCGCAACCTCCCCGGACTCGCCGAAGTCGCGGGCCTGCTCGCCGAAGCCTTCTCCGCCCTCCCGGGCGCGCTCGAACTGCGCGATCCGGCAGCGGTGGAGGAGGTCGATGCGAGCGGCGCCCTGCGGCGCCTCGATCACGGCCGCAACCTGCACCTGCGCGTCCGCCCCGAGGCGCCCTTTCAACTCCTGCTCACCGGCCACATGGACACCGTCTTCGCCGCCGATCACCCGTTCCAGCAGGTCTTCTGGCGGGAGCCCGGCGCCGTGCTCGGCGGCCCCGGCGTCGCCGACATGAAAGGCGGCCTCGCCGTGATGCTCGCCGCGCTGAAGGCGGTCGAAGCCTCGCCGCTTTCCGAACGCCTCGGCTACGAGGTGGTCGTCAACTCGGACGAGGAAGTGGGCTCGTCCGGCTCGGCGGCGCTGATCGCCGAGGCGGCGCGCGGCAAACGGGCGGCTTTCACCTACGAGCCTTCGGCGCTTCCCGACGGCACCCTCGCCGGCGCTCGCCCCGGCAGCGGCAACTTTTCGCTCGTCGTCACCGGGCGCAGCGCCCATGCCGGCCGCAATCCCGAAGAGGGGCGCAATGCCGTCCTCGCCGCCGCCGATCTGGCCCTGCGGCTGGAGCGCGCGAAAGCGCCGGGCCTGGCGATCAACCCGGCCAGGATCGACGGGGGCGGACCGAACAACGTCGTTCCCGACCATGCGATCCTGCGCCTGAACATGCGCCCCGCAGCAGCCGCGACCCAGGCGGGCGCACGCCAGCTGCTGGAAAGCGCCGTCGCCGCCGTCGAACGGGAGCGCGAGGTGCGCATCGCCGTCCATGGCGGCTTCGGGAGGCCGCCGAAGCCGCTCGATGCGCGCGCGGAGAAGCTGTTCCGCCTCGTCGCCCGCTGCAGCGCCGATCTCGGCCGGCCGGTCGGGTGGCGCGACAGCGGCGGGGTCTGCGACGGCAACAACATCGCCGCCTGCGGCGTGCCGGTGGTGGATACGATGGGGGTACGCGGAGGTGCCATCCATTCGAACGACGAATATCTGATCGTTGAGAGCCTCCACGAACGCGCGCGCCTGTCCGCGCTGGCAATGATGAGGCTGGCGGGAGGGGAGGGTCTGTGAGCTTCAGGGTGCGCCCCGTCCGCAACGACGATTTCGAGGCCATATACGAAATGGCCAAGCTCACCGGCGGCGGCTTCACGAACCTCCCGCCCGACCGCGGCACCCTGGTCGACAAGTTGATCCGCTCCGAACAGGGCTTCGCGCGCGACGCGGACGCACCGGGCGGCGACCTCTTCATGTTCGTGCTGGAGAATGTCGATACAGGCCAGATCCGCGGCACCTGCCAGGTGTTCAGCCAGGTCGGCACCGAAAGCCCCTTCTACAGCTACCGCATCTCGACCCTCACCCAGACGTCCAAGGCCCTCGGCCGCACCTTCCGCAACGAGATGCTGACCCTGGTCACCGATTTCGACGGCTGCTCCGAGGTCGGCGGCCTCTTCCTTCACCCCGAGGCGCGCGCCGGCGGCCTCGGCCTATTGCTCGCGCGCAGCCGGTACCTGTTCATCAAGCTTCACCGCAAGCGCTTCGCCCAGAAGGTGCTCGCCGAGTTGCGCGGGGTCATGGACAATCAGGGAGGCTCGCCCTTCTGGGACGGAATCGCCGGCCGCTTCTTCGGCATGGGCTTCGCGGAGGCGGACGAATTCAACGCCACCCACGGCACGCAGTTCATCGCGGATCTGATGCCCAAGACCCCGATCTACACCGCAATGCTGTCGGAAAGCGCGCGCTCGGTGATGGGCGTGCCGCACCCTTCGGGCCGCGCCGCGATGAAGATGCTGGAGCGGGAGGGCTTCGCCTGGGATTGCTACGTCGATATTTTCGACGGCGGCCCGACGATGACCTGCGCCACCGACCAGGTCCGGACGATCCGCGACGCCCGCGAGGAGGTCCTGTCGAGGGTCAGCGAGGAGGAGGGCGGCCAGACAATGCTCGTGGCGGCGGGCAAGCTGGAAGGTTTCGCCTGCTGCTGGGGCCAAGTGCGCTATCCGAGCGACGGCGGCGCTATCCTCGACGCGAAAGCGGCCGGGATGCTCGGCCTCGTGCCCGGCGACCGCTTCGTCGCCGCCGGGCGCTGAGCCGGTGCCTCTCGCCGAAATCAATTTCGACGGCATCATCGGGCCGAGCCACAATTATTCGGGCCTCAGCCTCGGCAATCTCGCCTCCACGGCCAACAGGGGGCTCGTCTCCCACCCGCGCGACGCGGCGCTCCAGGGCCTCGCCAAGATGCGGCACAATCTCGGCCTTGGCCTTGCCCAGGGCGTCCTCCTTCCCCATCCGCGCCCCGACCGCGCGTGGCTTGCCGAGCTCGGCACGAGCGTGGAGGAAGTGCCGCCGTCCCTCCGCCCGGCCGCCTTCTCGGCCTCGGCAATGTGGGCCGCCAACGCCGCGACCGTCTCGCCCGCGCCCGACTGCGCCGACGGCCGCACCCACCTCACCGTCGCAAATCTGAGGACGATGGCGCACCGCAGCCACGAATGGCCGGCGACGCTGCGGCAGCTGCGCCTCGCCTTCGCCGACGCGGCGCATTTCGCGGTGCACCCGCCGGTCCCGCCCACTTTCGGCGACGAGGGGGCGGCCAATCACATGCGCCTCGCGCCCGCCCACGGCGCGCCGGGCCTGGAGGTGTTCGTCTACGGCCGGCGGGGCGGCGAGTTTCCGGCGCGCCAGCATGTCGAGGCCGGCCGCGCGGTCGCCCGCTTCCACCGCCTCGATCCGGAACGGACCCTGTTCGTCGCCCAGTCCGAGGAGGCGATCGCCGCGGGCGCCTTCCACAACGACGTCGTCGCCGTCGCCAACGAGAACGTGCTGTTCGCCCATGAGAAGGCGTTCGAGGACCGCCCGGCTTTCTACGCGGAGCTGCGACGCCTCGTCCCCGAAATCGAAATCGTCGAGGTGCCGGACAGCGCGGTCAGCCTCGCCGACGCCATCCGATCCTATCTGTTCAACGCCCAGCTGGTGACGCTCCCCGACGGCGCAAAGGCCCTCATCCTGCCCGAGGAGGCGCGCGAGACTCCCAATGTCTGGGCCTGGCTCGAAGCGATGGTCGCCGGCAACGGGCCGATTCGTCGCCTGCTCGTCGTAGACGTGCGCCAATCGATGGCGAATGGCGGCGGCCCCGCCTGCCTCCGCCTCCGCGTCGTCGCCGACCCGGCGACCGTCGATCCGCGCTTCCTCGTCGACGTCGAAAAGCTCGACACCATCGCGGCCGTCGTCGAGTCCGATTGGCCGGAGCGGATCGCCCCCGACGACCTTCTCGAGCCCGAACTCTGGGAACGGATGGAATCGGCGCGTCGCGCCCTCAACGCCGCGCTGAATCTCTCGGAGCTCGATTGAACCGAACGGCCCGCGCCGGGTTTTGCGGGGAGGAGGACGATCAGATGCCCGCCAAGTCAAAGTCCCAGCAGAAGGCCGCCGGCGCCGCGCTCTCGGCCAAGCGCGGCGATACCGCCAAGTCGAAACTCAAGGGGCCTTCGAAGCAGATGGCCGAATCGATGAGCGAGAAGCAGCTCGAGGAGCTGGCTTCGACGAAGCGCAAGGGCAAGCCCGAGCACGCGAACGGCTGATCAGTCGCCCGCGGCGGCGTTCGCGGGCGCGGCTTCATTGCCGTCGTCGAAGCGCGCGGCGCGCTGCTCCATCTCGCGTTCGCGCACCTCCTCGCGGTCCCGCGCTTCCTCGACGAGCCGGCGGCGCTCCACCTGGTCGTTGACGATGATCTGGTTGAAGGTCTGGTCGAGCGCGGCCGGATCCGCCTCGTCCTCGCCCGCCCCGCACCCGCTCACCGCGATTGCCGCCAGCACGGCGAGGGCCGCAATCTCGATTCGGCTTTGCATGGCCGGCCAACGTTTCGGTGCCAAGATGGCTGCACGGCGCGGACCGAGGTTCACGGGGTCAGTTCGGCGATCTCGGTGAGCGGCAGCGTCCAGACGTGGATGCCGCCTTCGTCCTCGACCTGGAGGCTTTGTCCTCCCCACCGCCGCCGGTCGCGTCCGTCGGCAGCGAGGAGGTCGCGCGCGCTCCGAAAGCCCTGGTACCAGGCCGCCTCCGCATCGGGCAGACAGACGCCCCGCCGGTCCTCCAGCCGGGCCTCACCGTCGTGCAGATGGAAGTAGAAGTGCGGCATGCGCTCACAACCGCAAATCCTCGTGATGGTTGCGAAAAATCAACCTAACCGGCTGATTAACCACCTTTCTTCCATTCCGCCGCCGTGAAGCGTACCGGCCGCCACAGCCGCTTAGCCGCGTCCGGCGTTCGTGCTATCCCGACGCCGAGGAGGAGACATGGCTGGCGGACGTGCGGGGGGCGGGCTGCTGCGGGTGCTCGGCCTGACCTTCGGCCTCGCAATGGGTGTCGGCGCGGTGATCGGGGCCGGGATCCTGCGGGCGCCCGGCAGCGTGGTCGACAGCGTCCCGCTTCCCTGGCTGGTGCTCGCTTTATGGGCTTTCGCAGGGGCGCACGCGCTCCTCACCGCCAACATCGTCGCCGAGACGATGACGGCGCTGCCGCGGTCGGGCGGCCTCTTCAACGTCGCCGAACGCGCCTTCGGACCGTTCGGAGGGGTGCTGGTCGGCTGGACCGACTGGCTGTTCAACGTCGCCGCCTCGGCCGCGCTCGCCATCGTCTGCGGCGAATATCTCGGGCTCATCTTTCCGGCGCTGGCGCCGCACGTGGCCGCCGCCGGCCTTGTCGTCGCGGCCCTCTTGTTCGCGCTCAACTGGATCGGCGTGCGCGAGGGGAGCGCCGCCCAGATCGTCACCAGCGCCGCCAAGCTGGCGCTGCTCCTCGGCCTCGTCGGGGCGATCTTCCTGCTCCGCCGGGCCGGGAGCGCCGAGGCCGCGCCGGGCGGCGCGGGACCGATCGGATTCTTCGCGATCGTGGTCGCCTACCAGCTCATCGTCGGCACCTATTCCGGCTGGGCGAGTCCGGCCTATTTCGCGGAGGAGGAAAAGGATCCGGCGCGCAACATGCCCCGCGCCCTGTTCGGCGCATTGGCCGCCGTCATCCTCATCTACCTGCTGATGAACGCGGCTTTGCTCTACGCCCTGCCCGTCGACCGGCTGAGCCGTTCCGAGCTCCCCCTCGCCGAGGCGATCGCCGACATTTTCGGCACCGCCAGCATCGCCGTGGTCGCCGCCGTCGCAGTGATCTCCGCCATGGGCACGATCAACGCGGGAATCATGCTGGCGACCCGCATCCTCCACGGCCTCGGCCGCGACGGCTTCGTCCCTGCGCTCGCCGGCCGCGTCAACCGCGGGGGGACGCCCGACGTCGCGATCGGCGTGTCGGCGGCGGCGACGCTGGCGTTGGCCGCCACGGGCCGGTTCGAAGCCGTCTTCCTTGCCGTCGGCGCCCTCAGCATCGCGATATTGGTGGTGGTCGACGCCGCCTTCTTCGTGCTTCGCTGGCGCGAGCCGGGGCTCGAGCGGCCGTTCCGGGCCAAGGGCTATCCCTGGCTGCCGGCACTGGCGCTGGCGCTGGATGTCGCCGTGCTCGTCGCCTTCCTGCTGTCCGACAAGAGGAGCGCCTTGTTCATGGCGCTCGGCATCGCTGTGTGCGTCCCGCTTACCCTGTTCGCACGGCGGAGCCGTCGCCGGGCTGCGCGATGAGCCCCGCGCCGGGCACCAGCACCGATTCCAGCGTCGGATCGGCGAGACGCAGGAAGAACCAGCCGATCCCGGCATTTCCCATCATCAGTCCCGAAATCTCCTCGCGGGTGAGCAGGCCGGACGGCCACGGCCGCTCCGCCTCGTGGAAGGCCCGGATCGCGTAGGCGGCGCAGGCTTCGACGATCCCCGCCCCCTCGGTCCGGCCCGAGCGGACGGCGTCCCAGAGCATGTCGGCGAGGCCGAGGACGCCGTGGCACAGCGTGAAGTCAGACCCCGGGCTGTGCAGAGCGCGTTGCGCCTCGCGCATGGTCGCCGCGATTCCCGCCGCGAGGTCCGCCTCCACCGCGAATCCCGCGGCCGCCGCGGCGAGGCGTCCCTGCGCAATGCCGGCCGCGCCGTGGCACCAGGCCACCGGGAAGTAGACCTGGTCGGAAGAAAAACCGGGCATGATCCGGAAATCGGGCCAATTGCCCTGGACGGGATCGAACAGGCCGCGCTCGTACCCATAGGCCGCGCCCGCCGCCTCGCGCAGCTCATCCTGCGGCACCACGGCATCGAGCAGGACAAAAGCGTGGGCGATCCCGGCCGCGCCGTGGCCGAAGCCGGTGAGGTTCGCGCGGCGATCGGCCATGCTGGCCCAGGAAAGCCCTCCCGCCGCGTCGCGCTCTCCCCTCTCGATCAGCGCGGCGGCGGCGGCGGAGGCGCGACCGAGCAGCGCCGCGTCGTCGCCGAGCGCGCTGGCGGCAAGGATGAAGGCGACGACCGTCCCGGCCAGCCCCGAGATGATGTCGGTGGCGAAGGGATCCTCGGTGCCGGTCGGGCAATCGAGGAGCAGGGCTCGGCCCGCGCTGAGGCTCTCCTCGTCGCCGAGCCGCTGTCCGGCGACGGAAAGCACCGCGCCCGCCCCGGCCGCGCCGCCGTAGAAGCCGTGCGGCGCCGATGCGACCTGCTGGGCCGCCCGCGCGGCCGTCTGGCGCAGCGCGGCGCGGGCCGTGCGGAGCAGCAGCGCATCCCCGGTCCGGATCGCGGCCTCTGCGAGAAACCACCCGATCCCGGCGGTGCCGCCATAGACGTCGGCGCCGCACATCGCGCTGACCGCCGGATTCTGGCCCGGCATGACCGGATAGGCTTCGAGCCAGGAGCAGCGCTCCCCGCTCCAGACCGCCTTGCGGGCGATGCCGAATCCGATCGTCGCCGCGACCTCCAGCGCGGCGTCCGGCGCCGGGAGGCTCATGCCGCCAGCCTCTCGAGCCGATAGGGATAGCAAGTCGCCGGATTGCGCTCGAGCGCGGCGAGATCGAGGCCGTAGCTCGCGAAGCGCTCGACAATGGCGCCGAGCCGCGCTTCGGGTTCGACAAGGCCGCGGTCGAGGCCGGCGACCAGCCCCTCGGCGACGAGCCGGCAACGGTGCATGCCGAAGCTGTCCCCGGTCGGAGGGCTTTCCGCAAAGGCGAGCCCCGGACCGAGCCGCCGGGCGAAGAGAGGCGTCTCCGCCCGAAGCAACGGTGCGATCGACTGGGTGGCGGCGTGGACGATATCGAGCGCGGCTTCGAGATCCTCGATATTGAGGTAGAGGACGGCGCCGTCGGCGCGCCCGTAATGCTCCGGGGCGACCGGCGCCTTGGCCTGGAACGGGATGCGGCGCCGCTCGAGGCCTGCGCCGACCGCGCCGAGCAGAGCCGCCGCCCCGCCCGGCGAGACGTTCCAGTAGAAGCGGGTCTGGGTGCCGGCGCGCGCGTCGCGGATCGGCCGGCCGAGGACGACATAATGGCCGCCCGGGGCCGTCACCAGCTCGCGCGGGACCGCCAGCCGGACCGGCTGACCCGGCCCGACCCCCCCGGCAAAGGGCACGATCTCGGCCAGCACGGCCCGTCTCTGGCCGCCTTGCGGGTTGGCGAGGAGGATTCCGGCGGCGTCGGCCTGGAGGACGGTCCAGCCATCCTCGAAACGCTGCCGAACGGGGTTGGCGGCGCGCAGCGTCTCCAGGAATGCCCCGCCGCCGCCGGGACCTGGCGGCGGTGCCGGCGACGGCACGATGTAGAAATGTGCGTAAAGGGCCGCGGCAAGGCCGGCCGTCGGACCGCCGGGCCCGCCGACTTCGATCTCGGTCTCGCCGATCCTGGCGCGATTGCGCACCGGCAGGGAGACCGCGGCGACGATCCGCTCCAGCGCCGCGCGCGCATCGGGGTTCAGGCCGCCCATCGCCACCCTCCCTTCCAGGCCTCCGGGCGGACGAGCAGCTCGAAGGCTACGGCGAGCAGCGAGGGGAGCGCCTGCGGCATCGGCCCTCCATAATGGACGGCCTCGAGGCAGGTCTGGAGGATGCGCGCGCCGGCGAGGCGCACCACCGTCTCGCGCCAATCGCCGGCGCGCACCGCCATCCCGCTTTCGACATAGCCGCCGCACAGCGCTTCGACCCAGGGCGTCGCCCGCGCCTGCAGCACCGCGACCGGCTCCTGAGGCATCAAGGGATTGGGGAGCAGCAGGGAATGGACCATGCCGGCGACGTCCCACAGCCCGTCGCCGAGGGCGGCGATCTCCCAGTCGATGATCCGGATCGAACCGTCGTCGAGGATGAGCACGTTGGCGCCCTTGGCGTCGCCGTGAATAACGTGGTCGGTGCGCCATTCCGCCCGCGCCCGCGCGAGCGCGGCGACCACGTCGGGCCGGCGCAATATCTCTCCGAGCACCGCCGACGCTGTCGGATTGCCGGGCATGAACCGCGCCTCGGCCGAGCCGAGGGTCAGCACCCAGGGGATGTCGCTCCGGAACAGGCGGCGGCTCGGCTGGGCCGCCGATCCGCGCGAAACCGCGCCGTGAAGCAGGGCGAATGCACGGCCCACCTCGCGGAGAAGCGCGGGCGCGACCGGCCCGGCGATCAGCTTCGACATCAGCGAATCGGCGGACGTCACATATTCGATGGTGAGCAGCTTGTTGCTCTCCTGATAGTGGTGATAGCGCGGCAGCCAGTGCGCCAGCCGGCCGAATTCCGCATCGTTCGCCGTCAGCCAGAAGATCGCCGCCTCGGTCCACATCGTCATCGCGTCGGGAGCGTCGGCATCCTTCGGCTGCTTCAGGGTGAAGGACGGCGCATCGGATCGCTCGACGCGCACCATGTGGTTGCGCCCGATGCTTTCATGCACCGTCACCGTCCCGTCGAGCAGCTCCGCGGGCGTCACCAAGCCGATCCGGAGCAGATGATGGATGGCGTCGAGCCGCGTCAGCATGCGCCTTTTGTTTCCGATTTCCGCAATCGATGCCACTGAAAAATCAGTTGGAAGCAATGATGGCAAAGTACTAGCGAAAACAGCACGACTTTTGTGCCTCTGAGGAAATGGTCCATATCGGACCGATCATATTGCAATCGCAGAAACGACGGGACTAGCCTCTCCCGCTATTGCGCGCCGAGTCTTTCGGCCGCGAAGAAGAGGGGAATCATCAAAATGGCAGAGAAAAAAGGATCGTCCATCCGTTTCGATGATTTTGTCGGTGCTGTTCATGCCGATCCAGCGGCAGCAGAACCTTCCTTCCTTCTGTCTGGTTACATTGGCCGCAGCGACAATGAGGCCAATCTGCGTATCTATCCCGATGCCAGCCTCGGCCACTGGTTCGAAGTGCCGCAGGAAGACGTCATCCATTCGATGCCGCAGTCCGATTCGCCGCTCGGCGGCTCGCATGTCTGGGTGCGCGCTTCCGCGAACATCACGCCCGGCGCTCCGAAGGTCGCGACTCCGGCCGGCGGCGAGGAAGGCGACGGCGACGGCGTCAACCCGGTGCCCGATACCGGCATCTTCAATCCGCTCCAGACCATCCACCCGACCTTGTGGACCCAGATCGGCTGCCACACTGCGGTTCAGAACTGCGGGCCGGTGACGATCCACCCGACGATCTGGACCCAGATCGGCTGCAACAGCCAGGCCGGCTGTATCGAGACCGTCGCGTGCCTCCCGCACGGCGGAGCGGAGATCGCGCAGGCGCAGGCACATATCAGCCTGCCGGGCTGCATCCACACCGGCACGGGCTGCGCGCCGATCACGGCGCGGACTCTGGCGACCTTGTGCACCCATCCCGGCCATTGCCCGCCGCACACGCAGTCCTTCGTCTGTCCGCCGATCACGGCGCGGACTCTGGCGACCTTGTGTACCCATCCCGGCCATTGCCCACCGCACACGCAGTCCTTCGTCTGTCCGCAGAACACGGCCGCGACCGTATGTACCCAGCTCGGATGCCCGCAGACGATCACCTGCCCGACGCGCTTCGGCTGCCCAACGCAGCTCGGCTGTCCAGTGACGGTCACCTGCCCCACGCGCTTCGGCTGCCCGACGCAGCTCGGCTGTCCGAACACGATCAGCTGTCCGCCCCATGGCGGCGGCGGCGGCCTCCTTGCGCAGGCCCAAATGGCCAACCCGTCGATCGAGACGGTCTGCACCCAGGCGCCACCCTGCGTCGGCCATACCGGCTGGCAGGCATGCGGGCAGGAGCAGCAAGTCGGCAATATCGGCCATACTGGCTGGCAGGGATGCCACCTGATGAGCGCGCCACCGAACTGCCCGACCGTGCAGCAATGCCCGCACCCGCTGAGCGCGCCGCCGAACTGCCCGACCGTGCAGCAATGCCCGCACCCGCTGAGCGCGCC
>Ga0196965_1000246_pt1 | contig 38124 bp, 30 predicted proteins | sample S1_20metaG_FD_148668 | JGI IMG/M metagenome (GOLD analysis project Ga0196965, IMG submission 148668) | Soil microbial communities from Anza Borrego desert, Southern California, United States - S1_20 | ecosystem: Environmental > Terrestrial > Soil > Desert | place: USA: California | collected...
CCGGCCGGACTCAACATTGTTACCGGCACTTCTTTGGAGAAGGAGGTTAACGTTGCATTAAGCAATACTTTCGGATTCGGGGGTCACAACGCGAGCGCCGTGTTCCGAAAAGTGAGGCAATAAAAATGGATACCTGTTCGGGTATCCATTTTCTTTAGTTTTTGGCTATTACTCGTCTTCCGCGAAAACAATTTCATCGCGAATCTCAAGCTTGGAGACGTAATGCTGCGGTTGCTGGTCCTTTAGCGGCTTCCATTTTTCAGGATATTCTATTCTTACGGGTTGGTTGAGCAATTTTGATTTCAGTTCATCAAAACTAATATGCGGCCGGTTTTTCTGGTCAAGGTAAAATATTTCAGAACGATCCTGGAGCTTCACAACAAGATCCTTCAGCGCTGTCTCATACACTTCTGCAACCACGCCATGATCAGTCACAACGGTTTGTTCCGCCTGAAGGCGTTCCGGGCTCCATGTCGACATTACTATTGCTATGAACAATAACAGTCCTGCTACGATGATGATGTTGGATCTCATAATACAGTCGGTTAGCGTTAAATCCTAAATCCAGAATGTGGGGGGATTTTAAACATACAAAAAAAAACTGGAGAAAGAAAGGTGCCGGCTGGCGAAATCCGGGCGAATGAACATTAAAGCAGTTGAATGAAAGAACTAAAATTTGAGGGTGAATATTGTTTGAACATCAGGTTGCGATACCACTGAAAGAGACCCGTTATGCATTTGCATGATTTGTCGCGACAAGCTTAATCCGATTCCCGAACCTGTTCTTTTTGTCGTGTAAAACGGCACGAAGATGTGTTCCAGCGCTTCCCTGATAATGCCCGGCCCATTGTCGATTACTTCAATTTTAATGACATTCTCGTCATACCGGCCGATTAGCCTGAGTTCCGGGTGCTCGGTCTCAGCGAGGGCCTCAACTGCATTCTTCAATAAGTTGATGAGGACCTGTTCAATCATTTCAATATCACATTGAAGCGTGAGGTATTCAGAAGATGACTCGTAATGAAAATTGATTTTTGTTTTTTTGATTTCATTTTTCATCAGTTGGGAAACCTTCTCAATAAGATCCTTCAACTTCACTGTTGTCATTTTGGGTTTCGGTAATGAAGTATATTCGCGATACGCGTCAATAAACTTGATCAAACCACGACTGCGGTTTTCGATTGTGCCCAGGCCTTCGCGGAGATCATCAGCCCCTTCGTCTTTTAATTCCCAGTGTTCATCCACTCTATGCATGTCGTGGTCAAGAATCTCCCGCAAAGTTGATGTGAGTGATGAGATAGGTGTGATTGAGTTCATGATCTCGTGACGCAAGACACGTGTCAGGTTTTGCCACGCTTCCAGCTCTTGCTTTTGCAGTTCAGGCTGAATGTTTTGGAGGGTTACGAGTTTTACGTCAACAGCGCGTATTCGCAACTCTGTTGACTGGATCGTCAGGTAAAGTTCTTCACCTGCTTTGTAGAGTTCACTCTTCCCGGATTCCACAGTGTTGATCGCGTGGTAGAGTCGTGGGTTGATTTGAATGAGCTCTTTTATATTCTTGATTGCCGTAATGCCGAGAAAACGTTTTGCATTGGTATTCATCAACTGCACTTCTCCTTCTGTGTCGAATGAAAGAATACCTGTTCTTACCTGTTGAACTACTGTGTTGAGATATTGCCAGTGTTCTTCTTTTTCAGATCGCGCTTTGCGAAACGCCTCCAGTACTTCATTAAAAGCGACATTGAGATCCTTGAAGCTCTTGCCAAGTTTATTATCGGATGTGAACCCTGAGATGAAATCCGAATATTTCACGGACTCAAGAAATCGCGTGAGCTTCCTATTGGTCTGCGAAACAAAGCGATAGATCTCGACAAGCTGCCCGATAATAACGGTGAATGTGAGAATGGCGGCAAACAGCATGTTAGGTCTTGATATCATAAAGACAAACAAGGCCATGGTAATACCGAGAAAAACAACGCGAAGGGCTACGCGCGTGGGGAAATCATTAAAACCGTATCGCATGAATAATCTTCAGCACAAAATGTGAACGAAGATATGCCAAATTAATGACAACAGCGCTAGGTTTTGACCGCCGATCACAGCCCGTATTTCTCGAGCCTTCTGTACAATGATGAACGTGTCAACCCGAGTTCGGAGGCAGCCTGTGTGATATTGCCGTTGTACTTTTTTAATACTTTCCTGATCAATAGTTTCTCTACTTCTTCAAGGTTGAATTGGTCGAGATTCAGCTGACTGTTATCCTCTTTTCCATTTGAAGCGGTAAAGTTAAAGTCTTCCGGTTGGAGGACATTTGCGTTGCTGAGAATTACTGCGCGCTCAATAGCGTGTTGCAACTCCCGGATATTCCCGGGCCAGTTATGCTTATGCATCCGTGTCATCGCTGCATCGCTGATCTTCGAAACAGTTTTCTCATACTTTGCTGCATAGAATTTCAGGAAATGGTTTGCAAGAAGTGGAATATCTTCAAAGCGTTCGCGCAACGGCGGAATTTCAATTTCAATTGTGTTGATCCTGTACAACAAGTCCTGGCGGAATTTGTTTTCTTTCACCATCTCGTAAAGAGGCATATTCGTCGCACAAATGAGCCGGATGTCGATCGGCGTATCTTTATTCGACCCGACACGGCTTACCTTCCTGTTTTGGAGAACTGTAAGTAGTTTCGCCTGCAATGGCATCGAGAGGTTTCCAATCTCATCAAGGAACAGCGTTCCGTTATTGGCAAGTTCGAAACGTCCGGCGCGATCCTCTTTCGCATCGGTGAACGACCCCTTTTTGTGACCGAATAATTCGCTTTCAAAAAGGGTCTCTGTAATTGATCCAAGATCGACGCTGGCAAAGTTCTGATTCTGCCGCGCAGAATTTTTATGGATCGCGCGCGCGATCAATTCCTTTCCAGTTCCATTCTCACCGAGGATCAACACATTCGCGTCTGTTTTTGCGACCCTGTCTATCGTCTGAAAAATTTTGTGCATCACGGGGCTGGTACCGATAATGTCGATGAACTTTCCGTTAAGCGCCTGGTTGATCTCCTGATTCTTTATTTTGAGTGTTTCAACTTCATCGCGTGTTTCGCGTAATCGCATCGCCGAAAAAAGAGTGGCGAGAAGTTTCTCGTTTTCCCATGGTTTCAATACGAAGTCTGTAGCGCCAGCCTTAATTGCTTTGACGGCCATTTGAATGTCGCCGTAGGCTGTGATCAATACAACGACTGATGAAGGATCAATCTGTAAAATTCTTTCAAGCCAATAATATCCTTCGCTGCCGCTGCTTACATCCTTTGTAAAGTTCATATCCAGAAGAATAACATCATAGTCTTCGTTATTCATCAGGGATGGTATTGCTTCCGGATTCTTTTCGATATCGACCTGTTGGAAGTGTCGCTTGAGGTGCATCTTTGCTGCTTTCAAAAGATCCTCGTTGTCATCTACGATCAGAATCTTTCCATGTTTGCTGTCTGCCATTGATCAGGGTTTAAGGTACCGGCAAGTGGTTCGTTTTCGAAACTTGCTGTCCGGTAGTGGGCAAACGCTATACCGAAATTGATTTTCAGCCGAAAATCGAAGAAACGGCCAAAATTGTTGAAAAACGGTGGTTCAGCGTGTTCGATCGCGGACAGGCCCGTTCACATATGAACGAAGAAACGAGCAGAATCAAAGAAAAAAGCTGGCTGAAATGGCCTCAGGTCACTTGGCACGTTTGTTGGCATTCGTGACTCGTTCTCGTGAAATCGAACGCTAAACAATGGACAAACAATTAAAAAAGAAGAAGTGGACAATCAAGCGAATCGCGACCTACGGCGGTATTGCGTTGTTCACAGTTTTTGTCGGTTATCAATTCATATTTGCTGACAGAAGATCAAAACTGAAAATTGAAAAAGATAAAATCACGATATCGACCGTTGAACGTGGTGTCTTCCAGGAGACAATTCCGCAAACAGGGATTGTTGAGCCAAGCAGAACAGTTTTTCTTGACGCAATTGAAGGCGGTACAATCAAACGTGTTGTGGCTGAAAGTGGATCTATGTTAAAGAAGGGAGATATAATTCTCGAGTTAAGCAACCTTAACCGCGAGCTTGATGTCTTACAACGTGAGGCGCAGCTAAATGAAAGCATCACACGCCAGCGTGACACGCGTCTGGCCATTACACGAAACGATCTGGAGCAAAGACAGATGCTTGCATTGATTGATAACCAGTTGCAAATCCTTGGTCCACAATATCGTCGTCAGAAGCAACTTTATGAAAAGAAGCTGATCTCTAAGCAAGACTTCGAGCGGACAGAAGCGGATTACAACTACAATTTGGAACGTCGGAAGATCACGTATGAAGTTTATAAAAATGATTCACTTGACCGGATTCGTCAGTTGCGCGAACTTTCATATTCCGAAAAGAAGATGACTGAAAGCCTTGAAGGTGTCGGCCAAATTCTGGATAACCTGATCATTCGCGCACCAATCGACGGCCAGTTATCAAGACCACAACTAGACGCCGGACAAAGTGTAAACCCTGGACAACGTCTGGGCCAGGTAGACGTGGTTGGAAGCTATAAGGTAAGAGTACCGATTGATGAATTGTATCTTCCGCGGATTGTAACGGGGTTACACGCTGAAACAACTTTTAACAATCAGGATTATCTCCTTGAGATTGCGTACATCTACCCAACGATTACAAACGGAAGGTTTGACGTTGATATGAATTTTGTTGGAGAAGTTCCTACAGGTATCAGAAGAGGTCAGTCGCTTCGTTTGAGAATACAGCTTAGCCAGTCATCTGAAGAGTTGTTGTTGCCTGTTGGCGGATTCTATAAAGACACCGGTGGTAACTGGGTATATGTTCTTGATTCAGAAAACAGAGCAGTGAAACGCGATATTAAATTGGGGAGGAAGAATCCTGAGAACTTTGAGGTGCTGGAAGGCCTTAAACCAGGCGACCGTGTCATCACTTCATCTTACGAGAATTTTGGAAACAATGAAGTTTTATTGCTAAACTAGTAACCATTTCAAAAAATAAAAGTAACCTCTAGCAGAACTTTTGCGTCATACTGAACATCAAACTATCATAAACACACAGAAATTTAAACGCCATGATCAAACTTAAAAACCTCGAAAAAGTCTACACGACAGAAGAAGTCGAAACAACGGCATTGAATAACATCAACCTTGAAATCAAAGATGGCGAATTCGTTGCCATCATGGGTCCTTCCGGTTGTGGTAAGTCTACATTGCTAAACATCGTTGGATTGCTTGACAATCCATCAAATGGTGAGTACTACTTCGGCGAACATGAAGTTGCAAAGTATTCTGAGCGTCAACGCGCGCAGTTAAGAAAGGGATCGATCGGTTTCGTTTTCCAGAGCTTTAACCTGATCGACGAGCTTACCGTTTTCGAAAACGTTGAATTGCCATTGCTCTACCTGAAAGTTCCGGCATCTGAGCGCAAGCAAAGAGTTGAAGAAGTGCTGGAGCGCATGAACATTATGCACAGAAGAAATCACTTCCCGCAGCAATTATCAGGCGGTCAGCAACAACGCGTTGCTATTGCCCGGGCCATTGTAGCGAAGCCTAAAGTGATCCTTGCCGATGAACCTACTGGTAACCTTGACTCAGCAAATGGTGAGGAAGTGATGAAGCTTCTTTCACAATTGAATGAAGAGGGAACAACCATCGTCATGGTAACGCACTCTCCTTACGATGCAAACTATGCGCACAGAATCGTGAACCTGTTCGACGGTAAGGTTGTGACTGAGAACATCAAAGAACATTTTCACATTTAGTATTCGGCGCATGCTGGACATACCAGGCTGATTATGGCGGTCGTTAGACGGGCCTGGATTGAAGTAGCAGACCTTTCGGTTTACCCCGAGAGGTCTTTTTTTTGAACACATGCCTGTTCGTGTATGAACAGTTTCAGATGAACAGTTGCAAAAAATGGCTCATTCCAGAAGGATTGCGCAATGGCATATTTATTGGCGTCGCGATGCAACCTTAATCCTTAAATGACAGTCTTAGTAATGTTTTAAACCCCGACCCATGATCAAAAACTACCTATTAATCACATGGCGCAGTATGATGAAGAACAAACTTTTCATCTTCATCAACATGCTGGGTCTTGCCATCGGCATCGGATGTTGTATCGTCGCATATTTTAACTGGGAGTTCGATTCCACTTTTGATTCGAACCATGAACGAGCATCGAATATTTATCGCGTAAGCTCAATACGTGAATTTGAAGGCAGCCATCGTCTTTACGGGCATGCGCCCGAGCCACTGGGGCCTGCAATAAGCGCTAACATCGCGGACGTTAACGCGGTTGTTCGGCTCAACTGGTCGTGGTCAAATTTTAAAGTAGATGACAATCTTTTCCCAGGAGGGCTGGCCTACGTGGATGGCTCGTTATTCGAAGTTTTTTCGTTTGAACTTCTAAATGGAGATTCCAAAGGCCTCGCCGATAAATCCAAGGTTTTCATTAGTGATGAGCTTGCTTTGAAGCTTTTTAATTCAGTCGATGTCGTTGGTAAACAGGTAACGCAGGTAATGGGAGGGAAGCAAAAAGAATTTGAAGTTGGCGGAGTTTATAAGAAGCCACCTCCGAACTCAAGCTTCCATTGGTCGGCGTATGCGAACTATGAGAATTACTTTGACGAAGCTACCGATGTTACGAGAGAAGACTGGAAATTCCGCAACATGACGTTTGTTGTGATTCAAAATGCGGATAGGTTGGACGTTGTTCGGAAGCAACTGCAGGAGTACAAGGCTTTCAACAACAAAGTTCGCGAGGATTTCCAGATAAGTGAATTTGTTCTGGATCCTTTCGTGGGCATGGCCCGGCGCGACAGGGCTGAAGACACATGGAGCTATACAAGGGGATCAAGCCCTACCGCAGCCGTGATATCGCCAATCATCATGGCCGTTTTGGTATTGCTTATCGCATGCTTTAACATGACCAATACCGCGATAGCAATTTCGTCAAGACGATTGAAAGAAATTGGTATCCGCAAAGTAATGGGCAGTATGCGGCATCAATTGATTGTCCAGTTTCTCGGCGAAACAACCTTCATTTGTTTCATAGCATTGTTCCTTGGCTTGTTCCTCGGCGAAGTTCTTCTCGGGTCGTGGAATGCAATGTGGGAGAATATGAAACTCACGTCGCATTACCTGGACAACCCAATGTTTCTGATTTTCATAGTAGCTGTTCTTGTTTTTACTGCGCTGATCGCTGGCGGATATCCCGCTTTTTACATCAGTCATTTTGAGCCAGTATCGATCCTGAAGGGAAAGCTGAAGTTTGGCGGCACGAACATGTTTACGCGCGTACTACTAGTGATGCAGTACATGATTTCTCTGCTGGCAATTATTTTTGCCATCGCGTTTTATGGCAACTCCGTTTTCCAACGTGATTTTGATATTGGATTCAATCCGCACAACGTCATTATCGCGTACGTGGAAAATCAGGGCGAGTACGAAACGTACAAGAATGCTTTGTCTCAAAACAAAGATATCACAAGCATAGCCGGATCGCAGCACAGTATTTTTTCGTCGGGATATAATGATCCGGTGAAACATGAATCAAAACAACTTGAAGCCGATATCATTGAAGTTGGTGATGATTATTTGAAAACTATGGGATTGGCGTTGGTTCAAGGCCGGGATTTTCAGAAAGATTCAGAGACTGATCGGAAGGAATCAATAATCGTAAGTCAGAAATTTGCCGATGTATTTAATTGGACGGATCCTATCGGCAAAGAAGTCATCTGGATGGACACCGTTAAGTTCTACGTAGTGGGTGTTGTGAAAGACGTTTACACTAATGGCCTCTGGCGAGAGATGGATCCATTGATGATCCGGTACACAAGTCCTGACAAATACTCACACGTAATTGTCAACATTCCATCGCAGAAAGTGAAAGACGTGAACAAGTTTATGGAAGCACAATGGAAAGAGATCTTCCCTAACCGGCTTTACAACGGCAGAGTGATTAATGAAGGCATGGTTGAATCGCAACAAGTCAATTCGAACATCGTGAGTATGTTCGCATTCCTCGGTCTTGTGGCATTAATTCTATCGGCAACCGGGTTATTTACACTCGTATCGCTCAACATTATCAAACGAATGAAAGAAATTGGCGTACGAAAGGTGCTTGGCGCTTCTATTGGGAATATCACGCGAATAATTAACACGGAGTTTGCAATAATGCTTACGCTAGCATCGATTTTGGGTGCCGTTGCAAGTTACTTCCTGGTTGATATATTGATGGGAAGCATTTGGAAATATTACCAGTCGACAACCAATATGACGTTTGTCGTTTCAATTTCCATTATGTTTTTGATTTCGGCAATTGCGGTTGGGTACAAGGTTTTCAGTGCCGCGTCTATGAACCCGGTGAGCACATTACGAACCGAATAAAAAGATCTATCAAAACTGTAACGTACTTTATATAACCGGCGTCAAAGGTTCAAATACTGAATACAATGTTCCAGAACTATTTCAAAGTTGCCCTTCGCAATATTTTAAAGCACAAGTTTTTTTCAGCGATCAATATTCTCGGCATGACAATCGGCATTACTGCGTGCCTTATGATTGTTTTGTATGTGAATGATGAGCTTAGTTATGATCGTTTTCATGTAAACGCGGAACGAATTTACCAGGTTGGGCTGCACGGTAAAATTGCCGGACAGGATATTCGTACGGCTACGACCTGCCCGCCACTCTTTGATGCAATGGCGAATGAAATCCCCGAAGTAGAAGCGTCGATCCGGCTGTCTCCTTACTACGGAAAGCCGGCGATCAAGTACGACGAAAAAGCTTTTACAGAAGAACGGGTAGTCTTTGTCGACTCAAATTTCTTTCAATTCTTTAGCTATCGGCTGATTCAGGGTGATCCCAACACTGCGTTGGTTGAACCGAATACGTTGGTTTTTACCGAGTCGCTTGCGAAAAAATATTTTGGAGATGAGAGTCCGTTAGGGAAGATTGTTACAGTTGGGAATGAAAACACATCTTACAAAGTAACGGGTGTTGCCGAAGACGCGCCAACGAATTCACACTTTCTCTACAACGTCCTGCTTTCATCCGCAGGAAACGAGCAACTGCAAAGTACGGTTTGGTTAAACAACAATCTGTTTACGTATTTTTTACTGAAGGAGAACGCAAGTGTTGAAAGCGTTAATCAAAAATATACTTCGCTCGTTGAAAAATATGTGGGACCAGAGGTTGAAAGGTTCATGGGGATGTCGCTCAAGCAGATGCAGAGTCAGGGCGGTGAGTATGGTTATTATTCAACGAAACTTTCGGATATACACCTCCATTCTACGTCGGCAAATGATCTGGAGCCAGGCGGTAATATCATGTACATATACTTTTTCGGAGGTATTGGTATTTTTATCATCGTTATTGCTTGCATCAATTTCATGAACCTGTCGACAGCGCGTTCTGCGGGTAGGGCGAAAGAAGTTGGATTGCGTAAGACGCTTGGCTCGTTGCGCGGTCAGATGATAGGTCAATTTCTCGCCGAGTCGATGATGTACAGCTTCGCCGCGGTTGTCCTTGCGTTGACGTTATGTTATTTCCTGTTGCCCCAGTTCAATCTGCTGGCGGGTAAACAACTTGGGATGGACGTTCTCTTTAGTCCATTGTTTGTCGGTGGCGCGATTGGCCTCGTGCTTTTTGTCGGCTTCGTGGCTGGAAGCTATCCGGCGTTCTATCTGACCTCATTTAACGCAGTAGAAGTGTTGAAAGGAAAAGTTCGCTCTGGAATGAAGAGCAAAGGCGTAAGAAGTTTTCTTGTTGTCTGTCAATTCGCGCTTTCAATTTTCCTGATCATATTCACGCTTGTGGTGTATGAGCAAATCGCATACATGCAGGAAAAGAATCTTGGGATCGACAAGGAAAATATTCTTGTGCTGCAAAACGCAAACCGGCTTGGTACCAATAAGGACGCATTTAAAACTGCTTTATCTCAGGAACATGGCGTTGTAAAAGTTAGCTACACAAACAATACTTTCCCGGGCGTAAACAATACAACTGTGTTTAAAGCTACAGGCTCAGAGCAGGATCATATCATGGGTGTCTATTATGCCGATTACGATCATATCGATGTCATGAAAATTGAAATGAAAGAAGGGAGATATTTCTCAAAGGATTTTCCTTCCGACTCAACCGCAATCATATTGAACGAAGCTGCTGCAAAGGAATTCGGATTCACGGAGCCTGTTGGCCAGGAACTTTACTATGCTCCAACCGAAGAACGTTTGCGTGTAGTTGGCGTCATAAAAAACTTTAATTTTGAGTCATTCAAAGAGCAGGTTCGTCCATTATCCATTCGTTTGACTGAGAATAGTAACAGCCTCCTGGTGCGTTACGAAGGAAGCGCACAAGCACTCATCAGCAATCTGGAAAACTTGTGGAAAGCAAATGCGAGTAACGAGCCGCTTGAATATACATTCCTTGATCAGGAGTTTGATCAACTGTTCCGGGCTGAACAACGCATGGGCACTTTGTTCAGTATATTTTCTGGCCTCGCAATCTTTATAGCATCATTAGGTTTGTTTGCTCTTGCTGCGTTTACATCTGAACAGCGTACGAAGGAAATCGGAATCCGCAAGGCGATGGGTGCTTCAGTTTTCGGGTTGACGCTTTTACTTTCGAAGGAATTCACACGTCTTGTTATCATTGCGTTTGTTCCCGCAGCCATTGCAGGCTGGTGGATTTCGAATCAATGGCTCGGTGGTTTCGCTTACAGAATTGACGTGAGCCCGTGGGTAATCATTGCGAGCGGTCTGGGCGCTATTGTCATTGCATGGATCACTGTGAGCTATCAGTCGATCAAAGCCGCGGCGATCAATCCGGTGCAGTCGTTGCGATATGAATAAAATGAAAAAGGCGCCGAAAGGTGCCTTTTTTTGGCAGCTAGTCGATCAACCAGATTTGAATTGTATTGAAAGATTATTTCGTTTGACTTTTGGACAACTTCCCGGAAAGAACTTCTGCAATCATAACATTCATCAGGATTAACGTCATTCCGTAAAAGATATCTTCTACTGGAATGGTGCCAATTCGGATGCCAAGGTTTTCGGCATCATCATACCAGACAACGGGTTCCGCAATGAATGAACCGGTTAGAATTCCGTTCACGATAAAAAACGGGATAAGCAGAATCGCGTACGTGAGATAGAAAATTCCACGTCCCTGACTTTTTAAAACGAAGATGTCAACGGTAAGCACAATGCTCAGTGCCAGGAATGTTGTTGCAGTGTACCACCTTGTGAAGTTGAAGATGAGAATCGTCACTGAAAGAACAAGCATCATGACGGAGATAGCCATACCGTTCGGAAAATTTGCTTTCGGAAGTAAAGCTTTAAAAGCCTCATACGTAAACAAACATGCGTATGGGATGCAGATAAAGAATAGCAATTCTTCAAGGGGCAATTTCCCCACGTACACTCCTGTCAGGTATTGCTTGTTGAAACCCCAAACGCCCATTCCAGTGAAAACTTCATCCCACACAATGAAAATAACTGCGGTGATGAATATTGATGGCAAGTAGTATTTCCATTTACTGGTAAATCGCAACCGGGGATGAAACGAGAATAATAATGGAACAATGAGCGTTGCCAGATCAACAAGAAGATATAGAAATTGTTTATGCAACTTATTGCGTTTCAGTTGGGGCTTTTCTATGGACAAATTCTTTTGTATCGTACTTTCGCCGTGCTATCAGGAACCCGAATGCTTCACATCCTTCCTTCGCGTGCCTGCTATGGTGTACGTAATGGGCATTAATCATTCGCTGAAGATATCTGCTCTTGTTTTTCGGTAACCAACGTATCCGCTGGTGAACAATAATGTCGTGGAAGATAAGATAGAAGAGTCCGTAAAGAAAGATCCCGAACGCAACAGCGAGCATGTATGGGTTATAAGAGACAAGACTAAAATAGTAAAACATTGCGATTGAGGGGATGCTGAACACCACACCAAACAAGTCATTTTTTTCAAGCGTGTGTTCATGCACTGTATGATGAGATCTATGCCAGCTCCATAAAAATCCGTGCATGATAAATTTATGAGTGAACCAAGCAACTAACTCCCAAAAGAGAAAAGTACCAACCGTAATTGCCGAACATATCAATATCAATTGCCAGTTCATACGTGTTGTCTTAGTGGCGTTTTAGTTACAGCAAAAATGTTCCGGATTATCTCTTCGCGATACTCGAATATCTTCTTTACCTGGTTGTCGACAAAAAGCCAGTTTGCCAGTCTTCCAATGATTCCGTAAGGTATTGCATAATGTATTTCATCTGTCATTTCAACACCACCAGCGACTTCTTTGAAGCGGTGTTCATGATGCCAAAGCGCATAAGGGCCGAAAACCTGATCGTCTACGAAGTAAACCGGTTCGTGCACGTGTGTAATTTCAGTCATCCAATCTGAAGTGACTCCGGGGAGAATGCCAATCTTGTACCGCATTACTTGTCCTGCATACATAGGCGAGCCATTTCCTGAAATGTATACAATTTTGAAACGCATATGCGGCGGCGTGATGCGCGCCAGGTTTGTCGGACTCGAAAAGAAGTCCCAAGCCGCCTGTATTGTTATCGGCAAGAACTGATTTTGTATGAGATGATATATCTTCATTTATCGTAAAACAGGTTTTTCTTTAGAAAGTTATCGTTTTTCGAGCGCAACGCTGTATATTCTTAAAGCTCTTTCACGAGCGTATTGATGGTTCACAATTGGTTCCGCATATTCTGAAGTGACAAACTCGGGCACCCATCGCTTAATGTAAATGAAATCAGGATCAAATCGTTTTGCCTGGAGTTCTGGGTTGAAGATTCGAAAATAAGGTGCTGCATCACAACCACATCCTGCAGCCCACTGCCAGCCTCCATTATTAGAGGCAAGATCGTAATCTAAAAGTTTTTCAGCGAAATAAGCTTCGCCCCATCGCCAGTCGATCAACAAGTGCTTTGTAAGAAAACTTGCTGTTATCATCCGCACGCGATTGTGCATGAAACCTGTTTGATTCAACTCGCGCATGCCCGCGTCGACCAGTGGATAACCGGTCATTCCATCGCACCATTTCTGAAAATCCGTTTCCTCATTACGCCATTGGATTCGTTCATAAGCAGGTTTGAAACATTGATTGGTGACGTGAGGGAAATGCCAGAGGATCATTTGATAGAATTCACGCCAGATAAGTTCGTTCAGCCACGTTTCGTTTTTCTTGCTTGCGAGTTGTACGAGTTTTCGGATACTTACTGTCCCAAACCTAAGATGGACGCTCAACCTTGACGTTCCATTTATTGAAGGAATATCGCGCGTTCGGTGATAATTGGTAATTACATCCGTATTGATCAGTCTTGGAGGCATGGCAATCTCACTGCGCTGAAAGCCGATGTCTTCGTGAGTCGGTAATGCCAGCGGTTTGATTCTCTGGAAAGAGGAAAGATATTTCTCGGATGAAAAAACGTTCAATGACGAATCGTTGAGTTTACTTTTCCAACGTTTATTATAAGGCGTGAACACCGTGTAAGGCTCGCCGGAATCTTTCACAACTTCGGACTTTGAGAAGATCACCTGATCTTTAAAGGTAATGAAATCACAGGCTTTCGAGTTTAGGATATTTTTGATGTCATCATCCCGCTTTCGTGCATACGGTTCATAATCTTCATTGGCATATACGCACTTTGGATTGAGGCCTTTGAATATTTCGATAGGATCGCCATGCAACACCAGGAGTGAAGTCCCGTTTTTTTCCAGTTGATCTTTTAATGTTCTAAGACATTCCAGGATGAAAGTTATGCGCGCATCACGGGTGTCATCGAGTTCAGTCAGAATCTTCGTGTCGAAAATAAAAAGTGGAATCACGTTGTTCGACACACGGAGCGCATGATATAAACCTGCATTGTCCCGTAACCGCAAATCACGCCTGAACCAAAAGATGGTTGTCTCTTTGTCGACTAAATCAGGCATGTTCAAATGAAACAAATTATAGAATGGTTGCTGGAGCGGCAGCTGGATGCTCAAGAATCAGTTTGAACCAAAAAGTGTAACGCTCCGCGTTTTTCTTCACATCCTGTCTCAGCCAGTCAACATTGGCATATTTCCATTCGGCCACTTCATTTGGGTTGATCTGCGGCTCGCCTTCAAATGTACCGACAAATACGTGATCATATTCGTACTCAACGAGCTCGCACTCAAGCTCAGCCCTATAAATAAATTTATAAGCAAATGCCGGATTAGCATCGATCCCCATTTCCTCATTCAATCTCCGACGTGCGGCTAACTGAACAGGTTCATCGGGTTTAGGATGACTGCAACATGCGTTCGTCCAGAGCCCGGCGCTGTGGTATTTGTTGGCGGCGCGCTTTTGCAGCAGCATCTCTCCTTTTGCATTATACAGTACAACCGAAAAAGCCCGGTGGAGTTTCCCCTGACGGTGCGCTTCCATCTTGTCCATGCTGCCGATAGCATTATCATCTTCATCGACAAGAATTACTTTTTCCATCAGATAATATTTAATTGATGTTTAATATACGAATAGGCCAGTAACGTCGCTTTATGCCGGTTCCGGATTCGAATGCGGTTTTGTAAAACCAGCGCTGATGGCGTATTCCGTATTTTTTTAAACAACGCAAGATAGTACACATAAGCAACGTAAACACCCAGCTTTGAAGTTCGGGGTAATTGCCGGATTCCGACGAAAGCTTTTGCAAAATCAGCTGCTATGCTGTCCTCAATCTGTTTTTTAGTACCGTCGGAAAAGTGGCTCATATTGACATTCGGAAAGTAGTTTCTTCCTAAATCCAAAAAATCAGCTTTTAGATCCCGTAAGAAGTTTACTTTCTGGAATGCAGCGCCGAGATTCATCGCAAACGGCTTTAATCTTTCATACAGTATTGGATCGCTGTCGCAGAATATTTTCAGACACATTAATCCTACAACTTCAGCCGAGCCTAAAATGTATTGCCGAAATCCCGCCGCTGTATAGGTTTTCTGATCAAGGTCCATCTCCATGCTCCTGAGGAACTGGTCGACGTGACTAATGTCGATATCATATTCACGTACAGTTTGCTGGAAAGAATTTAGTATTGGATTCAGGCTCACGCGCTCTTCAATCGCGGCAAAAGTGTCATTCCTGAATTTTTGAAGCAACGCGCGTCTATCATAGTCATGGAAACTGTCGACAATTTCATCTGCGAAGCGCACATATCCATAGATCGTGTATATCGGATCGCGGAACTGTTTATGCAGACATAAAATGCCTAGAGAGAAGGAGGTACTGTACGACCTTGTTGTCAATCGGCTGCATTTTATTGAGACATCGTCAAACAATTTTTTCATTGTGTAATTGAGCTTTGGGATTAAAAGACTTTATAACATGCTTTGCGACAATCTCGCCGGAGATGAGCGAAGGTGGCACACCGGGGCCAGGTACCGTGAGCTGTCCTGTATAAAACAGGTTGCCTACCTTTTTGTTTACAATAGATGGCTTGAAATTCGCCGTTTGTCTAAGTGTATTCGCAAGACCATAAGCATTTCCTTTGTACGCGTTATAATCGGAAATAAAATCGTTGTGTGCGTATGATCGTTTGAAAGCAATATGGGGTCTTATATTTTCGCCGGTGATCGTTTCGATGCGATTGATAATCATATCAAAGTATCTTTCCCTTATAGCCTCGTCATCATGTAACCCAGGAGCTACCGGGATCAGAATAAATAGATTTTCGCAGCCATCCGGTGCAACAGTCGGATCTGTCTTAGATGGACATGATACATAAAACTGAGGAAGCGTTGGCCACCTGGGATCGTCATAAATCTCGTGCGCGTGCCTGCCGAAATCTTCGTCGAAGAATAAGTTGTGGTGTTCAAGTCTGTTCAGGCGTCGGTTAATGCCAACGTAGAAAATTAAACTGGAAGGTGCCATCACACGTTTTCTCCAATAGGAATCTGAATATTGTCGGAATTTTGCGGGTAAAAGTTCTTGTTCAACATGATAGTAATCAGCGCCCGCGATTATACAATCGGAGAGAAATAGCTTGTCAACTGACCACAAGCCTTTGGCACCCCTTCCATTCATTTCAATACGCTCTATTGCGTGGTTAAAATGAAACCGAACGCCAAGTGATTGGGCAAGTGTCGTCATGCCCTCAACAATTTTGAACATGCCACCCATGGGATACCAGGTGCCCAGCGCCATGTCGGCATAATTCATCATAGTATAAAGCGCCGGAGTTTTCTCAGCCGTGGCACCCAAGAACAAAACGGGAAATTCCAGTAGCTTAATAATTCTTGGATCTTTAAAAAATTTCCGCACGTATTGTGACACGGATTGAAATACATGCAGTTTCAGTAATCCATTGAGTAAGGATGGCTCAGCAAATTCGAATAATGATAAACCCGGTTTATATACCAGGTGATTGATGGCAATGTCGTATTTGACTTTCGATTCGTTTAGAAAACGAATCAGGTTTTTGCCGCTGCCAGGTTCAATGTCATCGAATAGTTTACATAACGCCTCGATTCCCGCTGGCATATCGACATATTCATCTTTGGAAAAAAAGATCCGGTAAGAAGGATCAAGACGCTTTAGCGAATAATAATCAGACGTAGTTTTGCCGAATTGGTTAAAGAACTTTTCGAAGACATCTGGCATCCAATACCAACTCGGCCCCATATCATAAACGAACCCGTCAGATTCGAATTTTCTGGCGCGTCCTCCTGGTGACGAATTTTTTTCAAATACAGTAACTTCAAATCCATCCCTGGCTAGAAAGGATGCTGCTGCCAGTCCGGAAAACCCGGCGCCGATAACGGATGCTTTTTTCATAAACGGTAAAGTAAAATAGTCAATTAACCAGTCAACTTCTCCTGGATTTCCTTCCGCGCCTGAAAAATCCGGTTTTTAACAGTACCGATAGGGATGTTCAGATGCTCGGCGATTTCATTGTATTTATATCCAGTCGCATGCATCTTAAATGGAATTTGAAATTCTTCACGAACTTCATTTACCATGGTACAAATGTCGTTGTACCGGTAGTTTGCATCCGGTAAATTGAAAGTGTGCGTATCCGCGACAGTAAGGTGAAGAGATTTTATATCATCGGCGGACGTTCGTGTACGTTGCGTTTTTCGGTAGTTGTTGATGAATGTGTTACGCATGATGGTAAAGAGCCAGCCTTTAAGATTCGTGTTTTCACGAAAGTTGTTCCTATACATAAGCGCTTTTAAAATTGTATCCTGAACCAGGTCGAGTGATTGTTCACGATCAAGCGTAAAGCGATACGTGAAATTTTTCAGCGTGGGCGTAAGGCGGGCGATCTGCTGCGTTATATCCATTCCTTTCATGTCTAATGAGTTTTTGTACCTGTTAAACAAGTTTAGCGTATCGATCCTGAGATTAAACAAAGATGAGGACGTTATTTGAGAGCTGTTGAGCGGAATCAGCTTGACCGTGAATAAAATCGCAGTTATTCGGTAGTCACGTTAAACAAAATCAACTAAAGTTCGAAAGCAGTTCTTTTAGTTCTTTGGCGGATGCAAAGAAGCGTAAGTTGCCTGGAAATTTGAATGATGCGCGTCGCAAAAGTGGCCCGGATGCGAAAATCAATGTCTGCGGAAAATCGTCAGTTAATTTTTTCATATATGTATTCAACATGGCAGTTGCCGGCACTGACGTAAGTGCAGTGATCAGGATGTGTGGATTATGAATTTTGCATATTATCCTGAGATCTTCATGCGGAACAGATTGACCCAGGTAGAAAGTCTTGCATCCTGCTTTTCGGGTGATGTAATGAAAGAACAACAGGCCAATCTCATGCAGCTCTTGCTCAGGGAGGAACAGCACGACTCTGATTGTAGCGCGGGAATTTTTCGAAAGTGACGCTATCGCGACGAGTATTCGTTGCCGGATGAGATTAGAAATGAAATGTTCGTGGGCCGGTGTGATGTTCCCCGTTTGCCAGAGGATACCTATTTTTTCCAGGAAGGGATAGATCACCTCAGTGACGGCCGCTTCAAAACCATATCGCTGCTCAATTTTTGACATCTCATTCTCGAACTGCTCCTCGTCGAGGTCGATCATTGAAGTCAGCAGTCGATCGATAAAAATTTTTGCCTCCGTGTGATTTTCAGTCAGCTCGATCACAAGTCTGGTCAACTCATCCTGCTGCATTTTGGCAATGGCCGAGATTTTAAATCCATTATTGTTGAGTAACGAAACGTTTATGATTTTTTTAAGATCGTAGTCTGAGTAAAATCGGATGTTCGTCCTGGTTCGTTGCGGCTCAATCAGCCGATGTCTTTTCTCCCATATCCGGATGGTATGAGCCTTTATGCCGGACAGCTGCTCGAGCTCCTTAATTGAATAGGTTCCCATTACTAACGTTTTCCCTTTAACAGCCGAGTCAAGAAAATGTTTTTCATATGGACTGGGAATGATAACTTTAGTCGGATGACAGATTCGTTAAAGATAGGGAAAGATTGGTTTAGCGAAAGAGGCTGGTCGCCGTTTGAGTTCCAGCTTGACGCATGGAACGCTTATCTTAACGGATCCAACGGACTCGTGAATGCACCGACAGGCAGCGGAAAAACGTATTCGTTGCTGATGGCCGTTGCACTCGAGTTTATCCGCGCTAATCCTGATTATAAAAAGAAAAAGAATTCCGGGCTGCAGGCAATCTGGATCACACCCATCCGCGCTCTTTCAAAAGAAATCGAATTGTCGGCAACGCGACTAATTGAAGGACTTGAGCTACCGTGGAAGGTAGGAGTTCGCTCCGGTGACACAAAGCTGAAGGATCGTCAAAAGCAAAAGATCAAGCCACCGGAGATTTTGATAACAACGCCCGAAAGTCTTCACTTGTTACTGGCATCAAAAGGGTACAAAGAATACTTCAAGGATTTGAAAGTCCTCGTTGCTGATGAATGGCATGAGCTGATGGGGTCGAAGCGTGGTGTACAGGTAGAGCTCGCGCTTTCACGCTTGAAAACAATTGCACCTCAAATGAAAGTGTGGGGCATTTCGGCGACCATCGGTAACATGGAGGAGTCGCTTCAAGCGTTGCTCGGCAGTTATTACCAAAGGGGATTATATAAGATCATTCGCGCCAGTATTGAGAAGAAAGTTGAAGTTGTCTCGGTAATGCCCGAGTCTGTCGAGCGAATGCCATGGGCTGGACATCTTGGCATTCACCTTCTCGACAAAGTCATTGAAATTGTAAAGGCGAGTAACAGTGCGCTGATTTTTACAAATACCCGTAGCTTCGCCGAGATCTGGTATCAAAAAATGCTCGACAAGGCACCCGAGTTTTCGGGCGTGATTGCAATGCACCACGGTTCCATCAGCCAGGAGTTACGAAGTTGGGTTGAAGATCAGCTTCATGAAGGAAAACTGAAGGCGGTCGTGTGTACGTCGAGCCTTGACCTCGGCGTTGATTTTCGTCCGGTGGAAACAGTGATTCAAATCGGGGGGCCAAAAGGTATCGCGCGTTTTTTGCAACGCGCTGGGAGAAGCGGGCATCAGCCGGGCGCCATCAGCAGAATTTTTTTCGTGCCTACTCATTCGCTCGAGTTAATGGAGGCGGCGGGTATTCGTGAAGCAATTAAACGCGGTATTGTCGAAGACCGATATCCATATATCAGGTCATTCGATGTTTTAATTCAATATCTGATTACGCTTGCAGTTTCGGACGGATTCGCGCCGCAGGAAATTTATCACGAGATAAGACAAACTTTTAGTTTTTCGTCAGTTACTGAGGATGAGTGGCATTGGTTGTTAAATTTCATTACGACCGGGGGGGATTCGCTGCGTGCTTACGACGAGTACCGAAAAGTTTCTGTCGTCAATGGTTTGTACAAAGTTGAGAACAGACACATCGCAATGAAGCATAGGCTTTCCGTTGGAACAATCGTCGGTGATAGCAGCTTGCACATCCGCTTTGTTACAGGGAAGTATCTTGGCACGATCGAAGAATATTTCATCGCGCGCCTCAATCCGGGTGATGTGTTTTGGTTTGCCGGAAGAAATCTGGAGCTCGTGAGAATAAAAGAAATGGAAGTGCATGTGCGAAAGACGAATCGGAAGTCGGGTTTGGTCCCTTCATGGATGGGAGGGAGGATGCCCTTGTCTTCGCAGATGAGTGAGATGATCAGACTGAAGATTAACGAGGTCGTTGAAGGTGTTGATAGTGATCCTGAGATGCAGTTTCTTCACCCGCTTTTTCAATTGCAGAAATACAGGTCGCACTTACCGGGAAAGCACGAATTCCTGATCGAGTATTTTCAGAGTGACGAGGGTTATCATGTATTGATGTATCCATTCGAGGGACGTTTTGTGCATGAAGGCATTGCAGCTTTGGTGGCATATCGGATCGCGCAAATTCAGCCAATAACTTTTTCGATTGCCATGAATGATTATGGGTTCGAACTTTTGTCAGATCAACCGATTCCCATTGATGAAGCTGTGGAAACAGACGTGCTGGGCATCGATAATCTGAGTCACGACATTCAGGCAAGCATCAATTCAATCGAAATGGCCCGTCGTAAATTTCGCGACATCGCCGCAATTTCAGGACTCGTCTTTAAAGGATATCCGGGTAAACCGGTAAAAGATAAACACCTGCAATCTTCATCCCAGCTTTTCTTTAATGTGTTCCACGATTACGATTCGCATAATCTTTTGCTGCGCCAGGCCTATGAGGAGGTGATGGATTTCCAACTGGAAGAGGCGCGCATGCGACGAGCGCTCGAAAGAATAGCAAAGCAGCGTATTATCATTATGCGGCCCGACAAGCCAACGCCATTTGCGTTTCCGATCATGGTTGATCGTCTGCGCGAAAAGTTAACAACTGAAAAAATTGAAGACAGGATTCGAAAGATGGCGATTCAATACGCAGAAGAATAAGATGTTGATTGTGGAACCAAAAGTCGCAAACTGAAGGAATCGGAAGGACAACTGCAGGGATTTTCCCCTCGTAATATACGATTCGAAATACCTGGTATAAGACGGGAGGCACATAGTATAAGATTGGAACTACGTAGTATACGTTTGGAGGTGCCTGTGCAAGGGTTGGAGGGACATCTGCAAAGATTCGAACGTCGTGTGCAAGGATTGGAGGTACAACTGGAAGGATTGGAACCTCGTGTGCAAGGATTTCGGGCCCATGATATACAATTGGAAGGATGACTGTGACCTTCTTTCTAATTAGGACTTTTAATTACACCTATCTAGTAGAAGGCGTATGCAGGTTACTGCATATTTTTATAAAGGTTGAACTGTGGCTGATCGAAAATATCATAGAAGACTGACTGACTACACGACATTACCGTTATCATCCAATTCCAAAAACGGATTGAAAGCGATCTCCCACAGATTCCCATCAGGATCAGCGACGTAACTACTGTAGCCGCCCCAGGAAACTTTTTGAGGCTCTTTCACAACCTTTGCTCCACGCGTGCGCACGGTTTGTACAAGCTCATCAACTTCCTTTTCGGAACGCAGATTATGCGCAAGCGAGAATTTTCTAAAGCCGCTTCCATTCGCATCTACTCCTGCATCTTCAGCAAGCGCTTTTTCGCCGAACAATGATAAAAGGATACCATTCAGTTTTAAGAACACGACATTGTCATTGCTCATCGGCAACGCCTTCCATCCAAAAACATCTTCGTAAAATTGTTGCGCTTGTTTCAAGTCTGAAACACCAAGTGTAATAAGTGTGATTCGTGACTGCACCTTATTATCCCGTTATGGCTCTGAATAAAAGAAACAACGTTCCTGACAGGATCATTACAACGGGTAGCGTAAGAAACCACGCAATTAAAATATTGCGGATCGTGTCAGCTTGTAAATTTTTTATCCCTTTGCTGGCCACCATACTTCCTGCAATACCCGACGAAAGTACGTGGGTGGTACTTACCGGAAGTCCGAAATAGGTTGATAATCCAATGGTGGAGGCCGCAACAAGTTCGGCACTCGCGCCTTGCGCATAAGTCAGGTGCTCCTTACCGATCTTTTCGCCAATCGTTTTTACAATTCGTTTCCACCCGATCATCGTACCGATACCAAGCGAAATGGCAATCAATACAATTACCCAGCGGGGTGAATAGTCAGTGATGCCTTTCACTTTTTTGATTTCTTTTTCGAAAACATCGCGCTCAGCTTTACTCATTTTCACGTCTTCGTTTTTGAGCAACGTTTTCATATTCCGATCTACCAGAAGAATATCGCGACGAACCATAAAACGTTCTTCTTCCGGAATCATTTCAACCGATGCTTTACCTCCGAGCTGTGATGAAAGTGATTGCGTCATTGCCAGTGACTGGCTCAGCCGTGCGCGGTCAGATAAGGATAGGGGCACTGAATCAATTGAGGAGATCACGTTCTCAATTCGTGTGAGCGGTTGCGAAAGAGAGGACGGGTCGAAGTTTGTATTGAGCGCAAAATATACCGGGACAATTCCAATCAAAATCAACATCATCAGGCCGACACCTTTTTGCCCGTCATTTGATCCATGCGCCGTACTTACGCCTGTGCATGTAAGAATCAGCAGCAGACGTATTCCCCACGGAGGTGGTGCATTCTTTTTCGGCTCCTTGAATAACAATTCCCCGTTTTTTGTTTTCTTCGTCAGTGTTCGGATTACAAACATGACGACGATTGTCATCGTAAAACCAAATAATGGAGAAACCAACAACGACAATCCGATATCACTTGCTTTTCCCCAATTAACGGCTGTTTCACTGATACCAGGCAGCAGCGAGTAGGCAACGCCGACACCGAGAATTGATCCGATCAGTGTATGAGAACTTGAGCAGGGAATTCCGAAATACCAGGTGAGCAGATTCCAGAATATCGCGCTGAGCAACAACGCCATGACCATCGCAATACTATGCGCGATGTTTTGGTCAATGAGCGATTCTACCGGAAGTAGATTAATAATCCCGACTGCGACACCGATGCCGCCAATGAAAACGCCGATAAAGTTGCAAACGCCCGAGAGAATTACGGCTGTCCACGGCTTTAAGGAATTTGTATATATGACAGTGGCGACTGCGTTGGCGGTATCATGGAATCCGTTAACAAACTCAAATCCACAGGCAGCAACAAGACAAATGATCAGAAGAAGTGAATACGACAGGTCTAAGTCGAACATAGATTAACGTTTCCGTCGCAATCTAATTTAAATCGGGCGGTGAAATATTACCCCAGCGCTAACTTTTTAGATTTTATCCGTAAAAATGTGATACACCTTTGATAATCAGTTATTTACTTGCGGTCTCATCACCTTTTTTCTGCTTGAAAAGCCAGTGCATCAAATGTGGTTCGCGATAAGCATAAACCCAACTGTTATGTTCAACATCCGGGTACTCGCTGTATCCTGGTAATCCACCAGCGTCCTGTAAAGCTTTTATCATTCGTCGCGATTGCGAGGGTATTACAATCTTATCCTTCGCGCCGTGAAATGCCCACAACGGTATGTGCTGGATCTGCGACGCGGTTTTCACATCTCCGCCACCGCAGATGGGTACTGCTGCTGCAAATTTTTGCGGATAACGGGCAATCAGATCCCACGTTCCATATCCGCCCATCGAAAGTCCGGTTATGTAGATTCTCGATTCGTCAATTGGATATTCAACGATGATTTTTTCAATTAAAGTAATCACCATTTTCATGGGATCACTTGGATTTTTCGACAATGTTGCGTTCTCTGAATTCCCGGTGAAGTCGGCCCACCATTTTCCTTTCGGACACTGAGGCGCAACCAGGTAGCATGGGTACTTGCCCCGGTATTTTTCGTCGAGAAATAATTCTCTGATATGTTTTATCTGTGCTTCGTTATCATTACCGCGCTCGCCGGCGCCGTGAAGAAATATCACAAGTGGAAATTTGTCGAACGATTGAGGATTAACAGGTTTTAACAGCCGGTATGGCAGCGAGTCCCCTGACGATGTGTAAATGAGATTGTCGAACAGATCCATTTTCTGTGCAAATGATGAAAATCCTGACATCAACAGGGCAGTAAAAAACAAAATAAATCTGTGCATCGGCTAAACTGTTATCTTGCGAGTTCATCTAAAATTATATTCCTGCTCCCGATGGAGATTGAAATTCTTGGTGAAGAGGTATCATTGTTTCCACAGAAAGTCATGTTCTGGAAGAAGCATGGAATTCTATTAGTTGCCGATCTCCACCTGGGTAAAGTTAATCACTTCAGAAGATCAGGAATTCCAGTTCCGGCGCGTGCAAATGACCATAACCTGGAAATGTTGGTCGACGTGGTTACGCTGACCCATCCGTCACGTGTTATCTTCCTGGGTGATTTGTTCCACAGCCACTATAATCCCGAGTGGGAAGTTTTCGGGGAACTGGTGAAACATTTCAGTGCGATTTCATTTGAGCTGGTGATCGGTAATCACGATATCATGAGTGATCTGCAATATGCGCGCAAGGGAATTATCCTTCATGAGCAACTGATTATCGGGCCATTTATTTTCACCCATCATCCTTTGGAGGATATCCCTTCCAATGCATACAACATTGCCGGACACATTCATCCTGGCGTTCACTTACGTGGAAAAGGAAAGCAGGCAATGACCCTTCCATGCTTCTATTTTGGTTTAAGACAGGGCTTGCTCCCGGCCTTTGGTACCTTCACCGGACTTGCGCGGATTGCACCTAAGAAAAATGACAAGGTTTTTGTTGTAGCAGATAACAAAATAATGGCTGTATGATGAAAAAGATATTTTTGCTTGTTTTTGCTTGTGTCTTCGCTGATGCATCCGGGCAGGATGTTAAAAGATTATCACTCTTGTTTCTTGGCGATATCATGCAGCACGATTCGCAGATAGCGGATGCGTTGAACCCGGTAACAGGCAAATACGATTACGAGCCCTGCTTTCAGTTTGTGAAGCCGTACACGCGGGCTGTCGATCTCGCGATCGGTAACCTCGAATTAACAACGGCAGGACCGCCGTACAAAGGTTATCCTCAATTCGGTGCCCCGGATGAATTGCTCGTTGCGTTAAAAGATATGGGCATGGATGTTCTTGTTACAGCCAACAATCATTGTGTTGACCGTGGCAGAAAAGGGCTTGAACGGACAATCCACATGCTCGACAGTTTTGGGATTTCGCACACCGGCACTTTTGTGGAGTCAAAGGAAAAAGAAAAGCTCCATCCGCTACTGATCGAAAAAGATAGCTTTCGACTGGCATTGTTAAACTATACGTACGGCACGAATGGTTTACCAGTAACCAAACCGAACATTGTCAACATGATTGAGCCGGAGAAGATCGCGAAGGATCTCTCGCTTGCACGCTCGATGAAACCAGATGCAATTATTGTGTTTATTCATTGGGGAGGCGAGTATCAAAGATTGCCTTCATCGTGGCAGAAGGATCTTGGTGGGATGCTTTTTAAGAACGGCGCAGATATCGTGATCGGTGCACATCCTCATGTTATTCAACCGATGTCGTGGGATAAAAGCGCAAACAAACTGATCGCGTATTCCCTTGGTAATTTTGTGTCGGGGCAACGCAAACGATATACGGATGGCGGTGCAATGATTCGTATTGAACTCGAGAAAACATTTGTCAACGATTCAGTAAGTAATACACGCATTGATACTGCCGGGTATATACTGGAATGGGTGGAGCGCGATGCGAAGAAAAATTATTTTGTGATGCCAGTCCCGACTGTTGAAAGTAAGACTTTTGAGAAGAAGATGGGTGACGCATCAACGCTTGCATATGAAACTTTTGTTGATGATTCACGTTCGTTACTTGCCGAGCATAATATTAATATCAGTGAATATGCGAGCGCTCCTGATTATTTTGTTGAGTTTGATGGCACCGCTTCCGACACACTTAGCGTGAAAAAGTTGTTCGAGTTTTCGGCCGACCTACGAATGGTCATCGACATATCGGCACAGAAAATTCATGTGGGCCCATTTACGTTACCGGATGCGCATCATTTTCAAAGAAAGCTGCGCCGACCAACACAAATTCGATTAAAAGAAGATTAACGTCTGCGTCTTTTTGCTTTCGGTTTCTTCGGAGCGCCGCCTCCGTTGGTCATGATCACACCAATCGAGAATTCAAGTCCTGTCATGTCAATTTTCGATTGAGCATAGTCGAATGATCTGGTTTCCATTGAAGTATCGCCGCCCGAGTACGAACCTGAGAGTGGAAACTTTGCCTCACCGACGAGGTAATTGGTTTCCAGTGATATACCAACCTGACTCGTTACGTATACAGTGAATTCGAAGCCTGCATGATATCCAAAGCCCGGATGGTTTTTGAAACTCGCTGTCGTGTTTGCAACTTCCCACTGCTCGTATGTTCTGATCGCCCTGTCGAGGTTGCCATAGTTAATTCGCTGGTCGAATCCATAAAAGAAAAACCCGCCGCCCTTAATGTCAAACTGGAAACTTGAGCCACGTAATTGTAAAACCAGTTCGGCAGGAACGAGAACGGTGAAATTCGGTCCGAGAAGGGACTTTTTACTTTCAAAGGGAAGTCCTTTAAGATTCAATCCCGACATTCTGTAAAGTGACACACCTGTTTCCAACGCCAAAAATTTATTCAGATCAACCCCAATTCCCCGAATAGAAAACGGACTGATCGGTGTTGAGAACTCGCCATTCTTCGGGATGAAGTAAGAGAATGACAATCCAAAATCCTGTGCGCATAATGTTGTCGTTGCGGTCAGGAGTATTGTCAATGATAGAATTCTTATGTACAATCTCATTTTATTTCTTGTTGTAGTCGCTGTATAGCATCTGTTGATACGCTTTGCTTCTTTCCAGATCGTCAGCATCGGCAGCGCGGTTCACCATTAATTGTTTACCGGCGTTTTCGTATACGATGTAAGTGCTGTCGCGAACGAAACCATAGCCATCATTAAAAAAGTAAGCTGCAAATGAATTTATTCCCGGCGATAGAACATTTTTACTGAAACGGAATTCTGAATGTGGACGGTCTAGTTGCGCGAGCAATGTATTGGCAAGATCAGTCTGATTTGCAAATGTATGGATCACCGTATCTTTTCTAATTGAGCCGCCAATCATCAGCAGTGGAATTCTGAATCGTTCTTTATTCCGCGCATCCTTGTTGCCAGGGTAACGATGCCCATGATCCGCTACTAAAATTACAACTGTATTTTCCCACCATGTTGTTCGCTTCGCTTTGTCGATGAAAATTCCGATCGTGCTGTCTGTATAATAGCATGAGTTTAAAAATAGTGATTCCTCGTCCATACCCTTGATGTGAGGCTTCATAGGAACATCAAAAGGTTCGTGACTGCTTAGCGTAAGCACAACTTTGAAAAATGGATTGCTGGCGGTGTCGCATTCAGTGAATGCCCGGTCAAGAACAATGTGATCGTGAACACCCCATTTGCTTTCGTTCACCTCAGCCGGGAAGTCGTCTTCTGTCGTCACATTGTCGAACTGGCAATTGGTGATATAGGAACGGAAGTTCGCGAAATCAATGTCTCCGCCATACACAAATGATGTTTGATATCCGAGCGAATCCATATAATGATTCAGATAGGGAAGTCGTTGTGTTTTTGCCGGGAACTTGATGATGGAGGTTGTTGGCTGCGCGGGATAGCCACTTAAAATGCTGATCAATCCCTTATCAGTTCTGTCGCCGCTTGAATAAAAGTTAGTGAAGAGAATGCCGTCGTCGCAAAGCTCATTGAGGTTGGGTGTGATCCCTTTCATTCCACCAAGCGGTTCGATGACATCTGCTGTAAAACTTTCGAGAATGAACAAGATAACGTTTGGCCGCCGTGTTTCAAACAATTGGATCGTCGAGTCGCTTTGCTGATATAGATCTTCAAAGTAGGCCTGCGCTTTTTCTTGATCATAGAAATTTTCGGGGTACCGGACGTTTGCAGATTTACGAAGACTGTTCATAAAGTTCCAGATCACATTGATCGCTGCGTGATTTGCAAAGGCGCTCGTCTTGTGAAAATAGACGAATCCGGTATTCATTGGCGCTACTGTAAAGCTTCCGCGAATTGGAATAAATAATAGTCCTGTAATCACCAGCATCAAAAAGAGAGTTTTGATTGATGCTTTGTTCCGAAGTGTTATGCTTGCAGATATTGTTCGCCAGTACAAATAAAGGAAGCCCGTAAAAAGCAGAATGAAAATGAGCAGCAGCTTTAATGTAATCCAGATTGAAATACTTCCGATGGCTTCTGAGCCGATGTACATGAAGGGCGTGGTGTTTAGTCGGAATCCCCAATGCCGGTACAGTTCGATGTCTATAACCACGATGATTGACGCAAGAAGGAGCAATACGACAATTGTTGTATGAAAGGTAATGCGAAACCATTTCCTCGTGGAGAAGATTGAAGCGCAAAGTAGAAGCCCCGGAATTGCTAACAGATAGCCAGTCAAACTCAGATCCATCTTAAAGCCATGTGCAAAAGTGAGGAAGATTTCAGAAGCGGAGAGGTTTGCCGCATGTTCATAGTTGTAGACAAGAAATACGAGCCTGATTACAATCTGGAAAGCGATCCAGTATAACGCCACGAATCCAAATAGCTTTAAGCGATTTCGCATGTAGTCATTTTACCGGTGCAAAGATAACAGCTCCCGCTTTTGAAAAAATCTCTTTAACATTGCATTCATTCACTACGCTATGTTTCGCATCTTTTTTATTAGCATTCTTACCGTCATCCTTCTGACACGCTGTAGTAAACGCCCGGATGGAGATTTAATTATTGTTGGCAAAATTTACACGGTCGACGAACAGCAACCCATTGTTGAGTCGGTAGTCGTTTCAGGCGGCAGGATCACATTCGCAGGAAGCCGGGATGAAGGCCTCGCGTATAAAGGCGAAAAAACCCGCGTCATCGAGTTAGGAGAAAACATCATGACACCGGGATTTATCGAAGGTCACGGCCACATCATGGGCGTTGGTTATAACGAGTTGAATCTTGATTTGATGTCGGTAACGAGTTATGAAGAGCTTGTTCAAAAAGTAAAAGAGGCTGTTGCGAAAGCCAAACCCGGACAATGGATTCAGGGCAGAGGCTGGCACCAGGACAAATGGAGTGTGAAGCCGGATAAGATGGTGAACGGTTTTCAAACCCATCACGACCTGTCCGAAGTATCTCCCGACAATCCTGTTTTTCTGCGTCATGCGAGTGGGCATGCTGCGATCGCCAACGCAAAAGCAATGGAGATCGCCGGCGTTAACCAGCTTTCAAATGAAGCATTGAAGAAGGGTACTGACTCCGAAGAGGGTGGCGAAGTGATTCGTGACGAGCTGGGTAATCCGACGGGTATTTTTAATGAGCGGGCGATGACGTTGATCGCCCAACATATTCCCGACGATACGGAGGAGACTAATGAGCAGGCGCTTGCTCTGGCGATGGATGCATGCCTGCGAAATGGTATCACAGGATTTCATGACGCAGGTGCGAGCAGAGAGGACATTGCGTTGTTTTCGAAATTTCGCAATGAAGGAAAATTGCCAGTGCGGTTGTACGTAATGATCACCGGTTGGGACCGCGACCTTATCCAGGAGTGGTATCGCAAAGGGCCGTTGGTGGATGAGGAAAAAAATCTGTTAACAATCCGTTCCATTAAGCTTAACTGCGATGGAGCGCTTGGCTCGCGCGGGGCCTGGCTTCTTGAACCATACACTGATCGTCCGGATTTCAGTGGCATGGCTACTTTGTCGATGGATACCGTTTTGAAGACTTCGAAGGATGCCCTTCAATACGGTTTTCAGGTTTGCTCGCATGCCATCGGCGACAGAGCAAATCGCGAAATTCTCGACAGGTATGAAGAAGCATTCAAGTTTAATCCGGCTAAAGCAAAGGATCACCGGTTTCGAATTGAACATGCACAACACATCGATCCCGTGGATCTGCCACGATTCAGTAGCCTGGGCGTTGTTCCTGCGATGCAGGCGATTCACATGGCATCTGACAGGCCGTGGGCAATTGATCGGTTGGGAGAGAAACGGATCAGGGAAGGTGCGTACATGTGGCAATCACTACTTAAATCTGGAGTGCCCATTGTGAATGGAACGGATGCACCGGTTGAGCCACTCAATCCAATACCATGTTTCTATGCAAGCGTGACGCGAAAGACATTAATGGGAGAACCCGAGGGTGGTTATGAACCCGAAGAACGCTTGACGCGTGAACAGGCGCTTCGATCTTACACGCTTGATGCGGCGTACGGAGCGTTTGAAGAAAAAATAAAAGGTTCGATCCAAAGGGGAAAGCTTGCCGACTTCACAATTTTTTCAAAGGATCTGATGACAATTCCTGAGAAGGAAATTCTTAAGACAAAAGTACTGATGACGATTGTTGGCGGCGAGGTGAAGTTTGAAAAAAAATAAAGGAAGGCTTTTGACCTTCCTTTAAACAATTTCTTTCAGGGGACTAGTCGACCAGGAATTTATCCGCTTTCTTCTTTACCATTGAGCGATCAGCAGTGATAGAAGGGTCGCTGTAAACGTGTTGTGATACTTCAGCAACAACGCCTTTCTTGTATCCTAACTTCTCAGCCATTTGCTCGCAGAACACAACTTCGCTTCTGAAAACCTGTCCATCCATTTTCATGAGTTGGATGAGGTAGTACAGATGCTCGAATTTCTGATCTGAAGTCAGTGCAGCAAAGTTGCTGATCGGTTTTGGGTTCATAAGCATCTGGTTGATTTCTTCAGAAGAAATGCCATTTGCTTTCCCAATCATATGTATCAGCTTTGCTTCACGTTCAGCCACTGAATTATCACTGGCAGCCAGGTTAATCAGGACATTGAGTTCCGCTTTTTTATCAAAGATCATAATAGCTATGTTGGTTTATTGTGCAAATGAATGCAATTATACTTTGAAAATTAATGAAAAAACTGCTGTTTTAATACATTCAAAAAAAATATCGGACAACAGTTTTTCCATGCAACCCTTATCTTCGGCCCCGGTCTTTAGGGCAAATAATTAGTTTATGAAGAAGATAGTATCGTTTTTGCTTGCATGCCTTGTGGTTTCATATTCCTTCGGTCAACAGACACAAACAAGGTCAGTAAGCTCGTTTTCGGGGATTAAAGTTTCAGAAGGAATCGATGCATATTTGACTAAGGGCGATAAGGAGAGTGTAAAGGTCGAAGTAACTGGTGGCGACCTGGATGATGTTTTGACAGAAGTTTCCGGATCATATCTCAAAGTGCATATGGCTGAAGGAAATCATCGGAAGACATCTGTAAAAGTTCATATTACCTACGTAAAAATCGACAAGCTTTCTGCAAGCTCTGCAGGAAACATTTTCAGTGAGGGTACGATCAATACCGATCGAATGGAAATGAGTGCATCAAGCGCCGGAACGATTGAGGTTCCACTACAGGTGAACTCGCTGGAGGTAAAAGCGTCGAGCGCCGGAGAGATCGATTTGAAAGGAAAAGTAAAATCCGTGTTTATTGACGTAAGTAGCGCAGGGGAGATCGACGCTTACGATCTTGAAGCTGAATCTGTTGAAGTTGAGGCGTCCAGCGCGGGAAGCGTAAAGGTGAATGTTACGAAAAACCTCACGGCGCATGCGAGCAGTGGGGGAGGTATACGCTATCGCGGGAATCCCGATAAGTCGATCACTGAATCAAGTAGCGGTGGTTCAGTAAAGAAATCAGATTAGTATCTAAACCCGGTATTGCCGGGTTTTTTTGTTCTTATCTCGGAAAAGGCAGCGGTCTGGTTAATACAATAAGGTAATCACCATAATATTTAAAATGCCGAATAGGCAGGTTTTCTAACCTGCTGGGTTAAAAATAGCCCGGCGCAAACGTATTCTTAACTAAATTTTATGCAGAAGGGTGTTTTTTGACCCTTCGTAACAAAAATTCAATAATTTTGCGCTAAATAACAACCTTACTATGGAGCAACTACGATTCGAAGCTCTTAAAAAACTGAGCGAACGTGCTAAAGTTCATGTAGACGTTCCGGCTACACAAGTTTCCAAGTTTTTTGGTGAAAACGTGTACGGTATCGAGCAAATGCGGGCAACATTGGCGCCCGGACTTTTCAAAAAAGTAAGTCAGGCAATCAAGAATCATGAAAAGATTGATGACTCAACCGCCGATGCCGTTGCATCTGCAGCGAAAGCATGGGCATTGGCTAAAGGAGCCACGCACTTCACGCATTGGTTTCAACCATTGACCGGCGGAACAGCCGAAAAGCACGATTCTTTTTTCGACGCCCTTGCAGGAATCGAAAAATTCAAAGGAAGTGAGCTTGTTCAGCAAGAACCTGATGCGTCATCGTTCCCAAGTGGTGGTATCAGATCGACTTTTGAAGCACGTGGCTATACGGCCTGGGATCCAACATCGCCGATGTTCCTCTACGGGAAGACACTTTGTATTCCGACCATTTTTGTTTCCTATACAGGAGAAACGCTTGACTCAAAAGCTCCATTGTTAAAAGCCTTAAAAGCCGTAGACATTGCTGCAACTCGTGTGTGCCAGTTGTTTGATAAGGATATTCAGCGCGTAGTTGCTTCACTTGGTGCAGAGCAGGAATATTTTGTAGTGGACACTGACCTCTTCCTCGCACGTCCTGACCTGCTCATGGCAGGAAAAACAGTATTCGGTCATTCACCCGCTCGCGGACAGCAGTTGGAAGATCATTATTTTGGTTCGATCCCATCACGCATTTATGATTTCATGAAGGATTTTGAAATCGAATGCTGGAAGCTCGGTATCCCTGTTCGTACGCGCCACAACGAAGTTGCGCCGAGCCAGTTTGAGGTTGCGCCGCTCTTCGAAGAAGTGAACGTTGCGAATGACCACAATCAGCTGATGATGGATGTGATGGGACGCGTTGCTGAGAAACATAAGCTGAAGGTGTTGTTTCATGAAAAGCCTTTTGCCGGACTGAACGGAACCGGAAAACATAACAACTGGTCGCTAATCACCGACACGGGTGTTAACCTGTATGCTCCTACGAGCAGTGCGCGTGACAACCTGATGTTCCTCACGTTCTTTGTTACGACGATCAAGGCTGTTCACAATTATGCAGATCTTCTTCGCGCGAGCATTGCAACCGCTGCAAATGATTACCGTCTTGGGGCAAATGAAGCACCACCGGCAATCATGTCCGTATTTATTGGATCACAGATGACAGCTGTTCTTGACGAGCTTGAGAAGAAAGGGAATGTTAAGATCGAGAAGGGCGACAACATGTATATGAAGCTTGGTATCGATCAGATTCCTGAAATAATTCTCGACGCGACTGACAGAAACCGGACTTCGCCATTTGCCTTCACAGGAAATAAGTTTGAATTCCGGGCCGTTGGTGGTAGCGATAATTGTGCGATTCCAATGACTGCTCTTAATACGATTGTAGCCGAGCAGCTTTCACAGTTCTACGATGCAGTTAATGCGCAGATTGAAAAAGGCGAAGAAAAGCGCTTAGCAATTGTAAAAGTGCTGCGTGAGTACATCAAAGAATCGAAAGCAGTGCGATTTGAAGGCGATGGTTATTCGGACGAGTGGGTAACAGAAGCGGCAAAGCGCGGGCTTTCGAACATTAAGAATACACCGCGCGCATTGGAAGCATATCTCACTAAGAAATCACTCGATATCTTCGAAAAACATGAGGTGCTAACCCCCAAAGAATCAGAAGCGAGAACTGAGATTAAATTCGAATCGTATATTAAACGTGTTCAGATCGAAGCGCGTGTGATGGGTGACCTGGCAATGAATCATATCGTTCCGACTGCAATTGCATATCAGAATAAGTTGATCACAAACGCCAATGGTCTCGCGGGGCTTGGTATCGACAACAAGGCAGTGGTACAAACCATTAAGGAAATTTCTGGTCATATTGAGATCATCAAAAACAACGTTCGCGAAATGGTTGAAGAGCGGAAGCGCATCAATAAGATTACCGATACGCACAAGCGCGCACTGGCTTATTGCGATAACATCAAAGAAAAATATTTTGACATGATCCGTGATTCGGTTGACAGACTTGAGTTGCTTGTCGATGATGAAGACTGGCCATTGGTAAAATACAGAGAGCTACTATTTATCCGATAGTTATCTCATAATATAAATCTCAAAGCAGAGGCAGCAATGCTTCTGCTTTTTTCATTATCTTAAGTTAGCTCTTCTTGGTTTTCTTGTACTCCCATGGGGCCATCGGGTTAGCTTCTACCCACAAGCCTTTCTTCTGGCGTCGCGCTTCCATTTCAAGCGCAGCGAGATCCTTGTCGTCAGAATATTCTTTGTAATGCCACGCGTATCCAAACTTCAAAAGTTCTTTTGCGAGGTCTTTTCCGTCCGGAAGGATAATATCACCGATGATCCTGCCGTGAACGTCCATAGTTCGCTTAATAACCTTCACATTTTTATTCCGGCACACGGCATCAGTGTACTGTTTAGCTTTTGTGCTGAATCCCTGCCCGTCTTCGGGGCAGTCGACCCCATATAATCTCACAAGGATTTTTTGATCGTTCCACATGATTTCGACCGTATCACCATCCTGCACGCTGGTTACTTGTGCAGTGAACTCGTTGCTCTGAATAAAAATTGCGGCGATGACTAAGATGAGCTTATACATATGGAATTGATTAGGTTGTTGAATTTAACAAAATCAACCAAGATACGTGCCGGATTGTAAGGTTTTCATGACAATTGCGCTTAATCGAAACGCATTTGCAGAAAAATGATGCTGAAAAAGTGATTCTGTATCAAACGTGCTGATTACTCCGAAATATTGAGTATCCGCTTGTACGTCTTGTTGTCGTGAAGGATTTCGACTGCTTTCTTTACCTCGTTATCGTACTTAAAGCCTGCCTGAATGCTTCCGCGCTCGAGATGAAATCTTGAGACGATCTCTTCTTCAAGCAACATGCGGATCTGATCTTTGAATTTCATTAGCTCATGTTTTTTGCTATCGGCAATGTGCTTCTGAATAAAATCAAGCTGTGTCTTTACATCGTTGTAATGCTTTTCCTTGACCGCTTCCTCGGTAAACTGCTGCAACTCATATTCAAGGTAGGATGTGTATTGGTAATCTTTATCCTTCATCCAATTGACAAATACCTGGTATTGATCGTTCGTCATTGAAAAATTCTTCGGATCAACCGGTGTCGGAAACCTGTTAACATAATCTGTAACGAAATCAAAAATGAAGCCTTTTTCATACAACACCTGTGTGAGTGCGTAGGCCTCAACAGATTCGATGCTGATATCAGGATCAATGCCACCACCATCATAAACGGTTCGTCCATTCATCGTCTTGAAAGCCTGCTTCAATGAATCCGGTATGGAACCAACGCTGCCATCGTCGCGCCTGTGTGAATAATCCAAAACCTGGATGCACCTTCCGGTCGGCGTGTAGTATTTTGCTGTTGTTACTTTCAACTGCGAATTGTAAGACAGCGGGCGGCTGACCTGGACCAGGCCCTTGCCGTAAGATTTTTCTCCGAGAATAACGCCACGGTCGTAATCCTGGAAAGTGCCGGCAACAATTTCAGACGCCGAGGCACTACCGCGATTAATCAAAACCGCCACAGGAATTTCTGTATCCGACGGCATATTCAGCGTTTCGTAGTTCAGATTATTTTCGGGAATCTTGCCTTTTGTGCTGACAATGAGTTTTCCTTTCGGAAGAAAAATGTTAGCGATATTCACGGCCTCGATTAAAAGTCCACCCGGGTTGCCTCGTAAGTCAAGGATGATACCTTTTGCGCCTTTATCTTTCAATGACTGCACCGCATTCTTCACCTCCTTGCCAGCATCAGGCGTGAAGTCCGAGAGCTGAACGTATCCGATATCTTCAACCATTCCGAAATAAGGAACGTTGCTTACCTTGATCTTTTCTCTCTTGAACTCAAGCTTTAATGGTTCGGTGGCTCCCCAACGTTTTATCGTCAATGAAACCGGTGTACCGATCTGACCCTTCATCAGATGTCCTGCCTCTTCGCGCGAAAGCGTTTTTAATTCGATGTCATCTATTTTCAAAATTTCATCTCCGATTTTCAACCCGCCCTTTTGCGCGCCAAATCCTTCCATGATCATTGTTACTACGGTGCGGTCGCCGATCTCGCGTGTTATTGCACCAATGCCACCGTATTGTCCGGTGTTCATCGTGCGATAGTCTTCAACTTCGTCTTCTGGAATGTAGTTGGTGTAAGGATCAAGAGAAGCGAGCATAGCGTCAATGCCGGTACGGATCATCTTGTTAGGATTCACGTCATCGACATACAATGCGTTAACCTCCTTAAAAAGAGTCGCGAAAATGTCGAGGTTTTTGGCAATCTCAAAATACCTGTCGACCGGACGTGTAAATGAGAATGCAACAAGCGCGAAGAGAAAAATAGCGATGACGAATCTTAATTTCATGTAGCAAAGATAAACCGACCTGATTACAAGAATATTGTGCCAGTTAAAGTTACCGAAAAAAAGGCATAATGCTCAGTTGTTGAGCAATGTGGTTCCGAATACCTTGTTTTTCGTGATAAACGGTCGCTTAAAAGTTCAGAATGAATTCCTGCAGATTCGTATTTCGTTCCAATCGTAATTTTTTCCTCAGCCGGTATCTGCTGATCTCCACACCGCGAACAGAAATGTTGAGGAGGTGGGCAATCTCTTTACTTGAAAGATTCATGCGTAGATACGCGCTCAACTTTATCTCTTGAGGACTCAATGTTGGAAATGCTGACTTGAAGCGACTGGAAAAATCGCCATGAACGCGATCAAAGTGATATTGAAAATGTTCCCAGTCTCCATCGTCGGAGATATTCGTTTCAATATTTTTTGCGATTTGCGCCAGCGCGCGCGTGATGTCGGGATTTTCACTTTTCTTTAAGATCTGATGCAGATTTTCTTTGATGCCCGTAATGAACTCATTTTTATTTAACAAATGCATCGTGGATGTACCAAGCTCATTGTTCATGTGTCTCAATTCAGACTCGAGCTTTTCATGCTGAAGTCGATTGATCTCTTCCTGTGATTGGACGGTAAGTTGAAAAAGTTCTTTGTCTTTTTTCGTCAGTTCTTTCTTTTGCTTCAATGCCATCAACTGCTGCTCTTTTTGATACTTCCTGTCGATCAGGTTGAAAGCTGTGAACAAAAGACCAAGGACGGTTACACCATAAATTGAATACGCCCAGATTGACCTGTACCACGGTGGACGCACCGAAAAATGATACAATGTTTCTTTGCCGACAATTCCGTTGGTGTTTTTTGACCGCACATGAAAGGAGTACTTACCTTCTTTCAGGTTTGTATATTCTTTAAAAGTTTTTGTTGTCCAGTCGGACCAGCCTTTTTCATAATTTTCAAGAAAGTACTGGTAGTAAATATCTGATCCTTCAAAAGTTGTTGCGGAAAACGTAAAGTTGATCGAGTTGTCGTTGTAATCAAGCGCTGGCTGATATTCCTTCAGCTGCTGAACAGCGATCGAATCATTCCGAAGATAATTTCCATAAAACAATACTGAGTCTCGTGTGCTGGTGGTTGAAACATTTCGAATCAGCGTAGTGAAATCAGTGTTGCGTTTCACATTCATTGAAGGGTTGTAGTGGATGAACCCGTCTTTTGCGCCAAACAACACTTCATTGTTTTTGAGAACACTGATATTAACAAGGTCATCGTTAAGGTATTTTCTGATTTTGTTGAATGTATTTGTTTCAAGACTATAATCACCGAGCGCATTTTTCCTGAGAACGCCAATATGTTCGCTGCCGATAAAGTAGATGTTTTCGAGCGCGTCTTGTTGTATCGCCCAAAGCTGCACGTTATCACCCAGGTGTTTTGTAAAAAGTTTATCCTTTAAGAACCGATCACTGTGTGGATCATATTGAAACATTCCCCGTTCACTTGTAAAAATCAACTCCGACTTCACGCGGAAAACGTTGATCAGATTATTTGACGGGAAACCGTTGTTGATTCCGTACAGCGCGAATTGTTGTATGCTGTCGAGTATCGGACTGAATTGTATTTTAAAGGCGCCTTTGTATCCATGTGTCATCCAGATTGAACCTGCATTTTGTCTGCTCATGATCCGTGATGATTCATGAAACTCAGGATACTTCCTTACATATTGCCACCTGCCGCCGTTTGATTCATATAAATGCAGACCTGTGT